>Ga0265293_10000733_pt1 | contig 75669 bp, 64 predicted proteins | sample Munlanlewell138R_FD_192505 | JGI IMG/M metagenome (GOLD analysis project Ga0265293, IMG submission 192505) | Leachate microbial communities from a municipal landfill in Southern Ontario, Canada - Leachate well 138R | ecosystem: Engineered > Solid waste > Landfill > Unclassified | place: Canada... | reverse complement strand
ATCAGCAACATCCTTTACTGATCTTTCACTTGTGGAACTTAACCGAACTGCACGTTTTTTGAACTCTTCATCGTATCTAGCTCGTTGTTTTTTTGATGACATGGTAGACCTCCTTAGTCTATTAATATTATATTACCATTTCATCCGATATTGTAACGAAGTCCCTAATGATATGCTAAATTATATAAAATTATGTGATGATTCATTCCAAGCAAATAAAGAAGGCTGGAAAAACATTGAAATGTGACTGAATTATAAAAAACTTTCAATAATTAGAGTTTATTTATTTTTAATAAAATACTAGACTTCCTTTGTGTATCTTTTGTTGACATAATTAAGCAGGCAGTGATAAATTTGACTTAAGTGAGGTGAAAAAGTGAAACATAAACAATAGATTTAAGCTATTCTTACAATTTCTCCTAAATAGTATGCAAAGTAATAGAAAGAAAGCGAAAAGGAGAGATCACTCACGCATATAAACATAATTAATTGATATTCTCCAGATAATGGCGTATAATACAATTAACTGGAGGAAATCGTATGGTTGTTACAACTTTAGATTTAAAAGAAAAGTATAAGGGTTATAGTGATATCAACGGGAGAATTAAAAGAGATGTTGAAAATAACATATTATTTCCGGTTGTAAGAGGATTGTATGAAACAAATATCCATACAAGCGGATACTTGTTATCCTCATTCATTTATGGTCCTTCATATCTATCTTTTGAGTATGCATTATCATTACATAATTTAATACCAGAACGAGTAGTTGCATATACAAATGCAACCTTTAATAAGAGAAAGAATAAGGAATATAAAAATATATTTGGATATTATACATATAGGGATGTCCCTAAAAGCGCATTCCCATATTTTGTAAAGGCATATGAACTAGATACATATTCATACTTTGTTGCCAACCCAGAAAAAGCCTTATGTGATTTGCTTTATGTATTGCCACCAGTAAATAGTATAAAGGCATTAGAAGATTTACTATTTGAAAATTTAAGAATCGATATTAATGAATTTAAACTTTTAAACTTTAAAGATATTTTATTTCTATCAAGTAAGTATATTTCTAATAATATAAAGCTTTTAGCAAAATTAATAAAAGGGAAGTACTACTATGACAATAATTGAGCAGATGATAAATAAGTATGAACTCAAAACCTTAGAAGATAAGAAAAATGCCATTAAAGAGGTATTGCAAGAAGTTGTTTTAGCAGGTCTTTCTAAAACTGATTTTTTTACTTATGCATCATTTTATGGGGGGACTGCTTTAAGGATATTTCATGGAATCGATCGATTTAGTGAAGATTTGGATTTTACTTTATTAGTTAGTGATGAATCTTTTGACTTAAAAAAGTATTTAAAGCCAATAAGTGATGTTGTCAATTCCTTGGGACTGGATTTTAAAGCTTCTATCAAAGAAAAAACTGCAAAATCAAATATTGATTCAGCTTTTATAAGAGGAAATACCAAAGAAACCTTTCTTCTTGTATATCCCAACACTGATGATTACAAGCAAATAATCCATAATGAAAAAATCACGATTAAATTTGAAGTTGATGTGAATCCACCAGATTATGCCACAACTGAAATTAAATACCGACTTTTACCTTTTCCTTATCAAGTGAGGGTATATGATATGGATTCTCTATTTGCAGGAAAACTCCATGCTGTTATTGCTAGAGGTTGGAGAAGCAGGGTAAAGGGCCGCGATTTATATGACCTAGTTTATTACTTAAGTCTAAATACAAAAGTTAATATGAACCACTTGGACGCAAGGCTTATACATTCAAAAACAATTGGAGATAATATCATTTTAACTAAAGAACTGTTACTTGAACTACTAGATGAAAGATTTGATACTATTGATTTTGAAAAAGCCAAGCAAGACATAAAACCGTTTATTAAAGATCAAAGCAGTCTTGATTTATGGAATAGAGAATTCTTTAAAGCTATTGTAAGGGACACTAATATATAGAGAGTAAGATGCTAATACTTAAACAAATTGTAAAGTTACTACTATAAACTTGTGTAAAGAAATGAGTTTTTTGAATATTTAGTTTAAGAATAATAATGAACTTTTAAAATTTATTCTGACATAATAACTAAGGAACTAGAAGACAGCAGAGTTAGATTTAGAAATATCGGATTAAATCTAAGTGAAAAGGAGAGATCACTCATGAAGATAAATATAAACAATCTGGTTTCCATAACCGAAGCAAATCAAAATTTTTCACGGGTTGCAAGGCTTGTTGATAAAAATGGCGCAGTTGTTATTTTGAAAAACAACACTCCTCGATATGTGCTTTTGGAGTACAGCCAGTTTCTAAATGATGAATTTGCAGATGATGCGACGATACAAGAAATTGGAGAAAGTATTGTCAAGCGACACTTAGAAGCATTTAAGGAGCTTGCTAAATGAAAAACCTTATAAAGCAGCAAGTAATTATCTCCCATGTATACTGGTAAGATTTAGTAATAGAAAGGACGATGTTCGTGCTTTGGCTGTGTCCGCTTTTAGTGGATTATATATAGAAGAAATTTTAATTTATTGAGAGATTGATAGCGTAAAGAGTTGTGCTATTTCCGAAGGCTTGGCTTCAAAGAAATAAAGGTAGTAAAAAAAGGTAATTAAAACTTGGTATGGATTTATTAATGAGAATAATATACAATGGAAGTAAGGATAACAATGAATTCATGAAAGGAGATTGATGATATGGAATTAGCTAAAATTACTTCCAAAGGTCAAATAACGATACCTATAGAAATACGAAAAAAGTTGAACTTAAAAGAAGGAGATAAAGTAGTATTTATAACAGAAGGAGACAAGGTTGTATTGGAAAACTCTACAAAGTTAGCTATTTATGAGGCGCGAGAAGGCTTTGAGGGGCTAGCTGAGGAGTTAGGGCTAGAAACTGAGGATGATCTTGTTAATCTTGTTAGAGAGGTAAGAAAAGAGTTGTGGGGGAAAAAGAATGCGAATAATGATTGATACTAATGTTCTTTTATCCGCTCTCATTTTTAAAAGCACAAAATTGGCAAAGTTGATTGAATATATTACGGAAAAACACAGCTTAGTTCTGTGCTCCTATGTTATAGAAGAAGCCAATGTGGTGATTAGAAAAAAATCACCCAAATATATAGCGGTATTGGATAGATTTCTGCTAAAAATCTCATTTGAAATGGTGTATACCCCTTCGGATAAGACTATAGCACCAAAAATAAGAGATGAAGAAGATATACCTGTTATAGTTTCTGCAATCGCATCTGATGTTGATATTCTAATTACAGGCGATAAAGACTTTGCCGATTTACCAATTGAACGTCCCGAAATTCTCACACCATCAGAATTTATAAGCAAATATTGGATGTAATTGATGTGTAAGAATTGAAATCGCTGCCAAAAACAAGATTATATCCAGAATTAACATTACTAGTAAAGAACCTACCGTAAATCAATAAAATGGTTAGCGTTAGATTTTTTTTGTAAAATAGCAGTATATTGTATTAATATTAAGCGTGGTAAAAAAATGAAATATAAACGTATTGATCGTGATACATGGTGAGAAAATTATTTTAAGTTTTAAAGCTTTAGTTTCATTTATTCGTAATCAAATCGTTCTATTTAGTATAGCCTATCCATATGGACCCTTTTTAGAGTAACACTAACAAATGACTGTTAGATTTACCAAATATGTCCCTTATAACAGAAATAGTTGTGGATTATATATAAGTAATGTAGCTTAGAGGCTGTTGAAATTGTTTAATCTTTTAATTATCCTTGCCTTATTTATAAAACTAAGATATGATTTAGTAAATCGTAACTTAGTAAATTGATAGGCGGTGTTAATATGTTTATAGGCCGTGAACGAGAACTTAATAAATTAAATGACCTTTATCATACAAGTGGATTTCAGTTTCCAGTAATTTATGGACGAAGACGGGTGGGTAAAACCGCACTTATTAACGAGTTTATAAAAGATAAAGAAGCTATATTTTTCACTGGGATTGAAAGTAGTGCCAGGCAAAATCTTGAAAATCTCAGTAGGAGCATTCTTTCTTTTACAGATACTTCACTTGAAAATACGGTCTTTCCATCTTTTCAAGCAGCCTTTGAATATGTTTTTAAGATAGCTGAAAAGAAAAGGATCATTCTTGTAATTGATGAATACCCTTATATGGCTAGAGCTTCCAAAAGTCTTGCATCTATACTGCAATCCTTAATTGATAAGAACAAAGATACATCTAATCTGTTTTTGATTTTATGTGGTTCATCCATGTCTTTTATGGAAAACCATGTTCTGGCATATAAAGCCCCCCTATATGGCAGAAGAACGGCACAGTTGAAAATTCTACCCTTTGACTTTTTCGAAAGCAGGAGCTATTTCAAGAAGTTTTCAGATTTAAATATGGCAATTATTTATGGTATTGTAGGTGGAACACCACAATATTTACTCCAAATGAAGGATACTTTAACCATTGAAGAGAATATTAAAGGGTGTTTTTTAGACCCCTATAGTCCACTTTTTGAAGAGCCGAATAACCTTTTAAAACAAGAGGTACGTGAACCAGCTATCTACAATGCGATTATTACAGCTATAGCCACTGGCAGTACTAGGCTCTTTGAAATTGCTACAAAGGTTGGTGAAGAAACAAGCTCTTGTGTTGCATACATAAGAAGCTTAATTTCTCTTGACATAATTAAAAAAGAAACTCCCTTTGGTGAGAATTCTACAAGAAAAACCATTTATAAAATTGATGATAACATGTTCCGGTTTTGGTATCGATTTATTCCAGATAATATTGCTGCTATCAATCAGGGCTTAGTTGATGCTGTATACAAAAAAATATCTCCTATGATAAGCGATTACATGGGCCCTGTCTTTGAGGATATCTGCATTCAATATTTATGGAAACTAAGAAGTCAGGGAAAAAGTAAAATTGAGTTTACGAATCTTGGTCGCTGGTGGGGTAATGATACTAAAAATAAATGCGAAGCTGAGATTGATATTATGGGAACCGATGGTAAAGATTCTGCATTATTCAGTGAATGTAAATGGACAAATGAGAAAGTTGATGTAAGTGTTCTTGACATTCTTGTTGAACGAAGTCAGTTATTTTCATATAAAAATGTGCATTTTTATTTGTTTTCCAAGACAGGTTTTACAAAAGGATGTATAAAAAAAGCAAATGAGATGAACAACGTAACTTTAGTCACATTTGATGAGATTATGGAATCTTAAAAGATTAATACCCACTATTAACCTAGGCAAGTCTAGTCCCACATGACATGCAAAAATTTGCTCCAGGTGAGACTGGTTTTCCACAGTTGAAGCAAAATTTAGCTCTAGTGGATTGAGAATAGGTTTCTGGTAGATTCTCCTTAGTATCAGGGTTTTGTATAAATAGCCAATCTATATCATTTGAGTCCTGACAAAGACCTATGGCGCCACCCAGAGAGACTACATAAAAACTATCTTCATCTATTGGGTTTTCTGAATCATGCATTGAGGCTATATCAAGTAATCCCTCTATATCATATTCTTCATCTGAATAAGCAAATCTCCAGCCTGTGTATAAGGTGGAAGCCATTTTTGCAGCATCTAACAAGGTATTAAATTTTTTCATACCATACTCCTTTTTTACTTGAATAATAAATTGTTACATTTTTTGCATCTGTCATTTTTAATAGGATTGACTGTTGAACAGATATTACAGTAAATATTAGTATCTTTTGACTTATCATATTTTTCGTAAGTACGAAATTTAGGATGATATCTTATACGATCTCCCACAGCAAGATAGTTGTACATGTCCCTATCACCATCTCTTTCAACTATGGTCTTTTTCTTACCTGAATCAGTCCTTATTTCCACAGTATAGAGGGTGTAAGATATGTTTTCATTATTTTCAGTCTTAACCTTGTTCTTTTTATACTTTTTAGTAACACTGCCTTCCCACATGGGTTTTCTTGAGCCTTTTAGTGCTATAAGACCTAAAAGAAGAATTATTAGAGAAAGGCCAATCCCAATAATGACTGATTCCCCAAAGGGAAAACTTTCTATGGTAAGCCCTGCAATTGGAAACCCTATTAGTGGTATAAAAAAGAATATCCATACACAACCAATGGAGCTTTTCCTATCTTTTTTTGCTGCAGCAATTATTTCGGGATGGTTATAAACATGGGAAAACCCAATCAAGGTTGATTCTTTTTTACTATTAAGGGTTTGAGGGGTAGCTTGTGTATTATTGCTTACATTTGTGCCACTACCACAGTTGGTACAAAATGCTGTACCAGGAGGTATTTTATTTCCACAAGTTGTGCAAAAAGTGTTTCTCTCTTGAAGAATCTTTGTACCACAATTGGGACAAAAAGTGGTATCTTCACTGACATTGGCTTTACAATTGGAACAGATCATAAATTCATCCTTTCATTTGTTATTTAGTGAAATGCGTGGTCATATCAATCACCTAAGGCACTTCACAAAATGATACATGTGCAAAAGTTTTTAGTATATAAATTTGTCTTTAAAATAATTACCTAACAAGTGTACCATATACAAGATAAGCTTTTCCATTAGAGTTTGTTTTTTTTACATGGTTTCATAACTAGATTTTATTAAACCTATGTAATCTTATATCTTTTCTATTTGAAAACTTTTGGATTTTGAGAATTCTGTTAATTTTTAAAAAACTATACACTTATGTTAGTCCTTGTAAATAGCTTGATTCTAAAAGATGATTCAATTAGGTGTAGCCTCTTAATTTGAGTTTGATGCTGAATGTTTGCGTTTATGTGCATATTTTCCAGTAAAAAGTTTGCGTATTCGTGCAAAATGTTGAATAAAATGTTTGCGTTTTCGTGCTTTATGTATTATAATACTGATATTCCTAGCTGATTTTATTTAAAGAGGTATATAAGGTGAAGATTAAGGAAGAATCATTAATTTTAAAAAGAAAGATATATGATGACCTTTTAACATGGAAAAACCAAAGTAATGGAGCTTCTGCTCTAATGATTGATGGGGCCCGTAGAGTAGGTAAGAGTTTTTTGTGTAAGCTTTTTGCTGAAAATGAATATAGAAGTCATATTATTATTGATTTTGGTAATGCACCAAAAGATATCTTAGATTTATTCCAACAAGATAGTGCTAATCTAGATTTGTTTTTTGCTAAACTCTCAGCTTTTTACGGTGTAACACTGCATGAAAGGGAGTCAATTATCATATTTGATGAAGTGCAACAGTTTCCAAGGGCTAGACAGCTTATTAAATATTTCGTTGCAGATGGTCGTTTTGATTATATAGAAACAGGTTCTTTGATCCGTTTGAAGAAAAATGTTCAGGATATTATTATCCCATCTGAAGAAGAGCACATCGAAATGTTTCCACTTGATTTTGAAGAGTTTTTGTGGGCTTTGGATGATTACGCAACCACACCTCTTATTAAACAATGCTATGAAACTAAATCAAAACTTGGTCAAGCACTACATAGAAAAATCATGAATGATTTTAGACAATATGTTCTAGTGGGTGGAATGCCTCAAGCAGTGGTTGAATATGTTAATACAAAGGATTTTGAAAAGGTTGATATTGTTAAACAACGTATATTAAGGTTGTATCGTAATGATGTTTCTAAATTTGCTGCAGGTTATGAAGACAAGGTTTTTGCAGTATTTGATGGAATCCCTGGGCAACTTTCAAAAAAAGAAAAGAAATATCAGTTATCCTCTATATCTAAACAAGCACGCTTTAGAGGTTATGAAGACTCTTTTATCTGGCTCAATGAAGCTATGATTGTTAATGCTTGCTTTAATGCAACAGATCCCAATGTGGGACTTGCTATGAGTGCGGATTATACTACTCAGAAATGCTATATGGCAGATACTGGTCTTCTTGTGACTCATTCTTTTTCAGACTCTTCATATATTGAAAATGAGTTTTATAAAGCCATTTTATTTGATAAATTAGGTATTAATGAAGGTATGATTATGGAAAATATTGTAGCTCAAATGCTACGGAGTAATGGGCATAAACTATATTTTTACTCACGTAGCGATAACAAAAATCGTGAAAATCATATGGAAATAGATTTTCTAATAGGTGAGAATAAGAAAATTGCTCCCATAGAGGTGAAGTCTAGCAACTACATATCACATTCATCTTTGGATAAATTTAAAGTAAAATTCTCATCAAAAATTGGAAACTCATATATCCTTTACACTAAAGACCTTATGGAAAAAGATGGTATAATGCATCTTCCAATTTATATGGCTATGTTTCTATAGTTCTAAGGGGGTATTATAGATGAATCTTAATGAATGATACATGTATTAGGGTTCAAATTATGATTTAAAAAATAACATCATACTAAAATATTTGCAATTAATTGTTAGACTTAATGCAAAAGAGGGATAATTTGAGGTGGTTTTGCTAGAGTTTCTTTTTTTTTTGATAAAATGACTTTAGTAAAAGTAACGGAGACTTTGCTATGGATGACATAAAATCTATTGCCCTTAGAGTTATAAATAAATATCCAGTTAAACGAGCAGCTTTTTTTGGCTCAGCAGCCCGTGGTGACATGGCTATGGGTAGCGATATTGATATGTTAATCGAATTTCTACCTGATACCCGTGGTATTCTTTTTTTCAGCTTACAAATTGACCTTGAAGAAGCATTTAATAAATCTGTCGATTTGATAACTTTTGATGCTTTAAAGTACGAAGCCAAAGAGCAATTTAGAAAAAATGTTTTACAAGATATGAGGATAATTTATGAACGAGAGGATTAAATCAATTTATATCATCCATATTTCCAAAATATTATTTGTTAGGATAGCCTTTTGATTTTGGTATGTTATTTAGTGCTTTGATTCCCAATCAGAGAACAGATACAAATTGATACATGTTATGACAAGAATATTTTAAGCAAATGCTTAGAGAAGATAATAATCGGTTTATTTAGCTAAAAATGGTTATGTCACAAGGGTGGTATTAGGTATGCAGCAATATAAAGAATTGAAAGATAATATAGAACTCAAATTAGATGAAGCTGATAAAGAAGCAAGTCTTTCTGATGCAAGATATAGCCATGAAGAGGTTTTTACCAGAGTAAAAGCAAGGCATAGCGGGGAAAAATAAACATATAATAAGATACCTGGCATTATTAAAAAGTGATCTTAATGGTTTTCACTATTTTGACTATCCTAGCATAGGATGCAGTTCAAGTTTTTATCTTTTTATTAGTCAAAACCATGCATTTAAATCAATATCCAAAATTGTCATTACAATTAGTTTAATAAAATAATTGGATTCAACTAGGGCTTTAGTAGAAAATGACATATTCAAGTATCTCTTGAGTGATTATAAAAGGATAATTGCTATAATGGTTTTATCTGAGTAATAGGAGAAAATGATTATGTTTGACATGGAAAAAATAGGACAAAAGATATCAATGCTTCGTAAAGCGCAGAATATGACTCAAATGGAGCTTGCCGACAGGATGAACATCAGTTTTCAAGCAGTATCTAATTGGGAGAGAGGGCTTTCTATGCCAGATATTTCAAAGTTGCCTGAATTGGCTCAACTTTTTGGAGTAACTATTGATGAGTTATTAGGCGAAAAATCGGAAATATTGGAAAGTATAGTTAATGATAATACTGATGAGTTTCTTAAAAATAATATAGTTGAGGCAGAAGAATTTATTAAAATAGCCCCAATATTAAAGCCACTACAGGCAGATGAACTTTTGATGGAAGTAAATCTTTCTTTAAAATTATCAGAGATAGCAGATATTATCCCATTTATAAGTCGGGATCTTTTAAATCAAATTGTTCTTAAAGCAGCAGATAAGCAAGATTACCAAAATTTAGATGATCTAGCTCCCTTTATTGATGAGGATATCATAAATGGCATTGCCCATAAAATGGTATCTGAAGGAAAGAGCATAGAGGAAATAGCTCCTTTTATCAGTAAGAAGCATATAAGTGAGTTTGCCCTAATCTTTTATGAAAAAGGTGGACTCTCGGCTCTTGACCAAATCGCACCCTTTATCCCTAAAGATACATTGATAGAAATTGCTGAAAATGAGTATATAAATCATGGTCTGAAGGATTTTGAATTCATTGCACCTTTTATTAATAAGGAATACCTTAACCAACTGGCAAAAAGGGTTATACAAGAAGAAGGAATAAATGCTATTATTCCTATTGCTCCCTTTCTTGATAGAAAAATGCTGACAGAATATATAAAAGAAAAGATACTGTAAAACACCCGACCTTTGGATTAATGATCGGGTGTTTAAAAATGATTTATTATAGATTTACTTGTCTTAGATGACTCTTGCAGCTTCAGCTGCTTCATATACTGCATCTATTGCACGACGGGCTTTTTTAGCATCTCCTACTATGTAGTAGGGAATATCCTTGTCTTCACAATATTGTTCAATTTGTTTATAATCTCTTGATACAGTTCCTACAGCCATAACCACATAATCACATGGGAACTCTTTGGCTTCGCCATTTTTTTCAACTATTACAGAATTTTCAGTAATTTCTTTACAGGTTGCTTCAGTAATGCTTTGAATCCCCATTACATAGAGGTTTTCCATTATACATATCTTTCTAAATAAGCCTAAGTCTGCACCTACTTGATTTGCCATTTCGATAATAGTGATCTTGTTTTCTTTATTGGCATGGGCTAAATACTCAGCGACTTCTAGACCTACAAGTCCTCCTCCTATGACAATGATATTACCTGAAGCTTCCTTTTTCCCTGATAGTACATCAAAAGAGCCTACAACATTAGGAAGGTCTCCACCTGGGATATTGGGTTTTATAGGTTGGCCGCCTGTAGCGACAATAACAGCTTCAGGTCCTATTTCATCTAATAATGCAGGGTCAGCTTTTGTATTAAGCCTTATATCCACACCCATATCTTTAGCTTGTTTTGCTCTTGATAGAGCTGCATTTTTCATTTCATCTTTTCTAGGAGCCATACCTGCAAGAATAAATTGACCTCCTAGATGGTCGGATTCTTCAACTAGTATAGGTATATGACCTCTCTTTTTAAGAGTAATAGCTGCTTCAAGACCTGCAAGACCTCCACCTGCAACCAAAACTCTCTTTGCTTGTTTTGCTGGTTCAAGTACAAATTCTTTTTCCCGTCCAACTGAAGGATTTCTAAGACAACTCAATCCCAGTTTTTCATCAGACATAAAACGATCTGCACAACCTTGATTACAGGCGATACAACGAATAATATCATCTTCATTTCCAGCTTGTGCCTTTTTGCAAAATTCTGGATCTGCAATTTGTGCACGTCCCATTACAACCATATCCGCTTTTCCTTCTGATATGATCGCATCTGCTTGATCAGGTGAGTTAATTCTTCCCACAGCTATTGTTGTCATACCTGTTTCTTTTTTAATACGTGCTGCATTATCAACATTGAAGCCACGAGGTAAATCAATTGATGGTACCTCAAATTTAACACCAGCACTAAGAGCATTACCTCTTGATACATCAAGTACATCCACACCTGCATCTTTGGCCATTTTGCAAAACTCAACCATTTCTTCAACAGTTAGCCCATCTTCTAGGTAGTCGTCATGAGGCACAATTCGCATTAAAAGAGGCATATCATCAGGGATATTCTTGCGGATTTCTCTTATGCATTCTAGAGGATATCTGGCACGGTTTTCCAAAGAGCCACCATATTCATCTGTTCTTTTATTTACTGCACCACTTAAAAATGAGTGTGGAGAATAGCCGTGGGCAGCATGGAACTCAACACAGTCAAAACCTGTTTCAACTGCACGTTTTGCAGCTTGTCCGAAAGACTCAACTACTTCCTTGATCAGTTCCACTGAAGCGCCAGGTACTTTAAAACCTCCTAAATCAGTTTCAACAGGCACAAAACACAAAGCTTGTGGATCTCCCGAAACCGCTGCGATACCGCCTTGCCAAAGTTGAACACATGCTTTTCCACCAGCTTCATGAATGGCATCGGTAAAACGCTTTAGACCTGGATTGCAATCGTCATCACAGATGCGCATAAGAAAATCTCGAGGTGCTGACGGTGCATGCACTGAGGCAGCTTCTGTGATATTCAAACCATTACCACCGAGAGCCCGTGCTACGTGATAATTGATGAAGGTGTCAGTGACATGGCCATTTTTAAGAAAACCGCTTCCCATTGCGGGAAATACTACGCGATTTTTAAGTTCCATACCTCTAAGTTTGATTGGCTTAAATAAGTTATCGTACACTTGAAAATCCTCCTTATATCTCTTCTATATTATTTAATTATGTATAACATTGTTAATATATTATCAAGGAAAAAGACATATGTCATTGTGTAAAGATACAAAAATAAGGTGACAATATGGTATTTTTACACTATGATAAAAAAGAGGTGATTTGTATGGGATTAAAGTTTGAAAAACTACTTTCAAAGTTGTCTGATTATGATTTTAAGGTATATAGCAAAGCATGGCCAGAGCGTGAATACAAAGAAGTGCGGTTTTTAAGCAGTAAGGAGAGTTTAATTGGGCAAGATATTTTGTATGTAGCAAAAGTATCTATAGTATTAGAGTTTTCTTCCTTAATTGAGGACGCTGGTTTAATCTTGATTTCTGACTCGTCTTTTGATAATAGTTTGTTTAAAGCAGATGTGGCAGTTTTTTCATCTGATACAGATATGAACAGGCTTTTCAATACTCTACTTGATCTTTTCCAGTCAAGTAGAAAGCTCATAGATAGTTCTGCAGCTCTTTTGAATTCTTTAATAAGAGGGAAGGGACTTAATTATATAGTCCAGGTAGGCTCAGAAATTTTAGGAAATCCTGTATTTTTAATAGATGCAACCTCAAGGCTCCTTGCTTCGTCTGCAGGAACCAACATAGATGATACCTTTTGGAATGACCTTGAAAACCTAGGATATGGCAATAACAAGAATTTAGAATTGTATGTTCGTGAAGGGATTGTAGAGCAAGTTACACAAAGCTCCCATCCAGTCTTAGTATCACCTAATACTCCTCATTATCTTAAGCGAATAGTGGGAAAAATACAGGTAAAGGATAAAACTATAGGGTATATAGGTGTTTTAGAAAATAATCGTCAACTTACTCAAGAAGACATATCAATTGCCCAACTACTTTGCGATGTGCTAGCTTCCGAAATGCAAAAGGATAAAAATTACTACAATGTAACAGGTGTTATGCATGAGTATTTATTGCTGGATCTTCTTAATGAAAGAACTGGAAACGATACCATTGTAAGAGAGAGGATAGAGGAGTTATTTCATGGAGAGAGTAAGCATTTTTATGTTCTATTTGCGAATTTACAAGGAAATAGTGGAGCATCTCATCTTTCCGCTTATCTGCGTTGGAGACTAGAGACAATGTTACCCTCTTGTAAAACAGTCTTTTACAATGATGGTATTGTATTATTGCTTGAATCGAAAACATTTGAACAGTGGCCAGAAACAAAAGAAGTACTCTGTGATGTTTTTAAACAAAACAATCTATCTGCAGGGGTTAGTCGTGTTTTTAATGATGTAATTGAGTTTAGAAACCATTATTTGCAAGCACAGGCCGCATCAAAATTGGGAAAAGTTCTAAAAAAAGGAGAAATTCTATTTGACTATGAGCAACTATATATATTCGATTTACTAAAAAGCCTTGATGGGCAAGTTGGTGATTTTTGTCATCCTAGCGTGGGTAAAGTGAAAGAATATGATCTGCGTAACGGAACAGATTATTTCACCACATTATATGAATACTTACTTTGCGGTGGTAATTTGACAATGACCGCAGATAAGCTGTATTTACACAGAAATACCGTTGTTCATAGGATTTCAAGAATCCAAAAAATATGTGGTATGGATCTTGCTAAGGGAGATAACCGCTTCAAACTATTATTAACCTATTACATTATGGAGTTGTTGTAGAGGCTTTGAAAGATCAAACTATTTGAAAGTTTATATATTTATGATATCATAACATTGAATATTAGTATATCATAAACATGGAGGGCCTAATGTATATAAAACGACACATTGAAGCTGCAGTCTTAGAACGAGCTAAGGAAAAAGGCGCAGTTGTTGTTACCGGTGCTAGACAAGTTGGTAAGACTACCTTGATTGAAAATATAAAGCCTGATATTACAAAAATTACATTTGATGATTTTTCTCTTCGCTTACAGGCAAGTTCAGAACCTGGAGCATTTTTACAATTAAATCCACCTCCTGTATTCTTTGACGAAGTGCAGTATGTTCCTGAAATATTTTCATATATCAAAATGTCTTTGGATAAAAGCCGTAATAAAGGAGACTATTTTCTAACAAGCTCACAAAGTTTTCAATTAATGAAAAACGCAACTGAGAGTTTGGCTGGGCGGGCAGGAATTCTAGAACTTTTAGGTCTGTCACTTAGAGAGATAAGACAAGAGAAATGGAACCAACCATTTCTTCCAACATTCGAACATCTAATGAAAAGAAAAGAAGAAAAAACAAATTTATCTATTAATGAAGCTTGGAATATTATCCATAGAGGTTCTATGCCTGAATTAACAAAAGAAAAGAGCTTTAATTGGCAAAACTTTTACTCCGACTATGTAAAAACATATATTGAAAGAGATGTAAGGAGTCTTACACAGGTAACTGATGAAATAAAGTTTTTAAAATTTATGGTCGCATGTGCTGCAATGACAGGCAGCCTTTTAAATTTAGCTTCTATTTCAAGAAGTGTAGGAATTAGTGAACCAACAGCTAAACGGTGGCTTTCAATACTTGAAACCAGTGGAATAATCTATCTTCTTAAGCCTTATTCAAACAAGGCAATAAAGCGAGTGGTAAAAACCCCTAAACTATATTTTCTAGACACAGGACTTTGTGCATACTTAACTCGTTGGCTTACACCAGAAACCCTTTCTGTTGGTGCAATGAGCGGACATTTCTTTGAAACCTTTGTTGTTACTGAGCTATTAAAAAGTTACACAAACGCTGGTAAAAAAAAAGACTTCTATTTCTTACGAGATAGCAATGATAAAGAAATTGATCTTCTCATATTTCAAGACAATACCTTGTATCCTATAGAGGTAAAACAGCACTCTAATCCTACTAGTAGGTCGATAAAGGGCTTTGGTATGCTTGATGGTATTAAGGATACTAAGATAGGAGAAGGTGGTATAATATGTCTTTCAGATAACCTATTACCCCTTACAGATAAGCATAAGATTATTCCCTTATGGGCTATATAGATATATAAAGAAAGTTGGCACTAATTATGGATGTAATTGTTGATGTAACAGATTTAAAGATTGAGACAGATCGTTTAATTTTGCGTTCATGGAATGAAGCTGATTTAAATGATTTCTATGAGTATGCTTGTGTTCCTGGGGTAGGGGAAATGGCAGGTTGGCCCCATCATGAAAATATTGAAACCACAAAAAAGATACTTAATATGTTTATAGAGGAAAAGGAAGTATTGGCTCTTTATAACAAAAATGATAATAAGGTTATAGGTTCTTTGGGTTTACACTATTCTTGGGCTAATGATGATGAGAGATACAAAAACCTTAAGGTGAAAGAGATAGGATTTGTTCTATCAAAAGATTACTGGGGACAAGGCCTAGTACCAGAGGCCCTAAAGGCAGTTATGCACTACTTTTATTTAAACAATGGAATAGAAGCCTTTACATGTGGCCATTTTAAAGAAAATTATCAGTCTAGACGGGTTATTGAAAAATGCGGTTTTGACTTTGTTAAAGAAAATGTCTTTCATGCAAAACAATTAAACAAAAACATTGAAGACATGGAGTATATATTTATCTGTGAACAAAAGTATACTAACACCTAAAATTTAAAATAACCCTTTATAGGTGTTTACGTCCCTTACTTGTACTTAAGCCTAACTATATGAGATACTTAAAGAGATAAGATATGATTATGCTAGGAGGTTAATTTATGGATTTATATCCTTCAATAAGTAGAAGAAAGGCTTGTAGAAAATATGTTGACCAGCCTTTAAGTGAAAAGCAACTAGAAGATATAATGGGGCTTTTTAATTCATTTGAACCTTTGTTGCCAGATGTAAAGTTGAGTTATCGTCTTGTATCAGAAGCAAAAGGTCTCTTTCATGTAAAAGCTCCCCATTATTTAGTAATAAGTGGAGAGGGTAAAGAAGGGGAAGATGAAAATGCAGGATTTATTGGTCAGCAATTTATGTTGTGGCTAGACTCACAAGGACTAGGTGGAGTTTGGTTAGGTGCATCTAAAGATGCTACCAAGGGCCATAGTCGTTCAGATATAATTGTGCTTGCTTTTGGAAAACCTGAAGGTTCAGCAAGACGTACAATAGATGAGTTTAAACGTAAAGATATTTCTGAAATTACCAATGCCCCAGAGGATGAGTGTATAAAAGCAGCACATCTTGCTCCTTCTGGAATGAATTTACAACCTTGGTATCTTGAAAAAACTGATGATAAAGTCCTTTTTTACAGACAAGTCTTAAAACCACCCATGTCTTTAGCATATAAGTTGACTAAGGTAGATATGGGAATTTTACTTTGTCATTATGCTGTAGCTTGTAAGCATTATGGTAGACCCTTTAACTTTCATGCTAAAGAAAATGCAAAAGCTAAAAAAGGCTATAAGTATTACGGTTATGTTGAACTATAGATAAGAACAAGAAGGAGAGAAGCGATGACTGATAAAAAGAAAATGACAGAAAGAGAAAAGATGTTTGCTGGGAAATTATATGATCCTTTTAGTGAAGGAATGCCTGAAGAGAGAACTCGTGCCCATGTTCTTTGTAAAGAATACAATGATACAACCGAAGTTGATGCAGAAAGAAGAGAAGAGATCTTAAAAGAATTAATGCCTAATCGTGGTAAGAATGTCTATTTACAAGGTCCTATCTATTTTGACTTTGGAAAACATATTTCAATGGACGATGGTAGCTATGCCAACTTCAACTTTATTGTTTTAGATGAAGGAAAGGTTACCATAGGTAAAAATGTTTTCATTGGACCTAACTGTTCTATTCTTACACCTATTCATCCTTTGCGTTATCAAGAACGTAATGCTTTTGTTAGTGAAAAGACAGGTGTTTTAACAAATCTAGAAAGGGCAGGCTCTGTTACTATTGGAGATAACTGCTGGATAGGTGGAACTGTTACAATAAATGCTAATGTAACTATAGGGGAAGGCTGTGTTATTGCATCAGGTTCTGTAGTCACAAGAGATATTCCTCCAAATAGTCTTGCTATGGGCGTTCCTTGTCGTGTTATTAGAGAAATTACAGAAGAGGACAGTATTTATCTAAATCCAGAATATATTGAAGAGTAAAAATAGGAAAATAATTAAATAAAAACCATTTAAGAGCTAAGCCCCATGAGTTGACCAAAGCAAACTTGTGGGGTTTTATTATGCCAGTCTTTGTTACTAAAAAAAGGAATATGAAATATATAGCAATAGGAATATATATTGCTCTTTGATAGTATATATGTATAGATATGTGAAAAAATAGTTTATAAGTGATTGCTTGGCTAGAAAGGAAGTCACCTATGGGTTTTGAAAAGATTAATGTTAAAGACATTGTTGCTAAAAAACGAGAAGATTCTGAGTTTGATAGAGAATACAAAAAGATAAGACAAGAATATAAGTTGATTGACAGGGTTGTTGAGGAAAGAAAGAAAAAAAACATGACTCAAAAAGAGCTTTCAAACATAACAGGTATTTCTCAACAGGCTATATCCAGATTAGAAAGAGAAAGGCATATACCCCAGATGAATACATTTATTAGACTACTAGATGGTCTAGATTTAGAATTAGCAATAATTGAAAAGTAAAGTGATTTAAGATTATTTATCTTTTGTCATAATATGGTGTAAACTATTATTAATTAAAACAAAAGGGAGATAAAGTGTACGATATAACGATTATTGGATTAGGACCTGCTGGTGCTACCTTGGCAAGACTTTTAGACAAGTCTTTTAAGGTTCTTCTTATAGATAAAAAAAGTGGTAATGAAGATACCTTTAAAAAGCCTTGTGGTGGACTTTTAGCCAAAGATGCCCAAAAGGCACTTTCAAGGTTTAATCTTACTCTACCTAAAGAGGTCCTTGTTGACCCTCAAATCTTTGCAGTTAAGACCATTGATACTAAGCAAAATCTCTTACGCTATTACCAAAGATTCTATATTAACCTGGATAGGCATAAATTTGATATGTGGCTTATCTCATTGATTCCTAAAAATATACAAATTGAAAACAATAGCTATTGTTCTTCTATTGAAAAGTTAAATGGTTTTTATGAACTAACCTATATTAAAGACAAAAAAGAATACAAGGTAAAAACAAAATACCTTGTTGGGGCAGATGGGTCAAATTCACTTGTAAGAAGTAAGCTATTTCCTAAGCGCAAGATTAAGCAGTATCTTTCTATACAAGAATGGTTTCAAGAAGAGCATATAACTCCTTTTTATTCCTGTATTTTTGATAAGGATATTACTGATTCATATTGTTGGAGCATATCAAAAAATGGTTATTTCATCCTAGGTGGAGCTTTTAAAAAAGAAAATGGTAAAAAGAGCTTTGAACTTTTAAAAGAGAAGTTACATAAAAAGGGCTTTCTTTTTGACACTCCAATTAAAACCGAAGCTTGTCTTGTCTCCATGCCTAAGGGGATTAAGAGCTTTTACACAGGTAGTAATGGTGCTTTTTTAATTGGTGAAGCAGCGGGATTTATAAGTCCATCATCATTAGAAGGTATTAGTTATGCCTTTAATAGTGCTTATGAGTTATCAAAAGTATTAAACTCTAGATGTAAAAATCCTGAAAGAAGATATAGAATCAAATCTATACCTATAAAAGTAAAATTATTACTCAAATATTTAAAATCTCCCTTTATGTACCAGCCCTTTTTACGAAAAGTGGTAATGAAGTCTGGGCTTAATAGTATTGAGGTTTTAGACTAGAAAAGACCTTAATTTTTTAATGCTGTAATGGGTACAACATAAACGCCATCATCTCTTTTGTATGCTGCATTTGCTAAACCACTTATTACACACATTATAGATGGTGGAATACCACCTTTTTCTTCTTTTATAGAATCGTGCAATGAAACAAGGTTTGCTGCAGCTTCATCAATCTTGTTAGCTCCAAGCTTAATCTCAAATGCACACCAATTACCATCTGCTAATTCAATCACAGCATCAACCTCACGATTTGAATAGTCTTGGTAATGATAAAGTCTAGCACCAAAAGATTCTGCATATATCTTTAGATCACGTTCACACAAGGCCTCAAATAAAAATCCTAGTGTTTCTAGGTCATTTAATAAACTTTCAGGGGTAACACTTAATAAGGCACAGGCAAGAGAAGGGTCTACAAAATGGCGTTTTTCAGCTTGTTTAATCCGAACAGATGAGCGAATGTTAGTGGCAAAAGGTTCTTGATTATCAGTTATGAATAGGCGCTTGAACACATCAAGATAGGTTTTCACACTGTCAACATCAATATCCTCATCATCAATCTCCTTAATATCATTCTTTAATTTTTTAATTGTAGTGGTTGTGCTCTCATTTCTTGCAAGAGACCTTAGGAGTAATCGCATCTTTGAAGTATCACGCTTAATACCATCCATCCGATATATATCATCATCTATTATGGCATTTAAATACTCTTTTGGAAGTAAAGCAGCCTTTTCAATAGGCATACCAATATTACTAGGCCATCCACCACGAATTATATACTCTATTAGTTTAGTTATTTCAGTGTTTGCTAGCATCTTTTCTTCCAATTTGCCATGACAAAGTTTCTCAAGGGAGATTAGGCCACTAGAATCCCCAGATTCATAAAGAGACATAGGACGCATTCTAAGTTTTGCAATTCGTCCTGCACCACTGTGCAATATTCCTTTATGATTTGGTGTTGCAGAACCAGTTAGAATGAATTGTCCCTTATTTCCTCTTTGATCTACTTCATGTCTAACAGCATCCCATAACTGGGGAACTTCCTGCCATTCATCAATTAATCTTGGAGTTTCTCCATCTAAAACCAGACTTGGAGACATCTCAGCTAACTGTCTGTTATGGAAATTACCTGTTGGGTCTCCAATAAAGATATGGCTATTGCTTTGATACAAGGATGTCCATGTTTTTCCACACCACTTTGGGCCTTCAATACAGACAGCTCCAAAGACCGAAAGGTATTCACCAAGTTGTTTGTCAATAATTCGAGGAAGATACAGGTTTTTATCCATAGTAATTGCTCCTTTTCAGCCCTAATATATACCAATCCGTGAAATTATGCAATATCAACCCGTGAGATTCGGACTTTTCAACCCGTGAGATTTGGAGTTTATAATCCCTATTATTTTATTTTTATTATTTTTATTGCTTAATCTGCAGTATAGTGTAAATTTCTTAACAATTATCTGTAAAATAATGTTAAATATGATTAAAATATCATTGATATTTACAGATAAGGATATTATACTTGCATTAGAACCTTTTTGGAGGACTCTTATGTATAGGAAAATCAGATTGTTTTTAGAAGAATGGAAAAATAGCATGCATAGAAAGCCCCTTGTTTTACAAGGAGCAAGACAGGTTGGAAAAACTTATTCTATCTTGGAATTTGGCCGTAACCATTATGAAAATGTAGCATATTTTAACTTTGAGACTAACCCTACTTTAAAAGAGACTTTTGATGAAAGCATTAGTCCTGATTATTTAATACCTATTCTTTCACATATTGCCAAAGAAACCATAATTAAAGAAAAGACACTTATTGTATTTGATGAGGTTCAGTTATGTGAACGAGCCTTAACAAGCTTAAAATATTTTTGTGAAGATGCTCCAGACTATCATATTGTTGCCGCAGGAAGTCTATTAGGAGTAGCTGTAAACAGATCAAAATTTTCCTTTCCAGTCGGAAAAGTAGATATGTTTACTATGCATCCTATGGATATAGAAGAATTTATGATTGCTCTAGGAAAAGATGATTTAGTTGAACGAATTAAAATTTGCTTTGAAAGTAACCAACCTATGCCTAAAGCTTTGCATGATATTGCCATGGAGATTTATCGTCAGTATTTAGTTGTAGGTGGTATGCCTGAATGTGTAAAGTTATTTGTAAGCACCAAAGACTATATTCTTGTCCGTACTACCCAAGATGTAATTCTAGCATCGTATCTTAATGATATGAGTAAATACAATAATTTAAATGAGATTAAAAAAACAAGACTTATCTATGATAATATCACAGTGCAATTATCTAAAAAAAATACACGATTTCAGTACAAGCTTATTAAAAAGGGAGCAAGAGCTGCTGAATTTGAAAATGCAATTGAGTGGCTTAGCCTAGCTGGAATAGTATCGGTTGTCCATAAAGTTGAACAAGTCAAAAAGCCTTTAGAGAACAATAGAAATAGGGATGCTTTTAAGCTATATTTCTCTGACTTAGGACTGCATTTAGCTAAAAGAGGTCTGTTAGCTAAAGATATTCTTTTCATGTCTGATGAATTGGATGACTTTAAAGGTGGAATGGTAGAAAATTATGTTAATGTGCAATTAAGGGCAAATGGGTATTCCACATATTATTGGGAGTCTAGTAGAGAGGCCGAGATTGACTTTGTTATTCAAAAACAAGGCCAACTTATTCCTATAGAAGTAAAAAGTGCTGATAATACAAGGGCCAAGAGTTTAAATGTGTATATAGAAAACTTTAAACCAGTTTATGCTATAAAACTTTCCAGTAAAAACTTTGGATTTGAAGATAAAAAGAAGACTGTTCCTCTTTATGCTGCATTTTGTATTTAGGATTTTTGAATATATACAGTTGAATTTCAAACCTGTGAAATTTGGAGTTTACAATCCATATTATTAATTATTTATGCTAACCTGTTTAAAATTTAGTTCTAGATATCCTTCTAAATTCACTGGGGTTTTTACCTGTTTGGTAAAAGAAGAGTTTGCAAAAATGGCTGACACTAGAGTAGCCTAGGGTCTGAGAAATATCTAAAATAGTCATATCTGTTGTATTTAAAAGTATTATGGCCCAGTCAATCTTAAGTTTTACCAGGTAGGAACTGACAGTTTCTCCAGTATGTTTTTTGAATTGTTCTATGACAACAGGGGGAGAATAGCCAGCTAATTTATATACATCAGCAGCGGAGCAAGCCATCATATCAGGAGAGTGTAGGCGTCTTAAAACCAAACACAGCCACTGAGGCCGGTTGTCTTGTCTTAGGGGGTGACGTTTATATAAAAGAGAGATTCCATGGACCAACATTTCACATATGGTCATTTGGATTAGATATAGGTCTTTTTTCTCTTCTCTCATGTGAAGGTTTAGTTGTTCAGCTCTGTGGAGAAAAAAGTCCATTTCATTGGAATTCAATAAAAAGCGTAAAGGACAATGATCTTGTATTAGCTGATTTCTATGTATACCCAAGGCATTACAAAGTAAATCAAATCTTTCAATGGTTGCTGAGAAATTAATATGAGTGCTTTTACAATCTTCTAAGGGGCTAAAGCGATGAATGTCTTCAGGCTTTATTAAATGTAGGGTATTTTCATTCAATATTTCTACCTTGCCATTTAGTTCATGGTAGGTCTTACCAGCTGTGATAATAAAAAATTCATAGTGGTCATGCTTGTGCAAGGAAGTAGTGCCTTCATCCCACCAATGGAAGGAAACCTCCATGGAAGAAAGGTTGGGATTTTGTCTAGAATATACTGTTAGTACTCTTTCTTGACCCAATATATTGGTTTTTGTATTGTCACTAGGGGAAATTTGAAACACCTCCACTTGTTAAAGAGTAACAGTATTAAAGCTTTTTTTCAAGAAAAAGCCAGGGTTTTTCAGCATAACTTAAAAAAATCGCTATATGGCTTCATGGAAACAATAGACAGTTTTATTGTGCTACTGATATACTTTTGATGAACCTATTTTCGAAAGGGGGATTTCTAATGGAAAAAGAAACAAAATTATCCAACCGCCCGACGAAACCCATTAACTATGCTATAGGAATGTTTGGTACATCTATTCCAATCAACATGTTTAAAACTTTTGCTTTTATCTACTATGTTGATTATCTTGCAGTATTAACCTCAGAAAAGTTCGCACTTATAATATTTGCATATACCTTCTTAGATGCCTTAGACAATCCAGTTTATGGTTTTTTATCGGACAGTACAAGAACACAGTGGGGACGACGTCGCCCATGGCTTGTTATTGGTGCACCACTTTTAGCCATAGCATTTGTTATGTTTTTCAATGTGCCAGCAGGCCTATCAGAAGGCTCAGTATTTTGGTATGCAGCCATAATGTACATGTTAACTGGAACCTTAGATTCTTTGATTAATTCTAACTATGGAGCACTCTTCCCAGAGCTATTTACAACAGAAAAAGAAAGAGCAAAGACCAATGCCTTAAGGCAAGTTTTCCAACTTCTTGCCATGATTATTAGTATCGCTTTAACTCCCATTGTTACTGAAAAAATTGGTTACAGAAACACCTCAATTGTTTACAGTATCTTAGCAGTGGTAGTAATACTCTATATGGCTCTTAACAGCCATGAATCCATAGAGGCTCAAAAGATGCCTAGACCTAAACTTTTTCAGACTGTAGGAGATATTATAAAGAATCCTAAGTTTTGGATTTATGGTCTAAGCAATGCAGCCTTTTTTGCAGCTTTGGCCATACTACAACAATCAGTTTCTTTGTATGCTAAATATGTATTAAATGCTGGGGGTATGGCTTCTACAATTATGCTAGCCTCAGTTATAGTCTGTGCTATTTTAGGGATACCTGTATGGGTAAAGATAATGAAGAAGCTAAAGTTAATGAAGACATGGAGACTTTCAATGATTGTAGTTGGACTAGCTCTAACCCCTCTTTTCTTTGTTAATAATCTAGCAGGAACCATTGTAGCCCTAGTCATATTAGGCTTTGGTTATGGGGGAACTTGTGTAACCATGGATATGGTATCTTCAAAAATCTTAGATGAAGACACCCTAAAACATGGAGTAAGAAGGGAAGGAACCTATTCAAGCCTTATTGGAATCTTGAACAAGTCAAGCAATCTATTTGTTGCTGCAGGGTTCTTAATTGTATCAAGGGTATATGGTTATGAAAGTGGAGAAGTACCTGGACCAGATCCAGCCAATGCAGCCCGCTTTTTACTAAGTCTCTTTCCTTTGGTAGTCATGGCATTTTGTGTAATTATGTCTTTATTCTTGAACTTTAAGGATATGCCTGAGGAAGTCCAAGCAGCTGTAGAAGTAGAGGAGTAAAAAAATGGCTATTTTAACCTTAAACTTTTATTCAAAAGAATTGAAGATGAGTACGACAACCACCCTTGTGGTACCTGATTCTGTCAGAATAGGGGATATTCCTCTATCAAAAAGAAAGGTACTTTATCTCTTACATGGCCTATCAGATGATTCATCATCACCTGTTAGATTGTCTAAAATTGAGTTGTATGCCATGGAAACCGGTCTTGTTATAGTAATACCTAGTGCTGGAAGAAGTATGTATTGTGATGATATATATGGTCAGAACTATTTTAGCCATATAGCTCATGAGCTTCCTGAGTATTTAAATTTATTATTTAACATTTCCCAAGATAAAAACAAAACCTATATAGCAGGCATTTCTATGGGAGGACTTGGAGCCTCTAGAATAGCCCTTACCTATCCTGAGCGATTTAAGGGAGTGGGTCTTTTTTCTGGGCTCTTAGATTTAAAGCTTATGCTACCTCATATGGAAGAAGAGCAAAAGAATGATTTTGCCTTTATGCTTCCTGCTGTAAATGACATAGACAATACACCCTTAAATCCTGTCAATCTTTTAGATGGTAAAAAGCATAAAGACTTAGACTTCTATGTCTATTGCGGCTTGCAAGACGACCTTTATTGGCTTTCTGTATCATTTATGGAAAATGCAAAATCTAAGGGGCTAAATGTGAAGTCTATTATTGAAGATGGAATTCATGACTGGTATTTTTGGGACAAGCATCTAAAGAACTTTATAGAGGATATTACAAGATAGACCAATGGATAAACATATAATCGTACACAAAATTCCAAAAGAGTTGGAAGGTAAATACTATACTATTGATTTTCCTATGCCTCCAGATTGTGAAAGGGTAACAGTCAGCTATAGTTACAAGAGATTTTCTGGTAAGTATAAATCCTTAGTAGAGATGGTAAATGTAGTAGACTTGGGCCTTATGGACAAGCATGGAAGTTTTTTAGGCTGGTCAGGAAGTGCAAAAGATAGGGTGTTTATAGGGCCCTATGCCTCTACCAAGGGCTACAAGATGACTTGTTTAGAAGAAGGGGTTTGGAAGATAATTGTAGGAGCCTACAAGATACCTGACCAAGGACTAGAGGTCACTTATGAGATTACCTATGATAAAGCTAGACCTAGATGGCTAAAAGGTGATTTGCATATGCACTCTGATGCTTCAGATGGTCAACATGATATTTCTACCTTAACAAAAAGGGCCTTGAAAATGGGCCTAGATTTTATAGCTCTTTCAAATCATAATAACTATTCTGAAAACATGAACCTACCAAAGGTGCCAGGACTTACCTTAATTCCAGCTGTGGAATGGACCCATTACAAGAGCCATATGAACTTTTATGGAGTAAAGGCTCCTTTTGAAAACTCTTTTATTGCCAATAGTGAAAAAGAGATGTTAGCTCTTGTGAATGATGCTAAAAAAATGGGAGCCCTTATATCTGTGAACCACCCCAAGTGTTCTCTTTGTCCCTACCTTTGGGAAAGTAGAGACTGCTTTGATATGGTAGAGGTGTGGAATGGACCTATGAGAAAGGACAATATAAAGGCCATACAGTGGTGGCATTCTATGGTAAAAGAGGGAAAAAGAATTCCACTTATTGGAGGAAGTGATTTTCACAAGGACTTTCATCCTGTCAGGATGGGAAATCCCATAAGTTACCTTTATGTAGAAAACCCTTCTGAAAAAGCTATTTTACAGGCCATGAAAGAAGGTAGATCTTATGTGTCTTCTTCGGTAAAAGGAGTAAAACTGAATCTTTCATGCAAGGATAAAATTATGGGAGATGAGCTGGATTACCAAGAAGGAATAAAACTGAAAATATCAGCAGAAAATCTAAAGATAGGAAGTCGTGTAAGGTTAGTTACCAATAAAGGTCTTCTTAAAGAGTGGAAAAACTTTAAAAAAGGAAAACTGCAAGTAGACTTTCCTCTAAGTGAGGACCTTGAATTTGCATATATTCTTGTAATTAGAAAACTTTTTAAAGTCGAATGGGTCCGTGGAATTACCAACCCCTTATATTTCAAGCATAACGAGAAAAAATATGAAAGAACTTAAGAAGATAAAGAAGGAAGCTAAGCACTTAAGGCGGCTTAAGGCAATGCAAAAGAAGATCTACACAGTCATTGCACCCTTAGAAGTTAAGGTCCATTCAACAAAGGAGCCTATAGCCCCTGGAAATCAAAGGAATTTAGAGTATAAGCCAATTAGAAGAGGTCAAATTTGGGCTGGGGTTTTTGGGTCTGCTTGGTTTCGTATAAGGGGTGTGATTCCTAAAAGTGCCCAGGGTAAGCATGTGGTAGTTCATATAAATGTAGGGGGTGAAGGTGCCATATACCATGATTGTGAACCTGAAGCAGGGATTACTCTGGTAATGAGCTATATTGATAGGCTTCAAGCTTCATATGGTAAAAGCATTATTGAAGTGTCTTTATCTGCAAAACCAGATAGTCCTTTAGAAATATATATAGATGCTGGCTACAATGGCTACTACAATTATCCCTTTGGTTTTGGCATATTTCAGTATGCTAAACTGTGTACAGTAGATGATGACTTAAAAGACTATTATTATGATTACTTAACCCTAGCATCTCTTTTATCCATTACAAGAGAAAAACATAAAAGAAATATAATTGAAGAAGCTTTAAATGAAAGCTATTCTTTAGTTAAACTTTCTGTTTTAGAGGCTAAAGAAGTTCTTAAACCTCTTTTTAATAGTAAAAGTGAGAATAAAGAAGAGGTAAGATTTACAGCTGTTGGCCATTCCCATTTAGACTTAGCCTGGTTATGGCCCATAAGAGAGACAAAGAGAAAAGCCCAAAGGACCTTTGCCAATCAAATAAATAATGCTAACAAGTATCCTTCATATATATATGGGGCCAGTCAAGCTTGGCAATTTGAGTATATAAAGGAGAATTACCCAAAACAGTATACTAAACTGCAGGACCTGGCAAAAAGAGGTCAACTAGAACTACAAGGGGGAATGTGGGTTGAAGCAGACACTAATTTAAGTTCAGGAGAAGCCTTAATCCGCCAAATCTTTTATGGTAAAAGATTTTTTCAGCAAGAATTTAATCAAGATATGAAAATATGCTGGTTGCCTGATGTCTTTGGCTACAATGGAAATATGCCACAAATCTTGAAAAAAAGTGGACTAGACTACTTTATGACCATAAAACTTTCATGGAATGAGCACAATAGATTTCCCTACAGGAGTTTTGTATGGCAGGGAGTGGATGGCAGTCAGGTCCTTGTACACATGTCTCCAGCAGAAACATATAATAGTGCAGCCAGTCCAGCCTGTGTAAAGCAAGCCTTAAAGAACTATTCAGAAAAAGAGATAGCACCAGAAGCTTTACTCATATATGGGGTAGGTGATGGGGGAGGGGGACCTGGAGAGGTCCACATTGAACTGGCAAAAAGACAGGAAAAGCTTTTTAATAGCCCCTCTGTGGTTTTTGGAAAGGCTATTGATTTTTTTGACAAACTAAAAGATTACAGCCATAAGCTTCCTCTTTTTAAAGATGAATTATATCTAGAAAAACATCAAGGAACCTATACTACCCAGGCTAAGAGTAAAAATTATAATAGAAGGTGCGAATATGAATTACAAACCTTAGAAAGTCTTTTAGTCTATGGATGGACAAAGGGGAGAAAATATCCTCTTTCCCAACTGGATAAGTGGTGGAAGGAAGTCCTTTTATATCAATTCCATGACATAATTCCAGGAAGTAGTATTACAAGGGTATATAGAGAAAGTCATATTAGATATGAAAAAATATTAAAAGAAATTAAAGAAGAAGAAATTAATACTTTTTCATACTTAACTCATATGGATGATAAGACTTTAAGTGTTTTTAATCCTACATCTTTTTACAGGGAAGAATTTGTAAAACATGATAATAAGTGGTATATGGCAAAGGTTGAACCATATGGCTTTTCTCAGTTAGAAAAAGTTAAACAAATTTTGTGGGAAGGCCTTAGTTTTACAGATAATATAATTGAAAATGAGTATATAAGGTTGGAGTTTTCTAAAGAGGGTCATATTGTTTCAGCCTTGGATAAAAGTACAAAGAGAGAGTTTTCAAAAGGTAAAATAAATGCCTTACGATTGTATAAAGATAAGTGGCTTTACTACAATGCCTGGGATATAGACTGGAAATATCACAAAAAACCAAGTAAAAGACTTAAGGTCAAAAAGGTTACTGTTTTTTATGATGGCCCTTCTATTATAAGAAGAAGTGAGTATAGGCATAAAAAGACTAAGCTGGTACAGGATGTTATTCTTTTTGCTAATAGCCCTCTAATATATTTTAAAAGTCATTGTGACTATCATGAAACCTTTAAGATGCTAAGGGCAGACTTTGATTTGGCTGTAGATAGCCCTTTTGTTACTTGTGATATACAAATGGCATCAATAAAAAGAAGTACAAAGGATGAAAGCCCAGAAGAAAAGGCTCAGTTTGAAATTTGTGCCCATAAGTATGTAGACTTGTCTGAAGATAGTCATGGGGTCTCATTAATTAATGATAATAAGTATGGTCATAGGGTAAAAGGTAATAGGATATCTCTTAATCTTTTAAGATCTCCAATTTTTCCAGATAAAAAAGCAGATAGGGGAGAATCTTCTTTTACTTATGGACTTTACTTTCATGAGGGTGGACATGGTCTTAAAAGCCTAGCTCACTCCTATTTCTTAAACAAGCCCTTAAAGATTATTAAGGGAAGTGTTGATGAAAAAAGCTTGGCTGCTACCAGTAATCCTAATATAGTAGTTGAAACAATAAAACTTAGCTATTTACAAGATGGAATAATAGTCCGACTTTTCAATAGCTGTGATAAAACAATTTCATGTGAGCTTACTACAGTTTTTCAATACAAGCATATTATAGAAACAGACTTATTAGAAAATGAGATTGGTCCTCTTGATTTAACTTCTCTTACTTTTACTCCTTTTGAGATTAAGACTATTAAGTTGAAGTTTGAGCTAGAAGAAAGATGATAAGAAAATGGAAAAGTTAAAAAAATATTTATCAAAAACCTATCTAGCTCGTCTTGCTATAGCTATTATTGGTATAGGGATAATAGCTTTAGCCACTTCCATTTTTGTTTTAACCAATTTAGGAACTGATCCATACCAGGTCCTTTGTAATGCTATTCACGTTAGGCTTTTGGTTACTCAAGGAATAGCAAATATGATTATGAATGGTCTAATTATTCTGTTTATCCTGATATTTTTTAGAAAATACATTAACATTGCCATGTTCTTAAGTCTTTTTCTTTCAGGAGTTTTTATTGACTTGTTTATAAGGCTTTTGGAGAGTTTTATCAATGAAAACTTATCACTTTATTTTAGAATTGCTTTAGCCTTTTTTGCCTGTATATTACTAGGTTTAGGGGTCTATCTTTATACATCACCCAAACTAGGAGCTAGTCCTGCGGACAGCCTAGGTCTCATTATTTCAGACCTAGTAAAACAACCCTATTCTAGAGTCAGGATCTTCACCGATATCACCTATGCTCTTTTAGGCTTTATCTTAGGGGGTAGGGTGGGTATTACAAGTATCTTATCAGTTTTACTCACAGGACCTGCCATTGGTCTTTTTGGGAAGCTCTTGAAAAAGAGTAAATTAATGAGGTATATTGAAAATGAGAATATATATTAGAGTGATAGGTGAGGTATTCGATGGACTTTTATGTATATGACTATTTAAAAGAAAGTATTAGTGACTCTAAAGCTATTACTTCTTGTATGAATGAGGCTTTGGAATATGCTGGAGAAAAAAGGATAATCTTTAATAGAAAGAACTGGCATATTGATGAAGCTATCCTCTTGTATGATGATATGGAAGTACTTATTGATGCTTGTACAATAAAGCAAAATGATTATGTCTTTGATAATATTTTTAGAGGGACCAATGTGAAGGTTGATAAAGATGATCCCTATGGTAGACCTTTAGCGGTTGAAAGACTAAAAAATGTTTCTATTAAGGGGATAAATGGTGCAAAACTTATGGGTTCTGATTTGAATAAAAGAGGCTTTCATCCAGTACTTCAAGAAGAAGAGGATATGGTAGGTGACTTTTGGGGTTGGAGGACCATAAGTATTTGTATTTCTTTATGTGAAAATATTGAAATAAGTGGACTAAGTATTTTTAACACAAAATGCTGGGCTCTTTCTTTTGATATGTGTGCCTATGGCAATGTGCATGATATTTATATTGAGTCTGATGTTAAAAATGGAGATGGTATAAATATTAGGGCTGGCTCTAGCTATTTTCGCATATGGAATATATCTGGAAGCACGTCAGATGACACCGTAGCTTGTACAGCCCTTTTATTAAGCAAAGAAGATTTTCCCCATAAAAATTATCTCTATCCTTTAGAGCCTATGATTTCCATATTTGATGGAGATTTAAGAGAATTAGACATTCATGATATTTCCATTAGTGATATAAGAACTGGGGGTAAGCATCATGGAGTTATATGCTTAGCCAGTGGAGGCTTGAGAGTTTACAATGTGGATATAAGAAATGTTGAAGATATAGGTCAAGGTAATAGGTCTGCAACTGTAATGCTATATACAGGGTATGGTAAAGATTACAAAGATAATGATATTTATAATATTTCTGTAGATTCTGTCCATTCAAGATTTTCAAAACATGCAGTATTAATAAATACAAAGGTGGATAATGTAATTATTTCAAATGTAATACAAGATAACCCAGAGGGTAGTTTATATAGTTTTGAACAGTTAAAGGGTATAAGGATTGATGATTAAATAAATATAGTTAGTCTTTTTCTTGTTAGTAGTAGTTAGGATTAATAATTCCATAGCAAAGTACATCTTCGAAGATGTCTTCTTTTTTAATGTGGCCCTTAAGCTCACCTTCAAAGGTCATACCTACCTTTTCTAAAACTTTAGCAGAAGCTGGGTTGGATGCAAAACACTTACCATAGACTCTGTAATAGTTTAGTTGGCCAAAAGCATAATCAATAAGGGCTAAGACTGCTTCTGTGGCAAAGCCCTTGTTTCTGTAATCTTTACCAATCCAATAGCCAATCTCTCCATTTTCATGGTAAGGACAAAGATAAAGACCTATAACCCCCACCAGCTCATTGGTAAGCCTGTAGCTTATACCTAAAGATATAGTTTCATTGTTATCAAACTTGGTCATTTGTCTTAAAATCCACATTTCAGCATCTTCTTTTCTATAGGGGTAGGGTAGGTTAAGAGTATTTCTGTAAATCTGGTAATTGTTAGCAAGGTAGGCAACCCTAGGAGCATCCTCTATTTTAAGAGGCCTCAAAACTAATCTTTTTGTACTTATTTTTACAGGTTTTTTCTTTTGCATGAAGATATCCTTTGCTTTATCTTAAAAGCATTTTATCTCAAAGGCCTATTTTTATCAATTAAGGTAAGCTTGCATTTTTTACTTACTTCTCTAGATGCATTTTTTTTGACTTTTTATAGGCTTCTTGAAATTAAACATTTTTATGTTAGAATTGGCAGAAGGCCCTGGCCTAGAAAAGAAAACAAGGATATTTATATATGATAGATAAAAACAAAGACCTACCAGCCATGAAGTTAATTATAAAGATGTCAGTACCTGCCATGATTTCCATGCTCATTACTGCTCTATATAACATTGTGGATAGTATCTTTGTATCAAGACTTGGAGATAATGCCCTAACCGCTGTTTCCTTGGCTATGCCCATACAGATCCTCATAATTGCCTTTGGGGTTGGAACAGGGGTGGGTTTAAGTGCCCTCATATCTAGAAAACTGGGAGAAAAAGACTATGAGTATGTGGACCAAACCGCTAATTATGCAATTCCTATTGGACTAATTATTGGGATTTTCTTTGCTGTCTTTGGTTTTTTCTTTAATCAAGCTTTTTTTGAAATGTTTACAGATGACCCTTTAATAATTGAAGGTGGCTTAGAATATACCAATCTCATAACCCTTTTTGCCTTTACAGTAACGGTCCAGCTCTTAGTAGAAAAGGCTATTCAGGCTACAGGTAATATGTTGGCTCCAATGGTAATTGTGCTAGCGGGAGCTATAACAAATATAATTTTAGATCCTCTTTTAATCTTTGGTCTTTTAGGCTTTCCAGCCTTGGGAATAAGAGGGGCAGCTATTGCTACAGTTATTGGCCAAGCCATATCTTTAGTTTTTGGTATCATATATTTTTACAGGGCCAAGATAGGTCTTAAGGTGGGAGCACCTGATTTTCTTTTTAAGAAAAAGATTATAAATGATATTATGGCAGTTGGGTTGCCTGCAATTTTAATGCAAGCTTTATCATCATTTTTAGTATTCATTCTAAACAATATTGTTTCTGTCCACTCAATTGTGGCAGTTTCAGTTTTAGGTATATATTTTAAATTACAGCAATTTGTCTTTATGCCAGTTTTTGGAGTAGCCCAAGGAATTAGACCAATTGAAGCCTATTTTTATGGGGCGGAAAAAAAGGACAAATTAGATGAGATCTTTAAAAAGTCAAAACTGCTAACATCTCTTGTTATGTTAAGTGGTACCGCTATATTTGTAATATTTGCCCCAAGCATTGTTAATATCTTTAACCCAAGTCAAGAAATGTATAGATTAGGTGTAGAGGCCTTGCGCCTTATAAGTATTAGTTTTTTCTTTGCTGGTCTAAATATTATGTATGCAACTCTTTTTCAATCTACAAGAGATGGCAAAACCAGCTTTATAGTTTCATTTTTAAGAGAATTCATAATTATCCTTCCTCTATCTGTAATCCTAGGCAGACTTATGGGTTTAACCGGAGTTTGGCTTTCCTTTGTAATATCAGAAGCTTTGACCTTTTTAATTACTAGGACCTTTTTAGTAAAAAAGTCAAATATATCAAAAATGACCATGAAGAAAAAATCTTTAAGTAAGCAATTTAAATAAATCAATTAACCTATATAGTTTTTTAAAAAAGTGCCGATAAGTATTGCAAGAAGAAGAAAAAATGCAATACTTTTTTGTTCCTTTAGTGGATTTAATCTAAAGGGCCAATTATTTAGAGACTTAAATACTATTATTATGTAATAGGAGGAAGGAAAATAAAATGGAAAAAGATTATCTAGTTAATGCTATGGAAGATTTAGTAGAGCAGAAATTAGATGAGATCTTAAGTTTTTATGACTGTTGCAAATGTGATCAATGCAAAATGGACATGAAGGCCTATGCTCTAAATCAAGTAGTACCCAAATATGTAGTTTCATCCAAAGGGGCTCTATATGCTAAATTAGAGTCAATAGGTTTTCAGCACAGGGCAGATATTTTAATGGCAGTTACTAAAGCCATAGAATTGGTTTCAACCAATCCAAGGCATCTCTGATAATCAAATCTCTTCTAAATAGTCACATAAGACCTTAGCTTGGTTCAAGGTTTTGTCCTTTGCTCCATACAAGAGGGTTATGTGATGGTCTTTTGATATTTTTCTTATCAGTTCTATGGCTTTTAGTTTTTCTTGGTCAGTTTTTAGTTCATTGATATAGTTTTTCTTAAAGTCTTCGAAATTTTCTTCTTTATGATTAAATGCCTCTCTTGTAGCTTTAGAAGGGGCAACATCCTTTAACCACAAATCTAATTTTAAGCTTTCTTTTTTAAGACCTCTTGGCCAAAGTCTATCCACAAGAATTCTGTAGCCATCCTCTTTATCATATTCTTCATATGCTCTTTTAATTGATATTTTCATTTATTTCGATGATATAGTTTTTAACTATTCATATACCTCCTTATGCCATTATTAGCAATACTAATATTAGAAAGAAAGTAGTAGCAATTTTGCCTTTCTTCTTAAATTATATTACAAACATAGTTTAATATGGGGTTTTTCTCTACTTCTTTATGATTCTTACAAGTTTTTCATGAATTTTCTAAAAAAACAATTTAGCAACTCAACCAAAGGATAAAAGTGCCGATATGAGATGCAGTGATTAAATTTGATTCAAAAGATATATCAAAAAGGAGCAAATAAATGGAAAAGGGTTTCTCAAATGATCCTATTTTAGCAGTTTTCATATACGAAACAGAGCAAAACATTGAACAACTAGAAAAAGCCATATTTACATTGGAAGATGAAGGTATATCTAATCAAGAGATTATAAATGAAATATTTAGAATAATGCATACTATAAAGGGCTCTTCTGCCATGATGCTTTTTGACAATATAGCTTTATTGGCTCACCATACAGAAGATCTCTTCTACTATATCCGGGATGAAGGGCCTAAGGATATAGATTGTTCTTATCTTTCAGACTTAGTTTTAGAGGCAGGAGACTTTGTAAAGGTAGAACTGGAAAAGATAAAAAATGAGAAAAAACCAGATGGAAACGCCCTTAATCTAATTGAAAAGATTGAAAACTTTTTAGAGTCTATAAAAAATGGAGATATTAAAAGAGAAAAATCAAGAGATTTTGAAACATATACTGAAAAAGAGGATGTCTGCTATATTGGCAACCTGCAAAATCTAGAAGCTTTTAACAATACAAGTAGGCTAGACACTTTTGAGGTTATCATATTCTTTGAAGAAGGCTGTGAAATGGAAAACATTAGGGCCTTTTCTATTGTCCACAATCTAAAGGATATAAGTGAAAACTACTGCTATTATCCTAGTGACATTATTGAAAACAATGAAAGTGCCAGGGTAATAAGAGAAAAAGGCTTTAAGGTAATTTTAAAAACTCTAAGAGGTGAAAAAGAGATTTATGACCTTCTTTTAAATACTGCCTTTATAAAAGACTTTGAAATAAGCTTAGTAAAAGAAGAGCAAGCCGAAAGTGAAAAAGAGACTCCAACCGAAATACCTCAAGATGAAGTTAAAGATGGAGTAAAGCATCAATTAAATGAAGTTTTAGCTGAAAATCGAAATACCCACAAAAGTATCATATCTGTGGATGTGGAAAAACTAGACAGGCTTATGGATTTAATGGGTGAAATGGTTATTGCTGAGGCCATGGTTACACAAAATCCAGACTTAGGCGAGATTAATGAGCTGGAAAACTTCCAAAAGGCAGCAAGGCAACTTAGAAAAATCACAGATGAAATGCAAGACATGGTCATGTCCATAAGAATGGTGCCCTTGTCAGCTTCTTTCCATAAAATGCAAAGATTGGTTAGAGATACCAGCAGAAAACTAGGTAAGAAGGTGGAGCTAAGAATAGTTGGAGAAGAAACCGAAGTAGATAAAAATATAATTGAGCATATTTCAGATCCACTAATGCATTTAGTGAGAAATGCAGTGGACCACGGTATAGAGGCAATAGAAAAAAGAATAGATGCAGGTAAAAAAGAAACTGGAACCATTGTTTTAGAAGCCAAAAATGCAGGCAGCGATGTAGTCATTATGGTTAAAGATGATGGTGGAGGTATTGATAAGGAAAAAATCTTTAAAAAGGCCTATGACCTAGGTTTGATAAATAAAAAAAGAGATGAAATAACAGATAAGGAAATTTACAACCTTATTCTCTTACCTGGTTTTTCTACCAATGATGAGGTTACTGAATACTCAGGTAGGGGAGTGGGTATGGATGTGGTAGTAAGAAATCTTGAGGCCATTGGAGGCTCTGTCTATATTGACAGCAAAGAGGGGGAGGGCACAGTTACCACACTGAAAATCCCTTTAACCCTAGCCATCATAGATGGCATGAACATTCGAGTAGGTGAATCTATATATACTCTTCCAACCATATCCATAAAAGAGACCTTTAGGCCTTTAGAGGGACAAGTTTTTGAAGACCCTGACCACAATGAAATGATTATGGTTAGAGGAGAATGTTATAGTCTCTTGCGTTTAAAGGAAGTCTTTGAAATTGAAGAGGGAGAAGAGGACCTAGAAAAGGGAATTGTATTAATGTTGGAGCAGGATGATTCATATTTCTGTCTTTTTGCCGATGAACTACTAGGTCAACATCAGGTTGTTGTAAAATCCTTACCCCTTTACATGGTTAACATTAAAAAGGTGGAAGGTTTGGCTGGCTGCACTCTTTTAGGAGACGGTAGCATCAGCCTCATATTAAATATTGGCGGACTAATGAATATGTCTTAAAAAAAGGGAGGATATTGAAATGACTCAAAGGGATTTTATTGATTCCATAAAAATTGAAGAAGAAGATACCCTAAAGGGAAAATATCTCATTTTCAATTTAGGAAAAGAACTCTATGGTATGGAAATACGCTATATCACAGAAATTATAGGGATCCAACCCATAACTCAGGTTCCTGAAATGCCTAATTATGTAAAAGGTGTAACCAATCTTAGAGGAAAAATTATTCCTGTTATGGATGCCAGATTAAGATTCAAAAAAGAAGAGCGAGAACATGACGGAAGAACCTGCATTATTGTTATTGATACCAATGATTTAGCCATAGGCTTAATAGCTGATAGTGTTGCTGAGGTCTTAACTTTAGAAGATGAAGACATTGCACCACCACCTGAAATTAATAAAACAGGCAATCGCTACATAAAAGGAATTGGTAAAAACGATGATAAGGTTATCTTGCTTTTGGACTGTCAGTTACTATTAAGTGAGGATGATCTTGAACAAATTAAATCAGCTGAATAATAAATTAAAAATATATAAAAGTAAAATAGTTTTTCTTTTAAAAAACAATAAATCTATAAGGTTTAAGGGATGGAAAATACTCTTATGATTGATATTAAAGATAAGGAATTTAATAGCTTTGCCCAATATGTAAGAGACAATTATGGGATTCATTTTAAAAACGAAAAGAAAACCTTAATTGCTGGAAGATTGGGCCCTTTAATGAAAAATCTTAATATTAATAGTCTTGAAGATTACATTGAGTATGTAATAGAAGATAAAAGTGGCAGTGCTGCCTCTGTTATGTTGGACAGAATCACTACAAACCATACCTTTTTTATGAGAGAAGCTGAACATTTCAATTTCTTCTCTAAATCTGTTTTGCCACTTTTAGAGCATAGGGTTAGAGATAAGGACCTAAGGATATGGAGTGCAGCTTGTTCTAGTGGAGAAGAAGCATATACCTTAGCTATGCTACTAGACGAACACTTTAGTACAAATAAATCTTTATGGGATACAAAGGTTTTAGCAACAGATATATCTCAAAAGGTTTTAAATGTGGCAAAAAAAGGGGTCTACTCCAAAGAAAGAATTGCTCCTTTGCCTAATTCTTGGAAAAGTAAATACTTTGATTATTTTGACAAGGACAATGTGGTAGTAAATGACAAAATTAAGAAAGAAGTAGTTTTTGCTAGGCTTAACCTTATGGATAAAACTTTTCCTTTTAGAAAAAAGATGCATGTAATCTTTTGTAGAAATGTCATGATTTACTTCGATAACCAAACAAAAAATGAATTAATAGACCGCTTGTATCATGTGACAGAACCGGGAGGCTTTTTATTTGTAGGACATTCAGAAAGCCTAAACAGAGAGAGCAGCAAATTTAAGTATCTTATGCCTGCTGTCTACGTAAAAGAATAGGGGAAAAACAAGTGAGTATAAAGGTCCTTATTGTAGATGACAGCCCATTATTTAGAGAGATCTTAGCTAGATTATTAGAAGAAGATAATAAAGTTAAGGTTGTTGGACTTGCAAAAGATCCCTTTGAAGCCAGCGATTTGATCTTAAAGACCAAACCTGATGTGGTAATCTGCGATGTCATTATGCCTGGCATGTCTGGTACTGAATTTGTTAAACGACTACTTCCCCAATACTTTGTACCAGTAGTAATGATGAGCTCAATAGATACAAGTGTCTTTGAAGCTATGCAAGCTGGAGCTGTGGATTTTGTATCAAAACCTAAAATGGGAGATAAAAATGCCCTAGCTACCTTTAAAAAGGATCTTTTGGAGAAAATAAAGATGGCTAGTTTGGTAAAACAAAGACCCAAGGAGCAAACAAAGCCCTTAGAAAAAATCTCAGGTAAGCTGGAAAAATCCCAAGACCTAGTTATTGGCATAGGAGCATCTACAGGAGGAACAGAAGCAATTTCTAGCATACTAACAGCCCTACCAGGAGACCTTCCTCCAATTTTCATAGTTCAACATATACCAGCTGTTTTTTCCAATATGTTTGCTCAAAGATTAAATAACCAAACTAACTTTGAAGTAAAAGAAGCAGTAAATGGAGATTATGTAGATAAGGGGCAAGTTGTAGTAGCACCAGGAGATATGCACATGAGAATTAAAAAGATTGGTGGACGATTCAAAGTGGAGTGCTTTTCAGGTGAAAGAGTCAATGGCCATTGTCCTTCAGTGGATGTGCTTTTTAATTCCATTGCCCAAGAGGCTAAGGCTAATTGCATAGGAGTAATTCTGACCGGTATGGGAAGTGATGGGGCCAAAGGACTTTTAAGAATGAGACAAATGGGGGCAAGAACCTTAGGACAAGACCAAGCTTCCTCAGTGGTATATGGCATGCCAAGAGTAGCTTATGAAATAGGGGCAGTGGAAAGACAAGTTTCACTAAATGACATACCTAAGACCCTTTATGGGATGCTGAGATAGGGTGAAGGGAAAATAATATATATAAAACGATGGAATGAAAAAGAAATATAAAAATATTTGTAAAGCGAGGGAAGAAGAATGAAGAATTTAAAAATAGGTACAAGATTACTTTTAGCCTTTGGAGTTGTTTTGTTGATGCTAGTAGTGGTCATAGGTTTTGAGATCTATAGCATTAACGAAATAAGTGAGCAAATTGACTCATATGCAATATATACCTTACCAAACAGCGTAAGTGTTACAAAACTAGATGAATTTGCTGTCCGTATCCAAAGGAACATGGCTTTAGGCTTATCTGAAAAAGATATTGCTAGTAGAGACGCCTTATTTTCTGAAGCCCAAACTCTTGGAGTTGAGTTTTTAGACGAATTGGAAAGATACAAAAATAATCAAAGAGATAATGCTAGAGAAAAAGAGATTATCTTGGCTGATACTATGTCTAGAGAAGCGGGAGCCATAAGAAGAGAGGTAGAAAGACTTGTAAAAGAAGATACTTTAGAAAGTCATGAACAAGCAATTGATATAATGTATAAAGATTATATTCCTCTTATGGATAAGGTATCTGCAATTTTTGATGAATTCCAAAGAACAGCAGAAATAAGGGCTGACCAGCAATATGTAGATGGAAAAGAAGCAGTGTCCTTAGCCTATGTCATTATGGCCATAAGTGGTGGAGTAACCATCTTATTAACCCTTGTCCTATCTTTTACCTTAAGAAAATCCATTGTTTCACCAGTTGTAGAAATTATGGAAGTATATAAAGAAGTTGCCCAAGGTAATAAAAATACAGTTATAAATTACAGATCAAGAGATGAAATTGGCCAAATGGCAGATTTAATAAGAACTGCCAATGACCAAGAAGGCCTAATTATTAAAGATCTTATTGAAAGGCTAGCTGCCTTGTCTGATGGGGATTTGACTAGAGAGTCCAATGTCAACTATCCTGGAGACTTTGCTTTATTAAAAGAATACATTGATAGCACCTTTGATGCTTTGAATAGTACTATGGGTAATATTAATAGAGCTGCTCAAGAAGTATCCCAAGGTTCATCTCAAGTTGCATCTGGAGCTCAAGCTCTAGCATCTGGTTCAGCTGAACAAGCTTCTTCAGTAGAAGAATTAAATAGCTCCATTGTCTTAGTTGCTAATCAAGCTGCAGAAAACTCAGAAAATGTAAATGAAGCTACAGGCTTTGTTGCAAAGGCAGAAAAAGATATTGAAGAGGGGAATAAATTCATGGCTGATTTATCAGATGCTATGTTTGAAATTGAAAGGTCCTCCCAGCAGATTTCTCAAATTACCAAGGTCATTGAAGACATTGCCTTCCAAACAAATATACTAGCCCTAAATGCAGCTATTGAAGCTGCTAGAGCGGGAGAGGCTGGAAAAGGTTTTGCTGTCGTAGCAGATGAGGTTCGTTCCTTGGCTGGTAAATCAGCAGAGGCAGCTAATCAAACAGCTGATTTAATAAGTGGTTCTGTAAGTAATGTAAAATCTGGAGCTGATATAACTAAAAAGACTGCAGAAATCCTAAACGAGATTAAAGAAAGTGCATTGCATATTTCTGAAAGCTTTTCTAGAATTGAAATATCCTCTGGTGACCAAGCAAGTGCCATTGAACAAATTAGAAGTGGCTTAGCCCAAGTATCCAATGTGGTTCAAACAAACGCTGCAACAGCAGAAGAAAACTCTGCAACCAGTGAGGAAATGGCAGCTCAAGCTTTGGCTTTAGATGAAGAAATTGCTAAGTTCAAACTTAGAGAAGATAACTTAGGCAGTAGAGCAAGATTTGATGATGAATGGCAAGATAGCAAATCTCATAAGAGTAGTAGGGAAAAAGCAAATAATGGGAGCCAAACCAAGCCTCAAATAGATTTGGGTAAGTATTAAAAGTTATTACAATTGAGTAAATAAAAGAGAAATATTTTCAAAAGACCAGGTAAATAAAGTAAAATTTATTACCTGGTCATTAATTTTGCAAATAATCTAGGGAATCTGGAAAAACTTCAAATTTTTCCTTTGTAAAACTTTCATTTTTTAGTATAATGCTAACTTAAGGGGAGAAAATTGAGAGGATCTTTTGGTTTAGATTTTGCGATTTTTCAACCTTGATATTTTTTTAAAATTGACCTTTTTGGTAAGCACTTAGAAGAAACTTGCATTTGTCACACTTATGAAAAATGAAAGGTATTATGAAAGTATTTAGTAAAGAAAGTAAAAACACAAGAAAAAACTCTACCAAGGATGAGACAAAAAAAGTATCTGTTTTTACAAACAAATTTTTTAATAAAAAAGCACTATTCATAACCTTAATATATTTCATTTTAGGGTGTGCATGGATTTTAATAACCGACCATCTTGTAATAACTTTTTTAGAAGACTTAGATAACTATTTACATCTGAATATTGGTAAAGGACTTTTTTATGTCTCAGTTACAGCTCTAGTTATATATATGTTAATATACAGGGCTCTTAAAAAGACAGAAGCTGCCAACAGGGATTTAAAGAAGGCCAATGCTAGCTTAGATAATAGTAATATTAAGTTAACAAAATTAATGGAAGAAGAAAGCATAAAGGCTCTTACTCTTCAAGCCCTCATAGATTCAGTTACAGACCAAATATATTACAAGGATGTAAATTACAGGTACTTAGGATGTAATAAAGCTTTTTTGGACTTTAATAATTTGAGTATAACAGATTGCTTAAATAAATCAGACCAAGACATATTTGGACCCTATGAAAAGGGATACTACTCCCATTTGGATAAGGATGTTGTAGAATTTCAAGAAAAGGTTTCTGGTCAATATGAAGTATATAAAAAAGATGAAGATAAACTTCATGTCTTTAAAATTGAAAAAACTCCCTTACTAGACCATGAAAATAGATGTATTGGATTAGTTGGTATTTCAAAAGATATTACTGAAAGAAAAGCTAAGGAAAAAGAGATTTTCTATTTAAGTAACCATGACTCTCTTACTGGTTTTTATAACAAAGATTATATCTTCCAATATCTACAAAAACAGATTGAACAAGATGACCTTCCACTTTCACTTATATATGCGGAAATAAAAGGACTTAAAATTATAAATGATGCCTTGGGTATTTATTATGGGGATGAAACTATAAAGGCTATAGCAAATTGTTTTAAAAGTATTATTCCAAAAGATGCCATAATTGCTAGAGTCGGAGGAGACCAGTTTGTTATTTTATTAAAAAAGACAGATGAATTAACCACCCAAAGCTATCTAGATGAAATTTATAATAAGTGTGACCAAAACATGAAAAGTGAAAAGCCTAGTTTTTTTGCTAGTCTTTCTTTAGGTAAATCCACTCTTAATAACAAGGCCCTTTCTATTACAGGACTTTTAGCAAAAGCTGAAGAAGATATGTACAAGGATAAGGGTAGAACCCATGCTAACTACAACAAGGATGTCTTAAGTGCTATGATGAAAGAAGTTTTTAGCTATGGGACTGAAACAAAAGAACATACCTTAAGGCTGGTTGCTCTTTCAGAAAAAGTTGGAAAACACATGAATCTTAGCTCTAAAGAAATTGATACCTTAAAAAAGCTTTCCCATTATCATGACATTGGCTACATAGGTTTGAATAGAAGAATGTTTTCAAAGAATGATAAACTAAGTAAAAATGAATGGGAAATGGTTCAAAAGCATCCTGAGATAGGATACAGAATCAGTCAATCTATAAGTAGTTTAAATCATACCAGTGAGCATATTTTATACCATCATGAAAGATGGGATGGTATAGGTTATCCTTTAGGTCTAAAAGAAGAAGAGATACCAAAGTTATCTAGAATATTTTCAATACTAGATTCTTATGATGTTATGCTGGCAGGAAGGCCCTATAAAAAAGCTTTAACACAAGACCAAGCTAAAAATGAGCTTTTAGAAATGGCGGGCCTACAATTTGACCCTAATCTTGTTAGAGAAATAGTTGAGATAATTTAATGCTGAAAAAGAACTATTTTCTATAATTCAACCTATTACCAAGTATAGATTCTAAAAAGACCTTTATGTCTTTTTTGTGGCTTAGTTCATGGGAAAAGTTAAGTTTTTCACCACCAACAAGTTCAATGGATAAACTGCCACCGCTTCTTTGACCATCTATGTCAGTGTCTAGGGCCCTGTATTTAAACTTCATAATTTGATTATAATTTATGACCCTATTCATAGGATCTTCTCCTAAAATTGCTTCTGGAGCCATGTCTTGATACTTAAGGTGGTAACTGGCCCAAAACTTCATCATTTCAGCACTACCCTTAAAAAAGCCAGTATTATTTTGCTTTAGTTGAGTTTGTAGTTGGGCAATCTCTGCATTTTGTCTTTCTTTACTTAAATGAGCTAGAATTAAGTAATCTTGATAAAAAACAATATTACATATTGCAAATTTGAGCATGGATAGTTTTCTATTGGTTCTTAAAAGCCAAGATGGCCGTATGAAGTTAGCTTTTGCTACTACTGGTTCTTGTGTAGCTGTACTTGTTTGGTTTGTAGGTGTCAAATTTGGGTTCTTAAGCCTATTTCCACAATTAGCACAAAAGGCCTGATTAGGTTCCACTTTATTTCCACAATTTGAACAAAACATTTTTACCTCCCATGGTATGTCAAATATTAAATTATATAATGTATTTCAATTATACCTTATTTGGCATACATCATGAAGATAATTTTTGAAATTAATCTTTGAGGTAAAAGCTTTTGCAAAAGTACAAAGACCTTATACTTAAAACCAGCTGTATAAAGAGCTAGGGGATGTTTCATTTTTGATATCTTAACTATGTCTTTTGCTATATCTTTTGGGTTATCTCCAGACATTTCATCTTTTTCCATGACTTCAATGGATTTACCAATCCTATTTTCATAAAGGTCATTACCAGCTAGATTAGTAACCCTAGATGCTGTAAAGGCTGTCTTAGTATCTCCTGGCATTAGAGCTGTAACCTTTATATTAAAGGGCCTAACTTCATGGGAAAGGGCTGTAACGAAGGAATTAATAGCGCTTTTAGATATACTATAGAAGGCTTGAAAGGGAATAGATATAACGCCAGCTACAGAAGAAAGACAAATGATTCTGCCACTTTTTTCTTTTCTCATATGAGCTAAGCTTGCTTGTACTAGATGAACTGTTCCAAAAAAGTTCACATCAATTTGTCTTTTGAAATCATCTTCTTTAGTAAATTCTATAGCACCAGCTATTCCATAACCTGCAGCACAAACTAAAAGGTCAATAACACCATACTTTGCAATGACTTGGGCTACAGCCTTTTCTACTTGTTCTTTATCGGTTACATCGCATTTAATATGTTCAATGTTTGGATGAGTAAAATCTCTTCTACTTAAATTTACTACATGATAGTCTTCTTTTAGTAATAATAGGGCTGTTTCATAACCAATCCCAGAAGAGGCTCCACTTATTAAGGCTATTCTCTTATTTTTCATAAATCTGATACTCTCCTAAAACTCTACTTATAATTTCCACCGCCTCATCAATTATGGGTCTTGTATGAGTTGCCATTAAACTAGTTCTTAAAAGACACTCATTGGGTGGTGTAGCTGGTGGCAGAGAAGGATTCACATAGACACCCTCATCATACAAGTGCTTTGCTATGGTCAAGGTAGTGGTCAATTCATAGGTATAAATTGGTATGATAGGTGTTTCTGAAAATCTTGTTTTAATCCCAGCTTGGTCTAATTTTTCTCTAAAGTATTTTGAAATACTTATAAGTGCCTTGGGTAATTGTGGGTTAGCTCTTAAATGCTTCAAGGCTGCTAGGGCAGCTGCACAAGATGAAGGAGTCATAGAAGCTGAAAAGATAAAGGGGCGAGAATTGTGACGAATATAATCTATAACTATACTGTCTCCAGCCATATAGCCTCCTAAAGAAGCTAAAGACTTGGAAAAGGTCCCCATGTAAATATCAATATCTTTTTCTAAACCAAAATATTCAGCTGTACCCTTACCATTTGGACCTAAAACGCCTAAACCATGAGAATCATCCACCATAACTCTTGCGCCATATTCTTTTGCCAATTTCACTATTCCTGGTAAATCAGCTATGTCTCCTCCCATAGAAAAGACTCCATCTGTAATTATTATGCTACCAGATTCTTCTGGTACTTTTTTTAATTGTCTTTCTAGGTCTACCATATCATTGTGCCTATATCTTAAAACAGTGGCACTAGATAATCTGCAACCATCATAAATAGAGGCATGATTTTCCTTGTCACTTAAGATGAAGTCATTCTTACCAGCAATTGCTGAGATAATACCAAGATTAGTTTGAAAACCTGTTGAAAATACCAAGGCATCTTCTGTGCCTAAAAAGTCAGCTAATTCTCTTTCTAATTCCAAGTGTAGTTCCAAGGTCCCATTTAAAAAACGAGATCCTGAACAACCTGTTCCATATTGCTCTATAGCCTTTGTAGCAGCTAGCATAACATCAGGATTGGTGGTTAAACCTAGATAATTGTTAGAGCCTAACATTATTCTAGGGGCACCTTCCATAATAACTCTAACATCCTGTTTAGATTCTAAAGCATGAAAATATGGGTAAATACCCGCCTCTCTTGCCTGATTTGCAGTTTTGTAGTGATAAGCTTTTTGAAAAATATCCATAACCATATTTCTTGTCCTAAAAAAAATAAGTACTCTTTAAGCACAAGCCTTTCTTTATAAAATAATATCCCTGGACAATTTATTACCATGTAATAATATTAAGGTGATTCTACACCAAAAAACAAGAAAATGTCAACAAGAGAGAAAAGGACACCTATAGGTGTCTTTTTCTTAATTTGCATTGGACTAAGAATATTTTTATCTGTTTTTCTGGTTATTCTTCCTTAATACAGTAGCATTCTTATTAAATTAATATTTACTAATCTCTTTTTTGAGACTTTAAAATCTCAATTTCTTCAGGATTAATTCCTACCATGGCTTCGCCTAAGTCCATGGATAACTCAGCTAGCATCTTAGGATTATCAAAGTGTTTAACAGCTTCTACAATAGCTTTTGCTCTTTTATCAGGATTTGAAGATTTAAAGATTCCAGAGCCTACAAATACACCTTGAGCCCCTAATTGCATCATAATAGCTGCATCAGCTGGTGTTGCTATTCCTCCTGCTGCTAGATTAGCTACTGGTAAATGACCATTTTCATGGACGTATAAGAGTAATTCGTAAGGTACCATCATGGTTTTAGCCTCTTCAAACAATTCATCTTTACTTAAAGATTGAACATGACGCATTTGTTTATTGATTTTTCTCATATGATCTATAGCATGCACCACGTCTCCAGTGCCTGGTTCTCCCTTGGTCCTAATCATGCTGGCACCTTCATTTATTCTTCTTAAGGCCTCAGATAAGTCTTTTGCTCCACAGACAAAAGGAGCGGAAAAAGTGGTCTTATCTATATGGTGAAGAGAATCTGCATCGCTTAGCACCTCTGATTCGTCAATAAAATCTATATTTATAGCTTCTAAAATTTGGGCTTCTACAAAATGACCAATCCTGCATTTTGCCATTACTGGGATAGAAACAGCCTCCATTATTTCTTTAATCATTTTAGGGTCACTCATTCTTGAAACCCCTCCTGCCGCCTTTATATCAGCTGGAATTCTTTCTAGGGCCATAACTGCTTTGGCACCTGCTTTTTCTGCAATTTTTGCTTGGTGGGGATTGGTTACATCCATAATTACTCCACCTGAAACTTTATTTGCCATTTCTATAAAATCAATATTTAATGTATTCATATGTAAGGTCCTTTCATAAATAATCTCTTGTTATTTTTTCTAAGCAACTTTAAAAGTCTAGTATATGAATAGGGTATTATCTATTTGAACCTATTGATATAACCAAAAGTGTATAATAAAATAGGACCAGAGGTGATTTCATGCTAACCTACATATTAGATCCAAAAGACAAAAAGCCCCTTTATGAACAACTCTATTTATATATAAAAGAAGATATTTCCAAGGGCTTTATAAAAAAAGGAGAAAGGTTGCCCTCTAAAAGGTCAATTGCAACCCATCACAATATATCTTTAATAACTGTAGAAACAGCCTATGGACAACTAGAAGCAGAAGGCTATATTAGCTCTTTTGAAAGAAGGGGATATTTTGTATCTGATTTAGACTTTTTAATTGAAGAAAGACCAATAGCTAGTATGAATGAAAAACTTGTGTCTTTAGATATAGAAAAGGTAAGTAAGCAAGATGAGGTGCATAAAAAAGAAAAGATACAAGCAGATTTTGTTTCCAATGCCATTGATATAGATAATTTTCCTCTTTCTATATGGACAAGAATAACCAGAGAAATTTTGTCAGATTCACAAAGCTTTAGAGAGACCATGGAAAGTGTGCCTTTTCAAGGGCTATATGACTTAAGAAAGGCAATTTGTGACCATCTATTGCACTTTAGAGCAATTGAATGTAATGCAAAAAATGTGATTATTGGGGCAGGTACCGAATATCTATACAATCTTTTAATAAGATACTTTGGCAAAGACCAAGTAATAGCTCTTGAGGATCCTGGTTATGAAAAACCCTATTTAATATATAAGAATAATGGGGTAAGGTGTATACACTTAGATGTAAAAGAAGATGGCATGGACACAGAGGCTCTTTTTACAAGTAATGCAAGTATGGTGCATATAACCCCAGCTCATCATTTTCCCACTGGAGTGGTAATGCCTATTAATAAAAGAATTGAGATTTTAAGGTGGGCTGAACAAAATAAGGCCTATATTATTGAAGATGACTATGACTCTGAGTTTAGAATGGAAGGAAAACCCATAGCACCTTTAAAAAGTATAGATAAAGACCATAGAGTCATCTATATGAACACCTTTACCAAGACCATATCTCCAGCTATAAGGGTGGCATATATGGTTTTACCAGATTATTTAAACAAGGACTTTTTAGCTAAACTTAGTTTTTATTCCAATACAGTTGCAGTTATGGAACAAAAGATTCTTGCCAATTTCATATTATCTGGACATTTTGAAAAGCACATAAATAGAATGAGAACCTTTTACAAGAAAAAAAGAGACCAACTAATTGAAGTTATAGATAAAAACTTTAAAGGTTTAGACTATGAAATCATTGAACACAACTCAGGACTCCACTTTATACTAGGTCTTAAAACAGATTTAGAAGATGTGGATGTTATAGCTAGAGCAAAAAACAAGGGACTTAAAATATCTGCAGTATCTTCATATAGACACAAGAAAAAAGATTCTAGTGGAGAATTTATAATAAACTACTCTGGAGAATCCTTGGAAAAAGCTATTAAAGGTATAGAAGTTTTGGCTGGAATATTTAAAAAGAGCCTATAATCGACCTAATCTAATCCTGTCAGTTATTGTAATAACCCCACGAGACAACTTTACAATATTTTCACCTTGTAGATATTTAAGAACCCTTGTGACAACCTCTCTTGCTGTCCCTATATGGTGGGCAATCTTTTCATGAGTGATATATAAATCATTACTTTCTTCAATATTGCTTTCGTAAAGCAAGAAAGAGGCTAATCTTGCATCCATGCTCTTAAAAAGAATCTGGTCCATAAGCCACATAACATCAGTAAAGCGAGAAGCCATAAGCTGATTTGTATAATTAGCAACACCCGCATTGGTGTTCATAAGTTTTTGATAAACTAGTACTGGAATTACATAAATAATAGAGTCTTTTTCTGTCTCAATAATAACTTCAAATTGAATATTTGACATGATACAAGAAGCTGAAAAAAGACAAATATCTCTTTCAAACAATCTATATAGGGTCAATTCTTTTCCTTGGTCTGATATGATAAAGGATCTTAACTGGCCTTTTTTAACAATGTACAAACCATCGCAGTCTTCATCACCCCGATGCAAGATTGAGCCTTCTGAAACCTTCTTCTCTACTATTGAAGAAGCCAAAAACTGTTTCTCATCATTATCCAATTTGTCCCATACTGGAAAAAGGTCCCCTATATCTGTCATAAAATCTCCATTATCTCTTTAGATAAGTTGTTCGTCAAAATTATAACATAAATATTGAGAAAATATAAGAAAGAAGTTTACAAAAAAACCGCTAAGCGGTTTTTTGTATCTTACTTCTATTGATATAAGAATATTTAAATAAACAAGTTTACATTAGACTCTTCTGCATCAGCAAGGTAAGAGCCAACTCCTGCAAATTCTATACCATCAATGAGTTCCTCTTCTTTAATACCCATAACATCCATACTCATAGTACAGGCAACCAGTCTAACTCCAGCTTTTTGAGCTTTTCTAATGAGTTCATCTAAAGAGTCTACATTTTTTTCTTTCATGATGTATTTCATCATGGCTGTGCCCATGCCACCCATATTCATTTTAGAAAGTTTAAGTTTGCTGGTGCCTCTTGGCATCATAGCTCCAAACATTTTTTCTAGGAAGGATTTTTTAACCTTTTGCTTATTAGGCTTTCTTAAAACATTAAGGCCCCAGAAGGTAAAGAACATGGTCACTCTTCTTCCCATTGCAAGGGCACCGTTGGCAATAATAAAGGAGGCTAGGACCTTGTCTAGGTCTCCATCAAAGACAATAATGGTTTTTCCATCGGTTCCTGCTAATTCAGGCACTCTTACAGCTGCACCACCTTTTTGTACAACAGCAACATAGGAATTACCTATCTTTTCATTGGATATTAGGGTGTTACCAGTTCTTCTACACCAAGAAGCAATATCTCTTGTAAAACCTGGGTCTGAGGCTGTAACTTCTAGAAGTTGGCCTGGGGCCATGGTTTTTAAGTTTTCAAAGACCTGCATTATAGGGCCAGGGCATTGAAGTCCTGAACAATCTAAACTAATGGATGCAATAGCCTTGTCATCGCTTTGATGGCCACTATCTGTAACTGTATATGCTGTATGATCTTCCATTTGATACTCCTTGTAGTGTGTTGAAATATAGAATCTGGTTCCTGCTGGATAAACATAGACCTTTTCTTTTAAAAATCCATTTTCTCTTAATACTCTTAAGGCATTGTAGGAACGAACACCTATGGCACAAAAGATTAATATATCTTTGTCTTTATCTAGCTCGTTAAATCTTTCTCTTAACTGACCTAGTGGTATATTAATTGTATTGTCCAAAGAAAAAGCAACTCTTTCAGCTTCTTCTCTAATATCTAAAACTTGTAGGTCTGGATTTTTTTCTATAACATCCCAGTCTGAAAACTTGACTAGACCTGTTAGGATATTTTCTGCAACAAAACCTGCCATGTTAACAGGGTCTTTAGCAGATGAGTAGGGAGGTGCATAGGCAAATTCTAGGTTTTTTAAATCTAGTACACTAGCATTTAATCTCATAACAGTGGCAATAGAGTCAATTCTCTTATCCACTCCATCTCTACCTATAATTTGTCCACCATATATCTTCTTTCCATCATTGGAAAAGATTAACTTTAAGGTTAAGGGGGTTGCTCCAGGATAGTAGCCTGCATGGGAATTTTGAGTAATGGTAAGGGTGTGATAGTCCTTGTTTCTTACTAGACCTTGCTTTTGTAGATACTTTTCATTGTAGCCAGTGCTAGCTGCTGTTAATTCAAAAATTCTAACAATACAAGTTCCTTGGGTTCCATCGTAGCTAGATTTTATGCCTGCAATATTATCTGCAGCTATTCTACCTTGCTTATTGGCAGGACCTGCTAGAGGAATCATGGTACGGCTTTTATCAATAAAGTCTTCAACTTCGATAACATCACCTACAGCATAGATGTCTGGGTCTTCTGTGAGCATATGGTCATCTACAATGATTCCACCTTTTTGGTTTGTAGCAATGTTTGCATCTTTAGCCAAGTCACTATTGGGCCTTACACCAATGGACATAATAACTAGGTCTGAGTAAATGACTTGCCCATCTTTTAAGGTTACATTTACACCTTGGCCCTTATCTTCAAAAGAGGCCACACCATTGTTAAGAATTAGGTTTATACCATTTTCTTCCAAGCTTTCATGGATTAATTGGGCCATTTCATAGTCATAAAGGGTCATAACCTGGTCTAGCATTTCAACTAAGGTAACCTTTAAGCCTAAAGCTTTAAGATTTTCAGCCAACTCTAACCCAATAAAGCCACCACCTACTACTAGGGCTGACTTAACTTTACTATCTGAAACATAGGCCTTTATTTTATCTGTATCTGGAATGGTCCAAAGAGACATTACTCTAGATGAGTCTATGCCAGGAATTGGAGGCCTAATAGGAGATGAGCCTGTGGATATAACAAGCTTATCGTAGTCTAAACCATATTCAGATTTGTCTTTTCTTTTTACTAGAACCCTTTTGTTTTGCCTGTCAATTTTTATAACTTCTTGATTTACCAATACGTCTACATTGTATCTTTGCTTCATAATCTCTGGAGTTAAAAGTAATAGAGCATTACGCTCTTTAATTACATTTCCGATATGATAGGGTAAACCGCAGTTTGCGTAAGAGATATATTCTCCTCTTTCAATAATGGTAATTTGAGCTTTTTCATCCAGCCTTCTCAATCTTGTAGCCGTGCTAGCTCCTCCGGCGACGCCGCCGATAATCACTACCTTTTTTGTCATCCAATGCCTCCCGTTAAAAAAATGTCAATCATGTGTCTTTATTTTAACAAATGGGCGAAAAATGAAAGTGACTTTATCACATAAGTCCAAAAGATTGTGACTTTTTTCTAAGGGTAATATAATATGGGTATGCAAGAAGGTCTAAGGAGTGAAAATAATATGGATTTTAAAAAAAGAGCAAAAGAATTAGTTGAAAAAATGACTCTAGCAGAGAAGGTTGCACAAATGCAGTTTGAATCTCCTGCTATAGAAAGATTAGGCGTAAAAGCCTACAACTGGTGGAATGAAGCCCTTCATGGAAGTGCGAGAAATGGTACTGCCACAGTTTTTCCTCAGTCCATAGCCATGGCTGCTTCTTTTAATGATGAGCTTATGTATGATGTAGCAGTAGCCATATCTGATGAGGTTAGAGCTAAGTACAATGAGTATGTAAAGTTTGGAGATACTGAGATTTATCAAGGCCTTACTTGTTGGTCACCTAATATTAATATATTTAGAGATCCCAGATGGGGAAGAGGTCATGAGACTTATGGAGAGGACCCACTTTTAACCGGTAAGATGGCAGTTGCTTTTGTTAATGGTATGCAAGGAGATGACAAAACCTATAAAAAGGTGGATGCTACCTTGAAACATTACGCTGTTCATAGTGGTCCTGAAGAGATAAGGCATGGCTTTGATGCTATAGTTTCACAAAAAGACCTGTATGAGACCTATTTATTTGCCTTTAAATACTGTATAGAAAGAACCGACGTGTCTGCAGTAATGTGTGCATACAATCGAGTAAATGGTGAACCAGCCTGTGCTAGTAAGACCCTTTTAGATGATATCTTAAGAGATGAGTTTGGTTTTAAGGGCTATGTAGTATCAGACTGTGGGGCCATATGCGATATAAATAAATACCATAGAGTAACTGAAAATGAAGCCGAAAGTGCAGCTCTAGCTGTTAAAGGTGGGTGTGACCTTAACTGTGGTGATGCCTATAAATGGTTAAAAACAGCAGTAGCATCAGGACTTTTAAGTGAAGAGGATGTAAATAAATCAGTAGAAAGACTGTTTGAAGCAAGATTTAGATTAGGCATGTTTGATGATGATTGTAAGTATAATCAAATACCCTATGACATAGTAGCTTGTGAAGACCACCAGAAGTTGAATTTAGAAATGGCCAGACAAAGCATAGTAATGTTGGAAAACAAGGGAATTCTGCCTTTGGATAAAAAGACAAAAGTTGCAGTAATTGGACCAAATGCAGACGATTTATCTGTACTATTAGCAAATTACAATGGTACACCAGACAAGTACTATACCTTCTTAAGAGGAATTCAAGAAGAAAGCGAAGAAAGAGTTATCTATGCTAGAGGCAGTCATATCCACAATGATGATACAGTGGAAAGATATTCAGAGCACCCCTTAAGAGAGGCGGTTATAGCTGCTAAAAAGGCGGATGTGGCTATCTTGTTCTTAGGACTTAATCCCTCAATTGAAAGCGAAGAATCTTTAACTAGGGGCATAAAAGGGGATAAGGAAGATATTGAAATACCTTTTGTTCAAAAAAGACTTTATGAAGAGGTTAAAAGTGTGGGTAAACCCCTAATAGTTGTTAATGTATCCGGAAGCTGCGTAGATTTATCCTTTGCTCAAGATGCAGATGCCCTCTTGCAAATATTTTATCCTGGAGCTAAAGGCGGCAAGGCCTTAGCAGAGATTCTCTATGGTAAAATCAGCCCCTCTGGAAGGTTGCCTCTTACCTTTTACAAGGATACTTTGGATTTACCTCCTTTTGAGGATTACAGTATGGAAAACAGAACCTACAAGTTTTTTAAAGGAAAAGCCCTTTATGAATTTGGTTATGGCTTAACTTATGGACAGGTGGAAGAAGAGTGGTTAGATGATAAAACTGTGGTGATTAAAAACAAGTCTAACTGGCAGCAAGACTATAGTGTCTTAAGATTTCAGCATGATCCTCATAAAGAGCTGAAAGATTTTAAAAAGATTAAACTAGCACCAAATAGTGAGACTAAACTTGTTTTTGAAGAGTAAAAAAGAAGAAGTTTTAGGTTACAAGATATATAATTTACTTATAAGTTAGATTTCCAGCGGTCAAATCCTTTATACAAGGAAGAAAGTGAGCAATAAAGATGAAGTTTTTTAAATTAATTTTTAAAAGTATTAAAGAGTCAATGGCCCAGTTTGTCATATCTTTTTATACAAGTATTCTACTTTTTATACTAGTGAGTATGCAAATTATCTTTGAATTTGTGGATAATCGGTTTATGGTCTTAATCTTAAGCGTAGGCTTTTCCAGCCTTTTTGCCCTAACTATGCAACTGATTAGTATTAAGTATGAGTTTTCAAAATTATGGGAGTGGATACAAAGAATAGGTTCAGCCTTAACTATGGTGATATGCTACTTTTTAATTGGAAATATTTTTGATTCTGACTATGTGGCCTTAGGCTTTTTTGGCAGTGTACTAATAGTTATTCTAGTAGCCTCCTATGTTATGTATGATGCTCCAAATCACAACTATGTGTTTCCCCAGATTATCAAGTCTGGCTTTTTTTCCTCTTTAGTTGCAGGACTGTTTTTTTCAGGGATTTCCCTTTGTCTTTTAGCCCTAAACTTTTTAGTGGTTGAACTATATGAGATAGAAAAGTGGTATCTAATTACCTTGGCATTTTCATATATTCTTTTATTTTATAATATCTGGATTGCAACCTTGCCTAAAAAGGATAGTGAAATTAAGATTCCTAACATATTTAAGGTCTTAGTCTTGTATGTGGGCCTACCCATATACACACTTTTAATGGGTGTCTTGTATGCTTATTTAGTAAAAATCCTCATCACTTTTGAGATGCCCCAGGGTCAGATTAATATATTTGCTTCTCTAGCTTCCTTGTTTTTCATATTTTTCTACCTAACTTTAGGTTGCTTTGAAACAAAGGCAAGTAGCTTTTTCAAAAAATATGGAGGTATATTTCTCTTACCAATAATTGTAGCCCAAGCTATTGCAGTATACATAAGGGTAAATGCCTATGGCCTTACATCTTTAAGATATGTTTCTATAATATTTAGTGTAACAGCCCTTGTTTTTATAATTTTAACCCTTATTAAAAAAGGGAAATTTGTTAAGTTTGTCATACTTGCTTTTGGACTTATAACCTTAGTATCCAGTATTGGTCCTCTAAATATATTGGATGTGCCCACCTACAATCAAGTGGCTAGGCTGGAAAAGGTTCTTGTAGCCAATGGTATGCTAGAAAATAATAAAGTTATACCCAACAAGGATATATCTGCCCAAGACAAAGAAGCTATTGAAGGAAGTTATGGCTTTTTAATAGGGAAGAAAAAAGCACCTGATTACCTAAACAAGGATGTTCCTTTTCATATTTTATTTGGTTTTGAAAGAGGATATTATAATGAAGGTTATGACAAGGAAAACTATTATGTTAATAAAAACAAGGACTACCAAGATCTAGATATTGGAGACTACAAGTATTATCACAGGATTGAATCAAATAGAGATGCTAATCCTTACATCATCTACATCAATGATACAAGATATGACATAGAAGAAGGCATTAAGGCAATTAGCAAGGATTCGGATATAGATGATTTGGCCTTTGATATAGGGGAAGATATAAGGATATATTTATCCTATCTTACCTACTCTATTGGCCCCAATGATGAGGTAAATTATTTGTACTTTGAGGGATTTGCATTGACCAAGTAATTATAAGTTATATAATGTTATTTGTTGAACATAAAGTTAGACTTTTTGTACTAAATGTAGTATTGAAAAATAAATATTGTCTTTTGAGCTTAACTAAGGAGGTTGTATGAGAAAGTACCGACTGATTACCCGTTCAGATTTTGATGGGCTGGTTTGCGCTATGATTATGAAGGAGTTGGACATTCTAGAGGATATTCTTTTTGTTCATCCTAAGGATATGCAAGACCATATGATAGATGTGGGTGAAAATGACATAACAGCCAATGTTCCCTTTGCAAAAGGGGTACATTTAGCTTTTGATCACCACAGCTCTCAAAGTGATGATGTCCATCCCAATTATATTAACAAACCTGATTATCCATCTGCTGCTAGGGTAGTTTATGAATACTACGGTGGAGAAAAGAATATAAAGTTGTCTAAAGATATTCTTGAAGCAGTAGACAAGGCGGACTCTGCAGGCTACACAATGGAAGAAATTATTAACCCTCAGGGCTGGATTCTTTTAAGCTTTATAATGGATCCAAGAAGTGGTTTTGGTCGCTTTAGAGATTTTAGAATATCAAACTATGATTTGATGATGCTACTAATTGACTATGTTAAAGATCACAGTCTAGAAGAGGTTTTACAACAATATGATGTAAAAGAACGTATTGAAATGTACTTTGAGCAACAAAAACTCTTTAAACAGCAACTACTGGACTGTTCTGAGGTAATTGGAACTACAGTTTTGCTAAGGCTCAAGCAAGTAGATGAGATTTATGTAGGAAACAGGTTCTTAATTTACACACTCTTTCCCCAATGCCAGGTATCTATCCATGAGATGTGGGGGCTGAAAAAAAGAAATACTGTTTATGCCTTAGGTAAATCCATTTTTAACAAAGATTCTGACAAGGATTTAGGAGCTATTTGCAAGAAGCATGGGGGTGGTGGCCATAAAAATGCAGCCACTTGTCAAGTGCCTAATGGTATTGCCCAGCATGTCTTAGAAGAGATATTAGAAGATTTGAACAAATAAGATTATTATCTCTAGCTCCTAATTTTTAGATTCAGCCAGATAAAAAAAGGAGAAGGGTATGAAACAAAAACCAGAATTATTTATCTTAGGATTAGATGGAGCTGTCACCTCCTTTATTCTAGAGGAAATTGAAAAAGGTAAATTACCAAACTTTGCAAAGTTTTTGGAAAAGGGTTGTCTTTTAACTGATACTAGACCCCCTTATCCTACTATTTCTGCCACCTGTTGGTCCACCATGCAGACTGGGGCCTCTCCCCACGTTCACGGTATAACTGATGAGGTTCTATTGCCTAAGGGTGAATATCCAAATAAATTTTCCACTGCCTATCATGGGGATTATCTTTTAGCAGAAAGATTTTGGGAAGCTGCTGCAAGAAAAGGAAAAAAATCCATGATTGCCGACTTTTGCATGGCAGGACCAGCAAAGTCTGACTTAGTAAGACAAATTGGTATGGGTTGCAACACTGTAGATACCTCTGTGAAGGGTCAACAAAATACGGTTTCAGAAAAAGATATTTCAGAGCAACTTTATTTATTTGATGCAGATATGGTAGATGCATTACCTGAAAAAGGAAGAATGGAGAAGGCACCTTCAGGAAAATGGCAGCCTTCTGCTAAATTAAAACCTAGTTCATATACAAAACTAGATAACGGTTGGTTCAAATTGAATGTAGAAAAAAAGAACCACCTGGAAAACCCTAGAGGAATTGAAGACTTCTACTGGGTTATGAAGTATACAGATGATGGTATCTATATATCCTTTGATGAAGAGCATATGAAAGAAAACATCCACTACCATGTTCCCATGAATGGATGGTCAAAGGTAATAAATAGGGAGTTAAAAGATTCTACTGGAGAAGGTAAATACAAATTTAGGATTACTGCTAAAAGGGTAAGCGATGGTGGCTTCTATATCTTCATTACAGCTACTGTAAACTTGATGACAGCAACCTCACCTCATAGTTTTTCCAAAAGAATTAACGATATTGATGAGATACCTTCATCTAATAACTATGGCCACTTCTTTTTAAAAGAAGGAAACATCGACACTGCCTTTGAACTTATTGGCTTTAAATATGAATGGTTCAAAGAAATTATAATTGATGCTATAGAAAATGACCCTGTTGAGATTATGGCCTTTGTACAAGGTTATACCGATACTGTAAACCATATGTATAGAGGAGTCTTTGAAAGAGTGGAAAAGGCTACCCAAGCTGAATACGAAACAGCTAAAGATGCCTATGAAAGGGCCTATGAAATTGCTGACCACTTTATTGGCTGGCTTTATGACAATGTAATTGGGGAAGACACAATCTTTGTCATTATCTCAGACCATGGAGCTGTTGGCTGTAACAGAACCGTTTTGGTTCATGACTATTTTGAAAAAGAAGGTATGCTAGCCTATATTCCACCAGCTGATGGTAAGAATGTCTATTGGAGAGACAGAGTTATAGATTGGTCTAAAACAAAGGCCTTTCCTGTAGGTTGTGGCTCTATATATGTAAATCTAAAGGGAAGAGAACCTGAGGGTATTGTAGAGCCTGAAGATTATGATAAAACAGTAAATGATATTATTAAAGTCTTACATAAATACCACTGGAATGAAAAAGACCAGTGTTACCTAGCCTTTGCAACCCATAGAAGTCAAGCGGGCTTTATTGGGCTAGGTGAAGATAGGATTGGTGATGTTGTATATGGCCTGTCTGGCAACTCTACTGGTGGTTACATAGGAGGAGTCCATGCCTGTCAAGTACAAACTGCCAAGACAGAGACTGGAGACATTAGATGTTTCTTTGGAATTTCAGGAAAGAATATAAAAGTGGGACAAAAGATTGATAGACCTGCCAATCTAGAAGATGTGGCCCCAACCCTTTGTTACCTCTTAAAGTATCCTCAACCCAAAGATGCCACTGGAGCTGTTCTTTTCCATCTATTTGAAAATGACTTATATCAAGACTAAACATTAACCACTGATAAAATCTAGAGTGAATAGTTTGGTGTAAGAATAGTAAATAGATAGAAAGAAAGCATATAAGATAAAAGATAATTAGAAGATAGGAGACTATCTTCTATTAATATACAAGCAAACTATAGTATGATATTATTTGAAAGGTTTTATATTTAAAATATTCTTGAAGGTGGCTTATGCTGAAAAATATTACAAAAGTAGATTATGTTTTTTATGGGCTTTCTATAACTCTTATTCTGGTGTTTGCTCTTGTTTTTCAGGTACCCTTTCTAGTCTTTTTAGTTTCTGCTACAGGTATAACAGCAGGCGTTTTAAATATGAAGGGAAATAAGTATTGTAATATATTTTATTCTATTCAGATTGCCCTTTATGCCTATATTTCTTTTAGGAACAAATTTTTTGGTGAAGCTATTTTAGCAGGTCTTTATCTCTTTCCGGTTTATATATTTTCCACCTATAAGTGGGTTATAAAAAAGGGGAAAGAAGAGGTTATTGCTAGAGTATATAAGATAAACCTTAAACAGGTGCTTGCTCTTAGCATTATTGGTATTGTTGGCACCTTAGCATATGGTTACTTTTTAAATTTTATAGGATCTTCTTTACCTTACTTAAATGCACTTGGTACCTTTGCAACTATAGGGGCAGGTTATCTATATGCCCTAAGAATTAAGGAGCAGTGGTACCTTTGGTCTAGCTATACAATTATTTTAGCAATTATTTGGATTTCCACCTTACAGGTGGACAAGTCCCAGATAACCATGATTGTTCAGAACATTCCATTTTTGATTATAAATATTGTAGGTCTGGTCAAGTGGCAAAAATTATATAAGGAGCAAGACCAAGATATACAAGTGGCTTGAGTTTAATAACTTTGTAACTTTCTTGTTTTTTTTCTATTATTATCTAGACTAAGCATTTTAATATGGTAGTATGGTAATGAAATATTTTACCTAGTCAGGAGGTAGACAAAATGAATATGTTTGATTGGTTAGCAGATATGAGAGATGCAAAGGTGAAAAAGGCAATGCCAGTTCTTTCTTTTCCATCTGTGCAGTTATTGAATATAAGTGTTAAACAATTGATTTCAGACAGTGAATATCAAGCACAAGGAATGAAGGCAGTGGCAGATAGAGTTGATTCTGCAGCTGCAGTTAGTTTGATGGACTTATCTGTAGAAGCTGAATGCTTTGGCTCAGAGATAATAAAATCCGACGATGAAGTTCCTACAGTTACAGGTAGCATTATAACTACCATGGAAGACGCTGAAGCTTTGGAGGTTCCAAAAGTAGGTTGCAAGCGTACTGGCCTATACATTGAGGCTATTAGACAAGCGAAAAAGAAGATTACAGATAGACCTGTTTTTGCAGGGGTAATTGGACCTTTTTCTCTTACAGGAAGATTACTAGACGTTACAGAGGCTATGGTGCTTTGCTATGATGAACCTGAAATGGTACACATGGTATTAGAAAAGGTTACTGCTTTTTTAATTGAATACATTAAAGCATACAAAGAAACTGGAGCTGATGGCATTGTAATGGCAGAACCCTTAGCAGGACTTTTATCTCCATCTTTAGGAGGAGAATTCTCTTCTGATTATGTTAAGAGAATTATTGCAGAAGTTCAAAGTGATGACTTTATTGTTATCTACCACAACTGTGGAAATAGTGTTATTCAAATGATTGATGGTATCTTGGATACAAAAGCAGCAGCTTTCCATTTTGGTAACTCTATTCGTATGGAAGATATGTTGGAAAAAATTCCATCAGATATAGTTGTGTTTGGTAATGTTGACCCAGCAAAACAACTTAGAAATGGTACAGTGGAATCTATTAAGGCAGAAACAACCAGTATTTTAGAAAAATGTTCTAAATACAATAACTTTGTTATTTCTTCTGGTTGTGATATTCCGCCAATGGCTCCCTGGGAAAATATCGATGCTTTCTTTGAAGCAGTAGATGAGTTTTATAAAAATAAGTAAGTAAAAGAGATAGGGCTTTTTGATATGGTCTTTTTTAAAGGCTGGGATTAAAAAACAAATGCCCTATCTCATTTTTTAGTCTCTTTTTGATGTATAATAGGATAAAAGACCAAAATGGAAGATGATTAACTCCCATTTTTGTTTATGAAATTTTAAAGAAAAAGATTGAATGTCAATATTATTGACCAAAAAAGAAGAAGAGGGAAAAAAGATGGACATTAGAGGCAAAAGAATTTATGACACAATGAAAAAATTAAACTTTATTAGGCTATCCACCACTGATGGTGAAAAACAAGCTGCCCAAATTTTAAGCCAAGAGATAAAAGCTATTGGGCTTAATCCTGTATATGAGCATTTTAAGGTACCTAATTATGAGATAAAAAAGGTTGAATTTTCCATAACTGAACCTGAGTCTAAGAGCATGTCCTTTGAGGTTACTGGTTATGGATACAGTGGAAATGCTGCTAAAGATGGTATTGAAGCTGAATTTAAATATGTAGAATCTGGTGATGATATAGATATAGTTGATGTAGAAGGCAAGATTGTTCTAGTGTCTGGTTTGGGATATGAAGTATATGAACGCTTAGCCAAAGCCAAAGTAGCTGGCTTTATAACTCCTAGTGGACAATTCTTTGATGATCCAGCAAAAACTGATTTAGATGAAAGAATGCTAAGACAAGGCCATCTAGAAAATGGTCAAGTCCCTGGAGTTATTATAAGAATGAAAGATGCTGTAAGACTTATGAAAGCAGAACCCAAAAAGGTTCGTCTAGTGCTAGAGCAAGTTGAAGGAGAAGGGGATTCCAAAAATATTATTGCTGACATTAAAGGTAGCAAGTATCCAGAGGAAGTTATTGTATATACTGCCCATTATGACTCTGTTGCCTACAGTAGAGGAATGTTTGATAATGCTTCAGGCTCAGCCATTATATTAGAGCTTGCTAGACACTTTGCTAAAAATCCACCTTTGAGAACCCTAAGATTTGTTTGGACCGGTTCTGAAGAAAGGGGTCTTTTTGGAAGTAAGGATTATGTTGAAAAACATAAGGATGAATTAGACTCTGTTAAGCTTTGTATAAATGTAGACCTAGCAGGTCCCATTATGGGAAGAGATACAGCTATTGTTATAGCAGAAGAAAAGCTTCTACATATGATTGAATATATGTACAAAGAAATTGGTCATCCTATGAGTTTAAGACACGACATCTATTCATCAGATGGAATTCCTTTTGCAGATAAGGGGGTACCTGCAGTTAACTTTGTAAGGTATGGGTCTGCTGGTGCTGTAGCCAATCATACAAGAAATGATGTTTTAGCTCCCATATCCGCCAAAAGTTTAGAGTATACAACTTCTTTTATTGCTAAGTTTTCTGATAGAGTGGTTAATTCTTATCTCTTCCCAGTAGCAAGAGAGATACCTGAAGACCTTGTTAAAAAGATTGATAAATACCTACTAAAAAAGAAGATTTAAAGCTATAAGAAATTAGAATAAGAGGGAAATAAAAAAGAATGCAAGCCAACTTTAGCACCTATTTATCAGACCTGAGCACTAATCCACTCTTGGTTATTGTCAGTCTTTTAGTTTTTGCTGTTATTGTATTTAATGGCTGGATTGATGCTCCAGGTGCTATTGCTACTACTATTTTTGCCAGATCTATAAAGCCAAAGATAGCAGTTATTATGGCCTCTTTTCTTAACTTTTTAGGGGTCATTGTTATGGCCCTTTTAAATACTAGTGTGGCTAGAACCTTTTATCACATGGTCGACTTTGAAGATGGTTCAAAGATTTCTTTAGCAATTTTATGTGCAGGCCTTTGTGCCATTGTAATATGGACCTTTTTAGCCTGGCTCATGGCTATTCCTACTAGTATAAGTCATACCTTGGTTGCAGGTATAGCAGGAGCTGGAATAGCTTCAAGCCAAGGCTTTGGAGCAGTGGATAAAAATGAGATTGTTAAGGTGCTCTATGGCTTTGGTATCTCAATTATTATGGGTTTTGTCTTGGGTTTTTTAATTGTAAAGGTGATTGAACTTATCTTTAAAGGGGCCAATAGAAAAAAGAGCATGACCTTTTTTCAAAAGTCTCAAATTGGAGCATCTGCCTTTATGGCCTTTATGCATGGAGCTCAAGACGGTCAAAAGAGCATGGGTATTTTTCTGTTAAGCCTTTATTTAGTAAGAGATATACCTGTTGATGATAAGCCTGATATACCTTTTTGGATTATCCTAATGTGTGCCATACTTATGGCCTTGGGAACCTCTCTAGGCGGCTACAAGATAATGAAAAAAATTGGTAATTCCATAGTAACTTTAAACAAGTATCAGGGTTTTTCTGCAGATTTAGCAGCTTCCATAAGTATACTTTTTTCCTCTGTTGCAGGAATGCCTTTAAGTACTACCCAGACAAAAACTGTAGCAACCATGGGAGTAGGGGCAGCTAAAAGATTTAAAAGCGTTAAATGGAATGTAGCAAAGGATTTAGTAATGACTTGGGTAATTTCCTTTCCAGCCTGTGGCCTTATTGGCTATGTTATGGCAAAGCTCTTCTTAATATTTGTATAGGAGGATTGAGGACTAAAATGTTTAGAAAAAAAAGAAATAACTATTTTGAAATGTTTGTAGACTTAATTGAGTATTCTTGTAAGGCAGCTGAATATTTAATTGAAATTTTAAGTGACTATGATAGCGATAAAACCAAGGAACACTTAATAGAAATGCACAAGATTGAGCATGAAGCAGACATGAAAAAACATGAAATGGTAAATGAACTGGTTAAAGAGTTCATAACTCCTATTGATGTGGAAGACATAATTAATTTAGCCCAAGAAATAGATAGTGTGACAGATAATATAGAGGATATTTTAATAAAAATGTATATGTATAGTGTAGAGGACTTAAGACCTGGAGTTCTTGAGTTTTGTGATATTATTAAAAAACTATGCTATACCTTAAAAGATACTTTGATTGAATTCCAAAATTTCAGTAAGAGTAAAAAGATTAAAGATTACATAATTGTAGTAAATGACTTGGAAGAAGAAGGAGATAGTTTGTATATAAGGTTGATGAGAGACCTTTTCCAATCGGATGCTAGTGCTGAACAAAAGGTAATATGGAGGTCAATCTATAGAAACTTCGAGGCCTGCTGCGATAAAGCAGAGGATGTGGCAAATATAGTTGAGACAATTATGATGAAGAACTCTTAGTAAAGAGAAAGTATAAAATGGCAGTTGTAAGGTTTGAAAATGTATATAAAAGTTATGGAGGGTTTGAGGTTTTAAAGGACCTTTCTTTTGAGATGCACCAAGGAGAAAAAATTGGTCTAATTGGAAGAAATGGTTCAGGTAAAACAACAATTTTTAACCTAATAGTCTCTCTTTTAAATCCTGACTCAGGGCAGGTCTATGTGGAAAAAGGACTAAACATTGGATACCTTAAGCAATTAAACAAAAACTTAGGAGATCTAAGTGGAAAAGACCTTATCTATCAAGCCTTTATTCCTATTAAAAAAATAGAAGAGGAAATGAAAAAGCTTTCTCATGAAATGGCAAAAGATCCAGATAATCTGGATTTAGTAAGTAAGTATGGCAAGCTTTCTGAAAAGTTTGAATTTTTAGAAGGCTACAATATGAATGAAAAGTTTGGAAAGGTGGTAACCGGTCTAAATATCTCTTCTCATATACTTTCTCAACCTGCTAAGCATTTAAGCGGGGGAGAGCTAACTATGGTTATGCTAGCCCAGGTTCTTTTAAGAGAGCCAGACCTCTTGCTCCTGGATGAGCCTACCAACCATTTAGATACTGATGCTTGTCTATGGTTAGAAGACTTCATAAAGGCCTATAGGGGTAGTGTTATATACATCTCTCATGACCGTTACTTCATAGATAATACAGCTTCTAGAGTTTTCTATTTAGAGCAAGGACTTATAAAAGACTATAAGGGAAACTACTCTGCCTTTGTGCTTCAAAGGGATATGGATAAAGAAAGAGACCTTAAGCTCTATGAAAGACAAGAAAGAGAACTAAAAAGAATGAGAGAAACCGCCCTTAAAATGAGAAACTACGGAACAGAAGCTTCCATTAAAAAGGCTCTTAACCTAGAAAAGCGGATGGAAAGGATGGACCTAACAGATAAGCCTATCAACGAAAAAGATTTACGAATGCATTTTTTAGAAAAGGAAAAAACTGCAAAGGAAGTCTTTTATGTCAGCAATATAAAAAAGAAATATAAAGATAAACTCTTATTCGAAGATATTTCCTTTACTATGCGAAGTGGTGACCGAATAGGAGTCATAGGACCAAATGGGGCAGGAAAGACTACCTTAATTAAAATACTACTAGGCCTAGTAGAGCCTGATGAAGGTAGTGTTAAAAAGCCTAGGTCCATAAACTATGCATATTTAGAACAAGAAATAAAGTTTGAAAATGAAAATCTGGATATACTAGAGACCATTTGCTTAAACCTTGATTTTACCTTGCAATCAGCTAGAAACTTAGCTGGTAAATTTCTATTTACCAAAGATGATGTATATAAAAAGCTAAAGGATTTGTCTGGGGGTGAAAGAAGTAGATTAAGGCTACTTTTACAAATGCAAAAAGGGGTAAATCTTCTAATTCTAGATGAGCCTACAAATCATTTGGATATTCCTGCCAGAGAACAGGTTGAAGAAGCCTTGGGCCTTTTTGGAGGGAGCATCATCTTTATCTCTCATGACAGACATTTCATAAATAAGTTTGCTAGCTCAATATTTGAGCTTAAAGCTGGAAAACTTAGTATTTACAAGGGTAACTATGATTACTACTTAATGAAAAAGCAATTTGAGCAAGTTGAGGATCTTCTTGAAAAAGAAGTAGTTAGAAGTAAAGATAAAGATAAAGATAGGAAACTTATTGAAAATAAAAAGGCAAAAAGGGTAAATAGCCTAAAATTAAGAATTTTAGAAGAAGATATCTTAAAACTAGAAGAGGACCTTCAAAATCTAGAAGAAGAGATAAATGAAAATACTAGTGATTATCAACTGTTAATAACTTTAAGCGAAAAAAAAGCTCAAATGGATTTTGAGCTGGAAAATCTTTATTCAAAATGGCTATTCATGAATTCAACTGATTAGTTTTTCTTTCTTTGTGAAATTATAATTGCAATTACAAGCAAGACTATGGCAACTTGTAAGGTAATAAAAATCCAAAGGTTTTCATATCTATCTGGCACCTTATAATCAGAATCTACACTTTCTTTTCCATTAGTAGGTAAGTTACTATTGTCATTATTGTCATCTTTATCTTCTTTATCTGGATCTTCAATAACTTGTGAAGGTGCTGGACTAGGAGATGGGCTAGGAGAAGGGCTAGGGCTTACAGTAGCAGACGGTAAAGGTTGTGGGCTATTTGTGGGTGTCGGAGAATGCTCTGGACTTGTGGTAGGTGTGGGTGTAGGTTCAGGGCTAGGTTTTGGGCTATCTACATAGTTTAAGGTTACTTCTAGGCCTACCAGATTATAGCTTACCAAATCAAAGGTTCTAAAGACATATTCTTTTTCTTGGCCGTTTTCTAATAAGAACTCTATATAATCAGTAATCTCATAAGTATATTCTGCTATAAGTTGGTTAGTATCATTGTTATAGTTAACATGACCATCTTCATTGGAAAGGTTAGAACTTAAAATGCTTAGGTTATCAATATGTAAGGTATCCACTATTGTAATGTTGGTAAAGCCATAAAGTTCTTCTGCTCCTAAAACAATAGCTTCATTTAAGCTAAAAGAAGGATTAGTTGAAACAAAATATGTATTCTCATTGGGTTTTTGATAGGAGACTAGATTTTTTTTAGTTTCATTTATACTTATATGGCTTTTCCATAATTCTGATAAATCATTATTTAATTGGGTAAGTGAAAGTTCAGAAAAGTAGTCTGATGAAAAATAGGTTAAGTAGAATTCGCCTACACTTTCATTGTTTTTTTCAATCTTAGCATTTACAAAGTAAATATCCCCACCTTCAAACAATTCTCCTTCTACAAAATATGTTTCAACAATTTGTCCATTTATTCCCATTGTGTAAAACAAAAGAAGAATAAGAATTATTGTCAGAAAAAAGTTCTTTTTCATATCCACCTCTAGTAATTGATATTAGCAAAAAAGTAAGAAAAATTCAATGGAATTCAGATAATGACTAAAGCAATTGATAAAAATCATATATTATTTTTACCTTTGGTTTTTCTTATCATATGATTTTATTTATTTCTCTCTTTAATTTTTTAATATTATCTTTTAACTTCTAGTTGAAATATGGAAAACTGAAAAAAACATCCCATATAGGTCTTCCTTTTGTGTATAATTTAAGTATTATGGAAAGAAGGTGCAAATATGCTGGATAAAAATACGATATACGATGTTCTAACCGCTGCAGTCAGCAAGGGTGCAGATTTTGCTGAAATCTTTTTAGATGATACTGTTGCAAGTTCAATTAATTTTGTGGATAACCAAGTGGAGACCACCCAATCTGGTAGAGATTTTGGTATAGGCATTAGGGTTATTAAGGGTCTAAACAGTGTTTATGTTTATACCAATGGTCACAAAAAAGAAGACATGATAGCTACTGCCTTAAAAGGAGCAGATGCTCTAGCATCACAAAAGAAGGACTTGGTTATTAACTTAACTAAAGGTTTGGTAACAAACAGAAACTTTATAGAGCTGATGCCAGACACAATAGAAAAGAAAGAAAAATTAGAATACATAAAAAAGGCATATACTTTAGCTAAAAACTATGATGAGTGCATAAAGCAAGTTTCTGTATCTCATATGGATAAGATTCAAAAGGTCTTAATTGCCAACACTGATGGCTTGTTAAAAGAAGATACCAGGGTTTACAACCGCTTTGTTATATCTGCTGTAGCAGAGAATAATGGGGAAATGCAAACAGGCTTTTCTGGCCCAGGAGCTCACAAGGGTTTTGAATTTATTAGAGACTTAGACCTAGAACACCATGCTCATAGGGCTGCAAAAACTGCAAAAACCATGGCCTTTGCAGGCTACTGTAAGGCTGGAAACTTCCCAGTTGTTATAGATAATGGTTTTGGTGGAGTAATCTTCCATGAAGCTTGTGGCCATAGCCTAGAGGCAACTTCTGTGGCAAAGGGTGACTCAGTATTTTCTGGTAAATTAGGTGAAATGATAGCTAATCCTATTGTTACTGCCATAGATGATGGAACCTTAGCAAATGAATGGGGAACCTTGAATATTGATGATGAGGGAACACCTACACAAAGAAATGTATTAATTGAAAATGGAGTTTTAAAAAGCTATTTAATCGACAACTTTAATGGTAAAAAGATGGGCATGAAATCAACAGGTTCTGGAAGAAGACAAAACTATAGGTTTGCTCCAACCTCAAGAATGAACAATACCTTTATTGCTCCAGGAAAATCCAAGAGAGAAGATATTATTGCTGCCACTGATTTTGGCCTTTATGCCAAGCAAATGGGTGGTGGTTCTGTTAATCCAGGTACAGGAGAGTTTAACTTTGCTGTTACAGAAGGTTATATGATAAGAGACGGAAAAGTTGCTGAGCCTGTAAGAGGAGCTACCTTAATAGGCAAGGGACATGAAATCTTAAAGGATATTGATATGGTTGCTGATAATTTCAGTATGGAACAAGGAATGTGTGGTTCTGTTTCAGGTTCTATACCTACAAATGTAGGTCAACCTGCTCTTAGGGTTAAGAAAATTACAGTTGGAGGAAGATAAATGAAAAAACTTATAGATAAATTATTTGAAGAAGGAAAATCTATGGGCTTTACCAACATGGAGGTAATTACCAGTGAAAGTAATGCCTTTGAGGTTAAGATATATAAGCAAGAGATTGATAGCTACAAGGTGACTGACTCTAAGGGCATGGGCTTTAGAGGAGACTATGAAGGTCAAATTGGCTATTCTTATACAGAAAAGTTGGCAGATGATTCAATTGGAATCCTTTTAAGAGAGGCAAAGCAAAATGCCCAGATTAATGATAATAAGGATAAGGATGAAATATTTGCTGGTTCTAGTGAATACAAAGAGGTAGACAACTATTTTCCAGAATTGGACAAGATCGAAATTAGAGAAAAAATAGACTTTGCCTTAAAAATGGAAGAAATAGCCAAGTCTTTAGACCCAAGAGTTAAATCCACTCCCTATTGTGTTTTTGGCTCAGGTTCTTCAAAGGGATCTTTGGTTAATAGTTTAGGCTTAGACCTAGAAGATAAATCAAATGGTGTATATTGCTTTTTACAGGTACTAGCTCAGGATAAAGAGGACTTAAGCGATGGCTTTGCCTATTGTTTTGAAAAAGATTTCTCTTTATTTGACCCTGAAAAAATAGCAAAAGAAGCTGTTGACAAGGCCATTTCCTTTTTAGGCACTAAACCTATTAAGTCAAATGAATACAAGGCTATTATCCTAAATGAGGTTTCATCAGATATTTTAGCTACAGTTAATTCTTGTTTTTCAGCTAGAGCTGTGCAAAAGGGACTTTCATACATGAAGGGAAAACTAAATACAGAGGTAGCCTCAGATAAGGTTACTTTAGTAGATGATCCTTTTTTACCTGGCCAATCTGGTACCTCATCTTTTGATGGAGAAGGGGTGGCAACCAAATACAAGGAAGTTATTTCAAAAGGTGTTTTAAAAACCTATTTGCATAATAATAAGACAGCTAAGATTGATAAGGTAGAAAGTACAGGAAATGCTTCTAGATCTGTTAAGAGCACTATTGGGATTACACCAACCAATCTTTTCTTTAAAAAAGGAGAAAAAAGCTTAGAAGAGTTAGAAAAACTCATGGTAGATGGAATAGTCATAACAGATGTATCTGCCTTGCACTCAGGCTTTAATTCCATAAGTGGAGACTTTTCTTTACCAGCTAAAGGTTATACAATTAAAGATGGCAAGAAGGATAAGTGCTTTAGACAGGTGACTATAGCGGGAAATTACTTTGATTTACTAAAAGATATTGAGGAAGTTGGAGAGGATTTGACCTTTGGTTCAAATGGAAATATTGGTTCTCCTTCTTTGTATATTAAAAAAATTAGCCTTGCAGGAGAATAATGAGCAAAGATATAAAAGGAAATATTGAAGGTCTAAGAAAAAACACAATAGAAATATTAGAACTCTTATATGATGAGAAGTTAAGTGGAGAACATTTTTGTTCTCAAAACCTGATAGATGTAATCTGTCAGGTTTCTTATACCTACAATAGAGAAGTTGGTGTCTTTATAGATAGAAGGCATAGGGTTTCTTCTGTGGTAGTGGGAGATTTTCAGAGTATTAAAGCAGATTACTCCAACTCACCTGGAGGTAGAATGATTCATACCCACCCCCAAGGTAGTGGACATCTTTCTCAAATTGATTTAAATACCTTATCTTCAACTGGCCTTTATGCTATGGCTTCAGTCAGCATAGATTTAGAAGGCTATATGGAGTACCTATATTGTGCATACATAGATGCTGAAAATGAGCCTAGAATCTTTGGCCCTTATAGGGATATTTCTCAAACTAAAGATTTTATGGACCAGCTAAATGCTGAAAATCAAGTTAAAAGAAAGCAACTTCATGTTGAAGAGGTAAAAGAAGAAAGGGTAGTGGCTGTTGGCCTAAACCTTTCTAGGTCTCAAGCCCACATGGATGAACTAGAAGCTTTAATTGAAACAGCTGGTGGAATATGTGTAGCTAGCATGGTTCAAAACAGGTCTGAGCAAGATTCTGCCTACTATATTGGAAAAGGAAAGATATTAGAGCTACTACATTTAGCTTCTGAGAAAAAGGCAGATACTATAATATTTGACGATGAATTAACCTTTTCTCAACAAAGAAATTTAGAAGATGAACTGGGTCTAAAGGTTTTAGATAGAACAGCCTTAATACTAGATATTTTTGCTAAAAGGGCCCTTTCCAATGAAGGTAAACTTCAGGTGGAATTAGCTATGTTGGAGTATATTTATCCTAGACTATCTGGAAAAGGTCTAATTCTTTCTCGTTTAGGAGGGGGAATTGGAACTAGAGGCCCTGGTGAAACAAAGCTAGAGACAGATAGAAGACATATTAGAAGACGGATAAGTTATCTAAAAGAGCAACTTGATAAGGTGGAAAAAAGAAGAGACCAGCAAAGACAAAGTAAACACAGGAAAAAACATTTTACCTTTGCCATTGCTGGTTATACAAATGCTGGAAAATCCACCCTTCTAAATTTATTGTCTGATAGCAGTGTTTTAGTAGAAAATATGTTGTTTGCAACCCTAGATCCCACTGTTAGAAATATTAAACTTCCATCTAATAGGGAAGTAATTATTGTAGATACTGTTGGCTTTATTGCAAAGCTTCCCATTAAACTAATTGAGGCTTTTAAATCAACCCTAGATGAAATAAGGTATGCTGATTGCATACTTCATGTTATTGATGGGTCAAATCCAGAGGCCAATAGACACATAAAAGAAGTCTATTCCATTTTGAAAACCTTGAATGTAAATGAGATTCCTGTTATTGAGGTGGTTAATAAGGCGGATATAGTGTCGAATACTATTTTAGCTGATACTAAACACCCTAGAACTGAAATTTCTTGCTACACCGGTTATGGAATAGACAATCTCTTAGCCCTCATGGATGAGGCCACAAAAAGCAATATTGTTAAACTTTCTGTTGAAGTAAGCCACACAAACGGAAAACTTTTGTCTTTTATATATGAAAATGCAAATGTTTTATCTGTTAAGGAAAATGAAAGTGGCTTAACAATGGATATAGAAATTGCTTCAGAGCTGGTCTCTAGACTTAGCACACATTAGACCACCATTTAGCAATTCATTTATTACTTCTTCCATATAGAAGGCTAGTTTTGGTGAACTGAGTTTTGCTATGTTTTTCACACAATATTTGCTATCACATTGTACACCAGACAGTAAATAGTGCATATCCATGTCCAGGGAACTTGCTACTCTTTGCAAGGTTTCCACTGTAAGGTTTTGGTCCCCAGTTTCTATTCTTGAGATATAGGCAGGGGAGATTTGGGATAGTGCAGATAGTTCTTCTTGGGTCATGTTTAGTTGTCTTCTTTTTTCTCTGATTCTCATACCAATGCATTTAATGTCCATATGAGGTCTCCTTTTAATAATATATTTTTTAGTACTTGAAAGAATGACTTAATAATAGAATTTATTTTTGTATTAATGAAGTGACAAAAGTGATTTTTTTGCATTATAATAAAAAAGATATGTTTAAGAACTCATTAATTGTTAGAGATAAAGGATTTTATAAAATATTTTTTACTCTAACCGCCATACTAGCTCTACAAAACCTTATAACTTTTTCAGTCAATATGGCTGATAGTATTATGTTGGGCAGATATTCTGAACAAGGTTTAGCTGGGGTTGCCTTAGTAAATCAAATACAATTTTTGCTACAAATGTTGGTTATGGGCATAGCAGAAGGGGCCTTGGTCTTTGCTTCAAGAGCTTGGGGTGCAAAAGATTTTAAGACAATTAAAAACATAACTGGGATTTCAATAAAAACCTCTTTTGTAATTGCCTTTTTATTAGGTCTTATAGTTTATCTATTTCCTTTTCAGGTCTTGGGTCTTTTATCAGATGAATTACCTATAGTAGGTGCAGGTGTGGAATATATGAAGGTTATAGCTTTTTCCTATCCCATTTTTGCCCTTAGCACCTCTTTGATTGTAAGTATGAGAAGTATTGAGAAAACAAAAATAGGTTTTTATATCTCCATTATGGCCTTAGTTTCCAATCTTATCCTAAATTATATGCTCATATTTGGAAAATTTGGTTTTGCTGAATTAGGGGTAAGAGGGGCTGCATATGCAACCTTAATATCTAGAATTTTAGAGCTTATTGTGGTTTTAATATATGTTTTGGTCTTTGAAAAAACTGTACGGTTCAAGATTCTTGATTTTTTCAAAAGAGATGCTCAACTCTTTTTAGCCTTTCTTAAAAGGGGAATACCGGTCTTTTTGTCCAATGCCATATGGGGTGTTGCCATGGCAGTACAAACTGCAATATTAGGCCATATGGGAGGTGTAGTCATAACTGCAAACAGTATAGCTATCACACTTTTTCAGATAATATCTGTAGTAGCCTACGCAGGGGCTAGTTCTTCTTCCATAATTATTTCTAAAACTATTGGTGAAAAGAAAAATGACCTTATAAAGCCCTACAATGTTACCTTGCAATTAATATTTGTTTTAATAGGTCTTGTAACTGGAGCAATCTTATTTTCCTTGCGTCATCTTGTGGTGAGCTTTTATATCATTTCAGACCAATCTAAGGATTTAGCCCTTGCTTTTATAACTGTCTTATCAATAACGGTTGTGGGAACCTCTTATGAAATGTCTGGATTGACTGGAATTGTTAGAGGAGGGGGAGACACCAGCTTTGTTTTAATTAATGATTTAATTTTCATGTGGCTTATTGTTATTCCTTCTTCTTTTCTAGCTGCCTTTTATTTCAATGCTTCTCCTGTAGTGGTCTTTATCCTATTAAAAAGCGACCAAATACTAAAATGTATTGTGGCCGCCATAAAACTTAATAGATATACCTGGATTAAAAGACTAGACTAAAAAGAAGAATCCATATCAGATGCATCAACCTCTTTAATCTGTTTTTTAATAAAATCTGACTCTTTTATTTGTTTTTGTAATAATTCATAAAAGAGGTCTTCATCAAAAGGAAGGTCTACCCAAGAATCTGTCCATTGGGATAAATGCATGGCATTAGAAATGGTTAAACCCAATATACCTTCTAGTCCAGGAGCTATAAGTGGTTCATTAAAAAGAACAGCATTTACAAAATTAATCAAAATTCCCTTATGCTTTGGGTCTGGTAGGTCTGTATCTAATTCAATAACCTCCATTTCAGGTATAGCAAAGGGTTTTTCAGATGTCTTTATAAATTCTTTTAAGTCTTCTTTTAATTTGTGTATTACAACCTTATTATTTTCAATAACGATTTTTCCTCTATCAGTGGATATTTCAAAACGATTGGTACCAGGAGCTTCTCCAGTTGAAGTAATAAATACGCCGGTTGCTCCATTTTCATATTCAACATAAGCTGTTACATCGTCTTCCACTTCTACATCATGAAATTTTCCAAAGCCTAAAAAGGCTCTAACCCTAGTAGGCATACCACAAATCCACTGCCATAAATCCAATTGATGGGGATCTTGATTAAGTAAAACCCCTCCACCTTCTTGGGACCAAGTGGCTCTCCAGCCTCCTGAATCATAATAACTTTGAGACCTAAACCAGTCGGTTATTATCCAAACACACCTTCTAATTTCTCCCATTTCTCCTGAGTTCATTATCTTTTTCACTTGAGAATAAAGAGGGGAGGTTCTTTGGTTATACATCATAGAAAACACTAGGTCAGTATGCTTTTCATAGGCTTGGTTCATTTTTCTAACTTGCTTTGTATAGACTCCTGAAGGTTTTTCACAAAGAACATGTAAATTGTTTTCAAAACCCTTTATTGCATAATGGGGATGATCATAGTGGGGAGTGCAAATTATTATTGCATCAAACAACTTCGATTCAAAAAAGTCTTTTTCATTATCAAAAGCTGCTATTTGGTCTTGGTATTTTTCCTTTACAGCTTTTACCTTTTCTTTATCTATATCAAATATGGCAGTTACTTTAGCATGGGCTACTTCATTTTTATCAAAAAAGCCCATATGTGTTCTTGCTATATTTCCATAACCTATAATTCCAATTCTTAATGGTTCAACTTGCATAATCTTTTTCTATTTAGCCTGTAACTAAATGTTCCTCCTCTAATATGTCTGAAAATAATTTTCTATTATTTATTATTTATTATTTTTAAATTTTTTTAATAGTCTTATATTTTTTTAAACGTTTTATATTTCTTATATTTACTTTAATCCTAAAGCAGATAGGTACTTATATGAGGAATCTAAGGCTTCAAAAACTGAACCATCATAAGAGTCCAACTCAACAGCACAGTACTTAACATTGGCCTTAATAGATGCATCAATAATCTTTTTCCAGTTTAAATTTCCCATACCTATGGGCAAAAAGACGGTTTTAAAGTCTCTATTTACTCCCATATCTTTGTAGTGGATGTAGTCACAGCGGTCTTTAGTCTTTTCTAGCCATTCTACAGGGTCTGCTCCACCTGCTTGTACCCAGTAGGTGTCTAGTTCAAAAAAGAAGTCTTTAGAAGTGTTTTCTAAGAGTATATCCATAATAGTTTTGTCATCAAATTTAAAAAACTCAAAATTATGATTGTGATATACAAAACGAAGGTCTTCTTTTGCTAGAGTCTCTGAGATTTTTGAATAGGTGTCTATAAAGATTTGTAGGTCTTTAGGGCTCTTTGTATATTCTTTAGGCATAGAACCTAAACCTACATACTTACAAGCTAGAATCTTATGATTGTTTATGACTTGGTCTAGGTGATTTACAAACATATCATGGGGTATGTGGGTAGCACTTATGGGTAAGTCTACTTCATCAGTCATACTTCTTACTTCTTCTGGGATTATTGGTCCTGCTCCAGATAACTGAGCAGAGGTATAGCCCATAGCCTTTACTTTTTTAAGGGTTTCTAAGAAATCTTTCTTATTTTGAGTAAATTCTCTAAGTGTATAAAGTTGTGCTGCTAGTTTCATATCTTTTTTCTTCCTTCTTTCTTTTTACCCTCTTATTATACCTTCATAAAATTGTATATTCAAAGAAAAGGACATATAATTGAAGAAGAATCAATTATGAATTGATTAAGAACGGTTTGTTAGATAATTATTGGAAAAGTGAGATTAAATATGACAACCCTTATATATAACGGAAAAGTAATACTTGAAGATAAAATTTTGGATTTGGGCTTTCTAGAAATTGAAGGTGATACCATAACCAAGGTAGAAGCTGGGAATCCTGATGAGTTTTTAATTAAAAAAGCAAAGTCTCTAGTAAATGCAGAAGGTAACTATATCTCTCCTGGCTTTATAGATATTCACCTTCATGGAGGTGGAGGATATGAGTTTGGGTTAGGGGATGAAAATTCTTTTGTTATTCCTTGTGAGACCCATGTGAAATATGGCACCACTGGGCTTTTTCCCACAATTTCTTCATATACCTATGAAATAATGGAAAACTCAGTTATAAACTATAAAAAAGCTAAAAAACTTAATCATAAAGGGGCAACTATGTTGGGTCTTCATATGGAAGGACCCTACTTTGCAGATGCTCAAAGGGGAGCCCAGTTAAGAAAAAACTTAAGAAATCCTCAAGAAAGCGAATATCTTAAGATTTTAGATATGACAGATGATATTAAAAGATGGTCTGGGGCTTGTGAATTAGATGGAATGGAAAGATTTGCAAAGCATTTAAGAGAAAGAAATATAATTGCTGCTGTGGGCCATTCTGATGCTACTTATAATGAGGTTAAAAAGGCTCAAGAATGGGGATTTTCTCTTATCACTCATTTGTATTCAGGCTGTTCTACAGTAAGAAGAGAAAAAGGCTACAGAATAGCTGGTGTTGTTGAAGCAGCCTATCTTTTAGATGATATGGATATTGAGAT
>Ga0265293_10000732_pt1 | contig 75715 bp, 67 predicted proteins | sample Munlanlewell138R_FD_192505 | JGI IMG/M metagenome (GOLD analysis project Ga0265293, IMG submission 192505) | Leachate microbial communities from a municipal landfill in Southern Ontario, Canada - Leachate well 138R | ecosystem: Engineered > Solid waste > Landfill > Unclassified | place: Canada... | reverse complement strand
CAGTGAAACGACGTATCGCCGATGGTAGTGTGGGGCCTCCCCATGCGAGAGTAGGTCATCGCCAGGCTTTAACACAAACCCCGAGGTACAAAATCCCCTCGGGGTTTTTTTATGAAAAAAATAAAAATATGCAGCGCAGTCGGAATTTCAGGCTACTGTCAGGCCCGAGGCGGAACGTAAGCCATGAGCTTTGAGCAGAAGCACTGTAGGAACGCTGTTTTGTCAGGGTTCCATTTACAGCTTATGCCTCAACGACAGCCCGCAGCCAAATTTCTGCTTTATGTGTAAAAAAATTACGGCTGCAGCGCACCTTTGGATGTCAGAGACGCGCAGGAGTTGGCGCTGTCCAGCGTTTTGGACTAGCCTGCGGGAATGACATTTTATCGAGTTGCTGCTGATGTCATCCTGGTTTTGCACACTGCGGTGGTGGTGTTCGTCGTCGGCGGCTTTGTTCTGATCGTGCTTGGCAATTTGCGCCATTGGTCATGGGTCAACGACCTGTGGTTTCGATGCGTGCATTTGGGTGCCATTCTCTTTGTGCTCATTTCGACGCTGTTTGGCTACGCATGTCCCCTGACGACGTTCGAATCCTGGCTGCGCAGGCAGGCAGGGGGCGCGGGTTACGAGTCGGGATTCATTGAATACTGGCTGCAGCAACTTATTTTTTATGATGCGCCGGCCTGGATTTTCGCACTCGCCTACACCACGTTCGGCTTGGCGGTCCTTGCGGCATGGTGGTTGTTCCCGCCGCGCAAACGAAATTGATTCAAATTTTCAAGGGTGCGCTGTTGTGTTTTTTGCGCAGCCAGTTGAGTCCCTTCAAAATGATGGGTATGCGCACGATGCGCCGTTCCAGCGGATATTTCCCGGGGTAATCCATGAGAATCAGACCCATGGCCATGGTGAGAATTCCCTGTCCCGGCAGGAACAGCATGAGTATTCCGCCGGCGAGCAGGATCCAGCCGAGAAGGTTTTTCAGAATCAGCGCAGAAATCCGAAATGCCGGGCGGGCCGTTTTCCAGGGAGCAGGATTGCGCTGCTGGTGGCAAAAATAATCAGCGGGAATTTTCGCCACCAGCCAGGGCAGGGAAAGCAAGCTGATAATGAATGTGGCAAAAGACAGAAGTCCGAGCCAGAGCAAGACTTCCCCGTCAGGCACCATTCGCTCCGGGAGATGTGCCGTCCATGAATTTGTCGTCGTAAGGCAAAGGCTGGAGCTGGAGTGCCGCGTCGATGTCGCCAAATATGAGGCTGCTGGCCTGCGCGGCTTCAGCGGTCAGCACGGCAAGAGCGCTCTGGCTGGACGGGCCACTGCGTTCAGACAGCACGACGGTTCCCACATCCGACTTCCCGTCGCGATGTATCGCAGTGCCGGGCGCGATCGCGGCAGCACTGTCGATATCGAGACGGTACATGCGCCGCTTCAACTTGCCGAGGTATTGCATGCGCGCCACGATTTCCTGCCCGGTATAACACCCCTTGCGAAAGTTTACCGCGCCGGTGTGCTGGAGGTTCAGCATCTGCGGAATGAATTCTCCCTGCGTCTCGGGGCGCACCTCGCCGATGCCATTGCGAATCGCCAGGTACTGCCAGAGCCCCGTTCCAGCGGCGGTGTATTTGTTGGCGAGGGCGCCCCATGCCGTCAAGGCATCGGAGGCCGTGACCAGCCCCAGGCCGAGCTGCCCGGTGAGGCCTCCATAAAGAAAAAGCTCGCCGGGGTCACTGATGTTGTTGAGGCCAAAAACGCGATAGTCACTGCTGAGGTCTTCAAGAGTGGTCTTGTAGAACACCGCGTATTTTTTGAGCGTCTCCAGGGTCGAGGAAACGATGTCCTTGTGCATGACAAGCAGCACCCGCTGTTCATCGGGGCGCAGCGCGAGAAAGGTACTTATTACCCGTCCCTTGTTGTCACACAGTGCGCCGGGCAGCGATCCGCCAACACCAAGCTGGCTGAGATCACAGGTCAATTGTCCCTGAAGCAACTTGTCGGTGTCCGCGCCGCTGACTGAAAGCACACCGCGGTCGAGCAAGGGTGAGAAAGTGGCCTGTTCGGCGAGAGACTCGTAATCTGACGCCTGTTCACCAAATGAAATTTGGTCGCCGTCGTGGAATTGGCCGCTGTGACTGCCGAGAAAAGATAACCAAGTATTCATGAGTTCCTGAAATCCTGTGCTGACAGCTATGGTAGTGAGTAATGCCAGAACGTTCCACTATAATAGCCAGGACTGTACTTCGAGTTTTCAAGAATGGATAGAAACCGTCTTTTCTGGGCCAGCAGGCGCGGCATGCTGGAGTTGGACCTGATTTTGCTTCCCTTTCTGGAAAAAATTTATCCGGGCTTGGACGAGGAAGACAAAACGCGCTTTCAGAAACTGCTCGATTGCGAGGATCAGGAGATGTTTGCCTGGTTTTTGCGCCGGGAGGATCCGGCAGACCCGGATTTACTTAGAATCGTTCAGGTGATTCGTGATACGAGAACGCAGATCCTCTGATATAAGCCTGACTATCGGTGCCGGCTTCACAAAACCGCTGCTGGCTATCTACGCACTTTGTGCGCTTGCCGCAATGTCATTTCACTACGATGCGCCCTGGTATGGCTTTGCCCTTGCGGCCACATTGGCTTGCCTCTGTGTTGCCCACGTCATGATGTTGAGAGCGGCGTCGGGGAGAGCGCAGCTGATTTGGCGTTCCGGGCAATGGTTGTGGGTGCAAAATCACCAGGAGATGCCGGTTTCCTGTCATTTCAGCTATGTAACACCCTGGCTGGTTGCTGCAAAAGTCCATTGCGATGCCTGGACCTTCGCAAAATACAGGGCATTTGTGCCCTCTGCCGCCACCACAGATGGATGGCGGCGCCTGCAGTTGCTGATCAGGGATGATGAACGATCACGTTCTGCGCGGCAAAATTGATGGGAACCAGGATGGTATCCCGGGCGACAGGCGCCGTGTCCGGGTAATCCAGCGTGTAGTGCAGGCCGCGACTTTCCTGGCGCTGCATGGCTGAGCGGATGATGAGCTCGGCGACGAGCGCGAGATTGCGCAGTTCGAGTAGATCGCGACTGATTTTGTAGTTGCTATAGTATTCGTGAATCTCCTTCTTGAGCATCTTGATGCGATGTTCCGCCCGTTCCAGGCGCTTGCGCGTGCGGACGATGCCCACATAATCCCACATGAAGCGGCGCAGCTCGTCCCAGTTGTGGGAAATCACCACGTCCTCATCTGAATGGGTCACCCGGGATTCGTCCCACAGCAGCGCCTGCGCGGGTTCGGGAACGGTGCCGATCACCTGGCGAATATGCTCCGCCGCCGACCAGGCAAAAACCAGACACTCAAGCAGCGAGTTGCTGGCCATGCGATTTGCACCATGCAGGCCCGTGAATGCCGTTTCGCCAACGGCATAGAGGTTCTTGAGATCGGTACGCCCCTTGAGATCGACGAGTACGCCGCCGCAGGTGTAGTGGGCGGCGGGCACGACCGGTATCCGGTCCTTGGTGATGTCGATACCGTATTTCAGGCATTCCTGCTTGATGGTGGGAAAGTGCTCATTGATGAAGTCGGCGGATTTGTGGGTGATATCCAGGTAGAGACAATCCACGCCGAGCCGTTTCATCTCATGGTCTATCGCTCTGGCGACGATGTCGCGCGGCGCCAGTTCCGCCAGTTCGTGAAAGCGCTTCATGAAACGCTCGCCGTTGGGCAGGCGCAGATAGCCGCCTTCGCCCCGCAAGGCCTCCGTCAGCAGAAAGGAACGTGCCGCGGGGTGAAACAAGCAAGTGGGATGGAACTGGTTGAATTCCATGTTCGCCACCCGGCAACCCTTGCGCCAGGCCGCGGCAATGCCGTCGCCGCTCGCCCCTTCCGGGTTACTGGAATAGAGATAGACCTTGCTCGCGCCCCCGGTGGCCAGTACCACGGCCCTGGCGAGGAATACGTCCACTTCATCGTTGTTCTTGTCGAGCACGTAGGCGCCGCTGCAGCGCAGCTTCTTGCTGTTGCGGTCGGATTGCGTGATGAGGTCGACAAGAAAGTGATCTTCGAACACCTCGATATTGGGGTGTGCCAGCATGCGCTCGGTGAGCGTGGTGGACACCGCCTTGCCGGTGGCGTCCGCCGTGTGCAGGATGCGGCGATGGCTGTGGCCGCCCTCGCGGGTCAGGTGAAATTCGCCGGTTTGTCCGTCGCGGGTGAAATCCATACCCTGCGCCACCAGCCAATTGATGACGTCGGGGCCGTTTTCGACGGTGAAGCGCACACTGTCCTCGTGACACAGACCCGCGCCTGCCACCAGGGTGTCCTGAATATGCGACTCCATGCTGTCTTCGGTGTCCAGCACCGCGGCCACGCCGCCCTGGGCGTGCCAGGTGGAGCCGGATTGCACCGAACTCTTGCTCAGCACAGCGATGCGGTAGTCGTCCGCGAGTCTCAAGGCGAGGCTGGCGCCGGCCGCGCCGCTGCCAATAACCAGAATGTCGTGATGGTGGCGTTTTGTCATCAGTGGTGAATGAATGCGTGCTGCAAAACGGGCATGATAGTATAGCCTTTGAAAAAAGCCCATGAGTCAGAGGCATGGGTGTGTCAGCTCCTGAGAACTAATACAGAAAACTGGTGTCTAGTCTCGGGTATAAAAAAAGCATTTTGGGTTGAAGCGGGAGACATTGATGGACGCCGACAAGGCGCCTGATTCGGATAAACAACTGGTCGCAAGGGTACAGAAAGGTGATAAGCGTGCGTTCGATATGTTGGTGCTGAAGTATCAATACAAGGTTCATGCGATCGTCAGCCGCTATATCAACGATTTCGACGAGGTCAACGACGTTGTCCAGGAAGCTTTCATCAAGGCATACCGGGCACTGGGCAACTTCCGTGGCGAAAGCCAGTTCTACACCTGGCTATACCGGATTGCCGTCAATACCGCGAAGAATCACCTGGTCTCGAGAAGCCGCCGGCCGCCGGCCAGTGACGTGGCTTTCGAGGATGCCGAATTCTACTCCGGCAGCGATGGCCTGAAGGATATCGACAGCCCCGAGAACCTCTACTTCCGCGATGAACTGGAAAGAGTGGTGGACGATGCCATCCAGAGCCTCCCGGAAGATCTGCGTACCGCACTGACGCTGCGCGAGTTCGAAGGTCTGAGCTACGAGGATATCGCCGCCGTGATGGACTGTCCCGTCGGCACCGTGCGCTCGCGAATCTTTCGCGCACGGGAGTCCATCGACAGCAAGATCAAGAGTCTCATGGGCGAAAGCCCTGGTTAGGGCCTGTTAACACTACTTGAATAGTCGGCGTTGTGCCTGAAAAAGCGCCACTCCACGTTGCTCCTCGCTCATTTGGAATGACCAAACCACGTTCGTCGCGCCTTGATTGGCGCTTTTTCAGGCACAACGCCGACTATTCAAGTAGTGTTAACAGGCCCTAAGTGAACCCATTTGCGAATTGGATGTCTTAGGGTACACTTGAGGCACTCCCAGAGCTGCCGTTCCTTGCAAGGTAACCCATACGCACCGTGCGTAAACCGAGGAATACTTGATGGCAATCGATACCAGAATTGAGGAGACACTCTCCGCCCTGATGGATGGCGAAGCTGAAGAGCTTGAGGTCAGGCGTGCGCTCCGAGAGGTTTCCGCAAATTCTGATCTCAGAGCCACATGGCACCGTTATCAGTTGGCATCCGCGGCCATGAAAAGGGATCTTCCCGGCGGCATCGTCGATCTGTCCTCGCGAATCGGCGCCGCGCTGGAGCAGGAAGCGCCTCTGAAGCCTTCGCTTTCACGCTGGCTGCAACCGCTCGGCAAGGTGGCCATAGCGGCTTCGGTCGCGCTGGTCGCAGTGATCGGAGTGCAGCAAATTCAAAATGCTGGCACGGCTCAGCCTTCCGCCGAGATGGCTTCGCGAACCGCCAATGATTCCGGCAACGCACAGTTCCAGTTCCCCGCTGGCTACGACCTGCCGCCCGTGACGGGCCGCACCGTCAGTGCCGGCACCCTGGGTCATTCGCAGTCGCGTCCCACGGTGCTGGTATCTGCGCAACCCATTGCCGAACTGGCCGACGAGGAAGCGCTGCGGGATTACTTCAACAGTATGATGCAACGCCATACGGAGTCGGCGGCGCGCTCCTCAAGCCAAGGGCTGATGCCCTTTGCCCGCCTGCCCCAGGGCGAGAGCCGGGACGACTGAGTTTTCCGGCAGCCTGCGCGCTTCAGCTTCGTGTTTGACAGGATTTTTGTTTGGATAATCGAGCGGTATCACCTCACGCAAGCACGTACACATCTCTGATTCGTCTGCTGTCTTTCCTGGGTTGTCTGGTTGTCGCGGCGGCGGCTCCCGGCGTCGCCAGTGCCATGGAGGACGTGGATCAAGCGCGCAACCTCCTGAAAAAAATGGCCGTCGCCAACCGCGAGCGGGACTATCAGGGCGTGTTCACCTACGAACACGCCGGCGTGCTCAAGTCCATCCGCATTCTCCACGTGGTACACGATGGTCTCGAGTTTGAACATCTTCTCTATCTCAACGGCCCCCACAAGGAAATCATTCGCCGCGGTATCCCCCCTCACTGCAAGCGCAAGGGCGACAGATTCCTCAGTGGCGTGCCCATGCCTTCGCGCCATGCCAGCCACCTCGAAAACCATTACGAACTGCTGTTGCGCGGCGAGGATCGCGTCGCGGGCCGGGCTGTCAAGATCATCCAGGTGATGCCCAAGGACGATCTGCGCTACGGTTACGTGCTGTCCGTCGACAAGCAGTCCGGTTTGCTGCTGCAATCACTGTTGATCGGCACCAATCGCCGGGTGATGGAGCGTTTCCAGTATATCGACTTGTCTCTGGAGCCGGATCAGGATGCGGTCGATGAACTGCTCGGCGGCCCGCAAACGGTGGCATCCGACTGTGCCCCCGGCACCACGCCCGCGCCAACGTCGTGGCAGGCTGCGTGGCTGCCGCCTGGGTTTGAAGCCGTGGAAAGCAGCGAGGACGAGGAAGGCAATGTCGTCATGAGCTTTTCCGATGGGCTGTCCTTCGTGTCCGTCTTTGTCGACAGTGGCGGCGTGATTCGCTTTCCGGATATTCAGGCCCAGCGCGGTGCAACCGTCGCGCAGCACGCCAATGTCATCCACGACCAGAAGGAATTTGCCATCTGCGTGGTAGGAGAGGTGCCGCCCGAAACAGCGGCAAAAATGGCACAGTTCGTCCAGCCCCAGGTAAGACGCTGAACTCCGGATATTACTGATGAACATGAAAATAACGCTTGTGTCTGTGGTGTTGATGGTTCTGTCGTGGCACCTCGAAGCACGTGTTCCCGACTTCGCAGACCTGGTGGCGGAAAACTCCCCCGCCGTGGTGAAGGTGACCACCGCGCACAAGGCGACGGGCAAGACCCCCGCGCTGCCGCCGGGCCAGGAAGTGCCGGATATCTTCCGCGAACTTTTCGGACAGCGCGGCCCTCAGCCGCGTGCATCCATGGGCTCGGGATTCATCCTGTCCAGCGATGGCTATGTGATCACCAACAACCATGTCATCGACGGCGCGGATGAAATCACCGTGCGCCTCATCGACCGCCGTGAATTGCCGGCCGAAGTCATCGGCGCCGATCCCCGCTCCGATCTGGCGCTGCTCAAGGTGGATGCCAAGGACCTGCCCGCGGCCAAGCTGGCAGAGCCAGATAGCCTGCGTGTGGGAGAGTGGGTGGTGGCCATTGGCTCGCCCTTTGGGCTCGACTATTCCGCCAGTGTCGGGATCGTCAGCGCCATAGGCCGCAGCCTGCCCACGGAGCAGGGTGAAAACTACGTGCCTTTCATTCAGAGCGACGTGGCGATCAACCCGGGTAATTCCGGTGGCCCGCTGTTCAACCAGAATGGCGAGGTGGTGGGGATCAACTCCCAGATCTACACCCGCACCGGCGGCTCCATCGGCCTCTCGTTTGCGATCCCCGTGGCCGTGGCCAACGAGGTCATCGCGCAGCTCAAGAACAAGGGCAAAGTGGAGCGCGGCTGGCTCGGCGTGTACATTCAGGATGTGAATCGTGATCTTGCCTTGTCGCTCGGTCTGGACAAGCCCATCGGCGCCTTGATTTCCCAGGTGATGCCTGGCAGCCCCGCGGAGAAGGCGGGCCTCAAGGCGGGCGATGTCATTACCCACTTCAACGGCAGAGAAATACTGGATTCCGGTGATCTGCCCCACCAGGTGGGCCAACTGTCTCCGGGCAGTACGGCCAGGGCCAGCGTGGTGCGCAACGGCAAAAACCGCGAACTCGCCGTGACGGTGGGTGCCTTGCCCGATTCCGCTGACACGGGCCTGGCCGCGCACAGCGACAGCAATGCGGATGCGTTGGGTTTACAGGTGCAGCCCATCGATCAGGATACGGCCCAGAATCTCGGTGTTCCCGGGGGCGTTGTCATCGAACAGCTTCAGCCCGGCAGCCCGGCGGAATACGCGCAGTTGCAACCCGGTGACGTGATCGTCCAGCTGGGCGACAGCGAGGTGAAGACCGTTGCGGACTATAACAGGGTGTTGCAGACGCTGCCCAAGGGCGTACCCGTGCTGGTGCGTTTCCTGCGCCAGGGACAATTCATCTATCGCACCATTGAGATCAATCCCTGAGGACGGGAAATAATGCGAGAGGGCGGCGGGTGACAGGGAAAGTGCCGTTGCCCGCCTCTCGTTGAAACATCTCTGCCGTCAACGGAATTCGTGGCTTCGCGGGGCCAAATCAGCTAGACTGCGCGTCGGCCAACCCCCTGTTATCTTGGAAGTTTCAATAGCCAGTGTCTGAACTCAACCACATTCGCAATTTTTCCATCATCGCGCACATCGACCATGGTAAATCCACCATTGCCGATCGCTTTATCCAACTCTGCGGCGGCCTGTCCGAGCGGGAGATGTCCGCGCAGGTGCTGGATTCGATGGATATCGAGCGCGAGCGGGGGATCACCATCAAGGCGCAGAGCGTCACCCTCGAATTCACCGCGCGCGACGGCAAGACCTATCAGCTGAACTTCATCGATACTCCCGGCCACGTCGACTTCTCCTATGAGGTCTCGCGCTCGCTCGCCGCCTGCGAGGGCGCGCTGCTGGTGGTGGATGCCGCACAAGGGGTCGAGGCGCAATCAGTGGCAAACTGCTATACCGCCATCGCCCAGGGCCTGGAGGTCATTCCCGTTCTCAACAAGATGGATCTGCCCCAGGCGGAACCCGAGCGGGTCAAGGCCGAGATCGAGGATATCATCGGCCTGGATGCCAGCAACGCGGTGCAGTGCAGTGCCAAGTCAGGAATCGGCATCCCGGACATTCTCGAAGAACTGGTACTCAAGGTGCCGCCGCCCCAGGGCGATGTCAACGCTCCCTTGCAGGCGTTGATCATCGATTCCTGGTTCGACAACTACCTCGGCGTGGTATCGCTGGTAAGGGTCAAGAACGGCGTTCTGCGAGCCAAGGACAAGATCGTTTCAAAAACCATCGGCAAGGCGCACGTGGTGGACAGTGTCGGCGTGTTCACGCCCAAGCGCACGGAAACCGGTGTGCTCAAGGCCGGCGAAGTGGGCTTCGTCATTGCGGGCATCAAGGACATCCATGGGGCGCCAGTGGGCGATACCTTTACTCATGCCGGCACGCCCGAGGTGGAGGCGCTGCCCGGCTTCCAAAAGATAAAACCCCAGGTCTATGCCGGCATGTTCCCGGTCAGTGCCGATGATTTCGAGGATTTTCGCGAAGCTCTTGCCAGGCTCACCCTGAACGACGCTTCGCTGTTCTACGAGCCTGAAAGCTCGGATGCCCTCGGGTTCGGTTTCCGCTGCGGCTTTCTCGGCATGCTCCACATGGAAATCATCCAGGAGCGCCTGGAGCGGGAATACGATCTCGATCTGATCAGCACCGCGCCCACCGTGGTGTATGAGGTGGTCAGAAGCGACGGCGAAGTCGTTCATATTTCAAGCCCCTCGGATCTGCCGGATCCCGGCGCCATCGATGAAATGCGCGAACCCCTGTGCGAAGCCAGTATCCTGGTGCCCAAGGACTATCTCGGCAACGTCATCGCGTTGTGTGTGGAGAAGCGCGGCAACCAGAAGGACATGCAATTCGTCGGCGGCCAGGTTTCCCTGGTGTATGAACTGCCGATGAGCGAAGTGGTGATGGACTTTTTCGATCGCCTCAAATCCGTCAGCAAGGGCTTTGCCTCGCTGGACTACAGCTTCACCCGCTTCCAGCAGGCACCTTTGGTAAGGCTCGATGTGCTGATCAATAGCGACAAGGTGGATGCCCTGGCCATCATCGTTCACCGCGAGAACGCCCAGAGCAAGGGTCGTTTGCTGGTGGACAAAATGAAAGATCTGATTCCCCGCCAGATGTTCGATGTTGCCATCCAGGCAGCCATTGGCGGTCACATCATCGCGCGCTCCACCGTCAAGGCGCTGCGCAAGAACGTCACGGCAAAATGCTACGGTGGCGACGTTTCCCGCAAGAAAAAATTGCTAGAAAAACAAAAGGCCGGCAAAAAACGCATGAAACAGGTCGGCAATGTGGAAATTCCCCAGGCGGCGTTCCTGGCGGTACTGAAAACGGATGGCTGACATGGATTTGAACTTTCCCCTGATACTGGTGATTCTGACACTGATCTGCGGCGTGATGTGGCTCGCCGACAAGCTGGTGCTCAGGAAAAGACGGGGGGAAGAGGCGCCGCCGCCATTCTATATCGAATATACAGCGCCATTTTTCCCGGTGTTGTTCATCGTTCTGGTATTGCGTTCATTCATCGTCGAGCCCTTTCAGATACCGTCCGCGTCGATGGTGCCCACCCTCCAGGTGGGTGATTTCATCCTGGTCAACAAATACGTGTACGGCTTGCGTTTGCCCGTGACCCAGACAAAAATACTGGACGTGGAGCAGCCGCAGCGTGGCGATGTCATGGTGTTTTTTCCGCCCGATGACAACCGCTATTTCATCAAGCGGGTGATCGGCCTGCCCGGCGACCACGTTCAGATTTTCGACAACCAATTGTTCGTCAACGGCGAGCTGATGGAGCAGCGCGACGCGAAGGTGCCTTTCAGCGCGGGCTACGGTTACGATATCGTCGAGGAAAATATCGACGGCAACCGGCACCTGATTCGCAAGCACCGCAAGGCCAGCCGCCTGGGTCGCAAGGTTTCGTACATCGTGCCCGAAGGCCACTATTACATGATGGGCGACAACAGGGACAACAGCAGCGACAGTCGCGTGTGGGGGCCGGTGCCCGAAGCCAATATCGTCGGCAAGGCTTTCGCCATCTGGATGCACTGGGACGAGTTTTTCAGCCTGCCGAGCTTTTCGCGGGCCGGAAAGATTCATTGAGCGAACGGGTGAACAACCACGTCCATGGGAGGCCAACGATGAATACCCGGCAGGCGGGCATGTCGTCACTCACATTGCTGACGGTGCTGATTGCCGTCGCTTTTGCGCTGCTCGTGATATTTCGCGTCGGCCCCTTGTATCTCGACAACTACTTCGTGAGAAGCTCGGTGAATGCCTTGCAGAACGAGGATGTTCGCAACATGAGCAACCACCAGATCTACAGTGCGCTCGGCCGTTATTTCATGGTGAATGGCGTGCGCGACATTTCTGCGCGTGACGCCGAGATCGAGCGCAACAACAGCAATACGGTCGTCACCCTTCGCTATGAAAAACGCGCCCACTTCATTGCCAACCTCGATGTCGTCGTCACCTTCACCAACCAGTTCGACAGTGCAGATTATTAGGGCGTGGCCTGATGCCCGACATTGAATTACGGCGTCTTTCGAGGCGACTCGGCTATCGTTTCAAGGATGAGGAGCTGCTGAAAAAAGCGCTCACCCATCGCAGCATGGGTTCCAACCACAACGAGCGCCTGGAATTTCTTGGCGATGCCGTTTTGGACCTGCTCATCGCCGAGGAGCTTTTTTTTCGCTTTCCCCATGCCACCGAGGGTGAATTGACTCGCTTGCGCGCATCGCTGGTAAAGGGAAAAACCCTGTCCCAGCTCGCCGCCGAGCTGGACGTGGGTTGCTGTCTCACCCTGGGCACGGGCGAAATCAAGAGCGGTGGCCAGCACCGCGAATCCATTCTTGGCGATGCTCTCGAAGCGATTCTCGGCGCCATCTACATTGAATCCGGCATCGAGGTTTGTCGCGAGCGGGTACGGGACTGGTTTCAGGAACGCCTGATATCCATTACCCTCGATGTCGACGAAAAGGATGCCAAAACGCGCTTGCAGGAACATCTGCAAGCGCAGGGTAAGCCCCTGCCGATCTATGAAGTGGTGGGCACGGAAGGGGCGCACCACAACCAGACATTGACCGTGTCCTGTACAGTGGCAGGGCTCGACGAGCCCGTCGTGGCGCAGGCATCCAACCGCAAAAAAGCGGAAAAAAAGGCTGCGCAATTGGCGTTGAGTATTTTGCTTGGTGAACCCTATGCCTGATTCCATTACTTATTGTGGTTATATCGCAATCGTCGGCCGCCCCAATGTCGGCAAATCGACGCTGCTCAACCATCTCATGGGATTCAAGCTGAGCATTACCTCGCGCAAGCCGCAGACCACGCGCCACAATCTGCTGGGGATACTGAGCGAAGGTCAGCATCAGATGATTTTCGTCGATACGCCGGGCATTCACGGCGGACAGAACAAGGCGCTCAACCGCTACATGAACCGCGCGGCCGGCAGCGCCATCCGCGACGTGGACGCGGTGGTTTTCGTGGTCGACCGCGACAAGTGGACCGACGCGGATGAACTCGTTGCGCAGCGTGTTTTTCAGCAGGATGCGCCGGTGATCATCGCCATCAACAAAATGGATCGGATCGAGGAAAAGGACACCCTGCTGCCTCACATCAAGGCGCTGGCGGAGCGTTTTCCCGATGCCGAAATCCTGCCGGTGGCGGCGCTGCACGGCCACAATCTCGAGCAATTGAAAGACAGCTTGAAGGCGAAGATGCCGGAAGGTACCTTCTTCTACACAGATGATCAGATAACGGATCGCAGCCGCCGCTTCATCGCCGCCGAGCTCGTGCGCGAGAAAATCACTCGCCAACTCGGCGCCGAGCTGCCCTATGAAGCCACCGTCGAAATCGAGGAGTGGCGTGAGGAAGACAAGGTTTTGCACATTTCCGCGCTCATCCTGGTGGAGCGCGATGGCCAGAAGAAAATCATCATCGGCGAGGGCGGTCAGCGCCTCAAGAAAATCGGCCAGCAGGCGCGCCTGGATATGGAGAACTTCTTCGATACCAAGGTCATGCTCAAGCTTTGGGTAAAAGTGAAGGCGGGCTGGTCCGACGACGAGCGCGCCCTGAAAAGCCTTGGCTACAATGACCAGTGATCAGGCTTTCGTTCTTCACACCCGCCCTTTTCGGGAAACCAGCCAACTGGTAAATCTGTTCGGCCGGGAATATGGCCGTTTTTCGGCGGTAAGCCGCAGCTCGCGCAGCAAAAATCGCCGCGGCGGCCCTTTATTGCAGCCATTTTGTCTCCTCCAGGCAGAGTGGCGCGGCACCTCTGACCTCAAGAGCCTGATCAGCGCCGAAGCCCTCGAAATACATCTGTTGCAGGGCAGCAATCTCTATATAGGTCTTTATCTCAACGAGTTGCTGAGCCGCCTGGTGCATGAACATGAGCCTCACCAGGAGCTGTTCGAGCAATATCACTACATGCTCTCGCTGTTGGCTACTGAAACGGATGTGGAGCCTCACCTGCGTATATTTGAATTCAATCTGCTTCAGGATCTGGGCTACGGTTTCCCGCTCGACATGGATGCGGCGAGCGGCGAGCCGGTCGAGGCACTGCGCAACTATGTATTCGTGGCCGGTGAGGGCATGGTCGCGGCGGGGCGCGGCGCCAGCGGCGCAATCGCAAGTGGCGCACAGCTGCAGATGATCGCCGCCGGGGATTATTCCGACAGCGCGGTCAGGGCCTGTGCAAAACGGCTCGCGAGGGCGGCGCTCGCGCCTTTGTTGGGGGCCAGGCCCCTGTATAGTCGGGAGTTGTTTCGCGGCGCCATGTCACCCGCCAGGGAGTCACGGTGATCGTTGGCATAGGCACGGATATCGTCAAGGTGTCCCGCATCGCCGCGTCGCTGGAGCGCAAGGGCGATGCGCTGGCACGGCGGATTCTCACGCCAGGCGAGCTTGCTCGCTTTCATGCATCGCGTGTGCCGGCGGCCTTCCTCGCCAAGCGTTTTGCCGCGAAGGAAGCCGCAAGCAAGGCGTTTGGCACCGGCATCGGGCGCATTTCCTGGCAGGACCTGGAAGTGGTCAATAACGAAGACGGTGCTCCCCGCCTGTTGTGCCATGGCAATGCCGCGATGCGGATGCGTGAACTCGGCGCCACTCAGGTGCACATCAGCCTGGCGGACGAGGAGGACGCCGCGCTGGCCTTCGTGATCCTGTCGGCAGGCCTTGTGGGCGGTGACGTGGGCGGTGCCGGATAAGCCCGCGTCCACTTCTTGCTGCTTCGCGGCACGGTTCGCGTCCGAACCCGCTCCGCTGTTGCCGGATAGTCGTCGCTGAGGACAAAGTGCCTCTGCGCCGATAGAATAGGGCCATCATTCACCAGAACGTTTCCGTCATGGAATTTCCCACCATCGAAGGCACCATAGGCAATACCCCGCTGGTCAGGCTGCAGCGCCTGCCAGGGCACACCTCCAACACCATTCTGTTGAAGCTCGAGGGCAACAATCCCGCGGGTTCGGTCAAGGACCGGCCGGCGCTGTACATGATTGCCCGTGCCGAGCAGCGGGGACAGATCAAACCCGGCGATACCCTCATAGAAGCCACCAGCGGCAATACCGGTATCGCCCTCGCCATGGCGGCTGCGATCAAGGGGTATCGCCTGATCCTGATCATGCCCGAGAATGCCACCGAGGAGCGCAAGGCCTCCATGCTGGCCTATGGCGCCGAACTGATTCTGGTAAGCAAGGAAGAGGGCATGGAAGGCGCCAGAGACCTGGCCCTGAAGATGCAGGAAAAAGGCGAGGGTGTCGTTCTCGATCAATTCAACAATCCCGACAATCCGCTCGCTCACTTCGAGGGAACAGGGCCGGAAATATGGCGTCAAACACAGGGCACGATAACGCATTTCGTCAGTTCCATGGGCACCACGGGTACCATCATGGGGGTGTCGGCCTATCTTAAGTCGGTCAAGCCCGAGGTACGGATCATCGGCCTGCAACCGGAGGAAAACTCCGCCATTCCGGGAATTCGCCGCTGGCCGGAAGCCTATATGCCGGGTATTTTCGAGCGCGCGAAAGTCGATCGGATCATGGACATCAGCCAGCAGCTGGCGGAGTCCACCATGAAGGAACTGGCGCGCCGCGAAGGTATTTTTGCCGGCGTTTCCAGTGGCGGTGCGGTGGCTGCCGCGCTGGCGGTTTCTCGAGAGGTGGAAAATGCCTGCATCGTGGCGGTGATTTGCGATCGCGGTGACAGATACCTTTCGTCAGGTCTGTTCAACGCCTGACCGGGTCTGGGCCCGCGGTACGCCTGGCACAGGGTGCCGGAGTGGACGTTGGTCGACTTTGATGGCTTGAGGTAGCGAGAATGGTCAGAACCAGGGATCTGCACGATGTCAGCAGTGAAGCCCACTTCGATGTGGATCAGTGGGTCAGCCAGATCAGTAACCGGCTCGAGCTGCCGGATATAAAACGTAATCTGCTCGCCAGCGCCTGTGACCTGTCCTTCAAGGTGGAACAACAGACGCGGACCTCTACCGAGATCTCCGATCTTCGCTCAAGTGCCGTTTTTACCGGCCTGGAAATGGCGGAAATACTTGCCGACTTGCGCATGGATGAGGAAGGTCTCATCGCCGCCATTCTCTATCGCCACGTGCGCGAGGGTTATCTTCCGCTTGCGGATGTCGAAAAACGCTTTGGCGCCGTGGTGGCGTCGCTGATCAACAGTGTCCTGCAGATGGCGATCATTTCGCGCATGCGCAACGACTCGACAACGGATGTCTTTGGCCACCAGCCCGATGAACAGGCAGCGAAAGTTCGCCAGATGCTGGTGTCCATCATCGATGACGTGCGGGTCGCGCTGATCAAGCTTGCCGAGCGCACCTGCGCGATTCGCAACGTCAAGATTTCCGCCGAGACGAAGCGTATAAGAGTGGCCCGCGAAATCGTCGATGTCTATGCGCCGTTGGCGCATCGTCTCGGTATCGGCCACCTCAAATGGGAGCTCGAAGACCTCGCCTTTCGCTATCTGGAGCCGCTTGAATACAAGCGTATTGCGCGACTGCTCTCGGAAAAGCGCCGCGATCGCCAGACCTACATCGACAATGTCATCGAAACGCTACGCCAGGAGCTGGTAAAGATCGACGTCGCAGGTGAAGTCTCAGGGCGTGCCAAGCATATCTTCAGCATCTGGAAGAAGATGCAAACCAAGGGTGTCAGCTTTTCCAAGATTTACGACATTCGCGCGGTACGGGTGTTGGTGCCAACCATTTCCGACTGCTATACCTTGCTGGGTATCGTGCACAACAAGTGGCGCAATATTCCCGATGAGTTCGACGATTACATCGCGTCGCCCAAGGAAAATGGCTATCGCTCGCTGCACACCGCGGTGATTGGCCCTCAGCACCGTATTCTCGAAATTCAGATTCGCACCTTTGATATGCATGAGGAGGCGGAGTTTGGTATTTGTGCGCATTGGCAATATAAGGGTGCCGAGCCCAGCGCCGCGTCGAAGAGTTATGAATCGAAAATTGCCTGGCTGCGCCAGGTGCTGGAGTGGCACGATGAAATCGGCAGCGAAGATGCGAAAAGTATCTTCAAGCTGGAAGGTTCATCGGAAAGAATTTACGTTTTCACGCCCGAAGGCCATGTGGTGGACCTCCCGCCACTGTCGACACCTCTGGATTTTGCCTATCGCATCCATACCGAGGTTGGTCATCGCTGCCGCGGCTGCAAGATCAACGGTCGCATCGCGCCCTTGAATACGCCGCTGAAAACAGCGGACCAGGTGGAAATCCTGACCGGAAAATACGAGTCGCCAAGCCGCGATTGGCTGTCGTCGACCATGGGTTATCTGCACTCCGCCAAGGCGCGTGCCAAGGTCAAAGGCTGGTTTCGCAAGCAGGACCTGGAAAAGAATCTGGCCGCAGGCCGGAGTATGCTGGACAGGGAATTCCGGCAATTGGGGCTCAGGGGCATCGATCTCGATGAAATCAGCGAGAAATGCAACAAGAAAGGTGCCGAAGGGCTCTACGAAGCCATCGGCGCTGGCGATGTTTCCATGGAATATGTGGTGCGCCTGGCGCGCTTGCAATTGCAGGGCGTCGACAGGGAGAAGATGATTCTGCGCCGTGCGCGCCATGCCACCCAGTACCGCAACTCGACCTTCTATATATATGGTGTCGGCAACCTGCTGACGAGAATTGCGCGCTGTTGCAATCCGGTACCTGGTGAAGAAATCAGTGGCTACATCACCGCTAGTCGCGGCGTGACGATTCACCGTCAGGATTGCGGCAGCCTGCTGCGCCATCGCGCCACGGAGCCGGAACGGATCATTCAGGTGCACTGGGGCGGGAAACCCATCGATGTCTACGCAGTACCTGTGCGACTCATCGCCTATGACCGCTCGGGGCTGCTGCGTGATATCACTGCGGTGATCGACAGGATGTCATTGTCCATCGAGTCCTTTCATTCCGACGAGACCCGCGATGGCAAGGCGGATATACAGGTCACGGTGCAGATCAACGACTTCGAAACGCTGCAGGCGCTGATTGCGCGGCTGCGGCAGATCCCCAATGTCATAGAAGTGTCCAGAATCAGTGAGTAGAGCATGACCACAGAGCCCCGTTACAATATCGATGATCTGCTCTATCTGATGGCGAGGTTGCGCGACCGGGAAAGCGGCTGCCCCTGGGACTGCGAGCAGGATTACGCCAGCCTCGTCAAATACACCCTCGAAGAAGCGTATGAAGTTGCCGACGCCATCGAGCGCGGCGACATGGAGCACTTGCCCGAGGAGCTTGGCGATCTGTTGTTTCAGGTGGTGTTTTACGCGCAGGTCGGTGCCGAGCAGGATCAGTTTGATTTCACGGATATCGTCGATGGTATCGTCGCAAAGCTGGTATTTCGACATCCCCATGTCTTTCCCGATGGCACCTTGCACAGCCGCCGTGACAGAGACATCATTCCCGAGCATACGGACATTTCCTCCACCTGGGAAAAAAAGAAACACCAGGAGCGGCAAAGCAAGGGGCATCGCCGTCTGCTGGCGGATATTCCGGTTGCCATGCCAGCGCTGGCGCGTGCCGAAAAAATCCAGAAGCGCGCTGCGAAAGCCGGCTTCGATTGGCCCGATGTACAGGGCGTGCTCGCCAAGATTAGGGAAGAGGTGGACGAGTTCGCTGTTGAAGAGAAGCTGTCTGATGTCCCTGCCATGGAAGATGAGCTGGGCGATATTCTGTTCAGCGTGGTCAACCTGGCTCGCCATGTCGGTTGCGATGCCGAGCAGACCCTGCGCCGTGCAACGCAAAAATTCGAGCGCCGCTTCGAGATCATGGAAGACCTGGCCCGAGCCCAGGGGCACTCTTTCGAGGAACTCGATGGGCAGGCCATGGAGCGCCTGTGGCGTGAAGCGAAACGGGCCATGAGCCGTGAGCTTTGAGTAGGCGCACTGGCTGAACTGGGTTTCACTTATCAGTTCACAGTTTACAGTTTACAGTTCACAGTTCACAGTTCACAGTTCACAGTTCACAGTTCGCAGTTCGCAGTTCACAGTTCACAGTTCACAGTTCGCAGTTCGCAGTTCACAGTTCGCGGTTGAAGGCTTGTTATCTGGGCGGCAAGCCTTTGCGGACTCTTCGTTCCATGCCTCGCTGACGCGGGCTTGCCCGGATTGGCTATCTTGTGAACAGCGCCAAATGGGTGTAATGTGCGTCGCCTTCCCTGTTTGTATTGTCTTTGAAAAGGAAATGCTGATGAATATTATTCTTCTCGGCCCGCCTGGTGCCGGCAAAGGTACCCAGGCCCAATTTATCTGTGAGCGCTTTGATATTCCCCAGATTTCCACGGGCGACATGCTGCGCGCGGCAGTGAAGGCAGGCACCGAGCTCGGCAAGAAAGCACAAAGCATCATGGCTTCCGGCGGTCTGGTGTCGGACGACATCATCGTCGGTCTGGTCAAGGAAAGAATTCAGGAACCTGACTGCGCGAACGGTTTCCTGTTCGACGGTTTCCCGCGCACTATTCCCCAGGCGCAGGCACTGATCGACGAGGGCGTGAATATCGACAAGGTCATAGAAATCGCCGTCGCAGATGAAGAAATTGTTGCAAGGCTCAGTGGTCGGCGTGTTCACGAGGCGTCCGGTCGCATTTATCACGTCGAACACAATCCCCCCAAGCAGGACGGCGTGGACGATATCAGCGGAGAGCCACTGATTCAGCGTGAAGATGATCGCGAGGAGACGATAAGAAATCGCCTTGACGTCTACCACAACCAGACTGAACCCCTTGTCGCCTTTTATCAGTCGTACGCCAAGGACTCCCCACGGACTGCGCCGACCTATGCCAGTATCTCCGGCGTTGGCAGTCTTGCCGAAGTGCAACAGCGCCTTATCGACGTACTCGATTGACCTCATTTTGTGTCACCGGCGAAAGCAATTCTTGCCGGTGACAAGCCATCATTGTTTATTTTTTTCTCACTTCGGACAAAAAGCGCGAACAATCAAAAGTTTTTTCAACGATGCTTTGAATTTTCGTGGCGTATTGTCTAAAATTCACACAGTTTTAACTTCGTACTGATTTTCATCTCAACTATCGGGAGAAAAAATAATGGCAAGAGCGCCTAGGAAAGTTTCAGCAAGCAAACCGGGCAGCACGCCGTCCCGCGCGCGTGGCACAAGGTCTGCTGCTGCCGCCTCTGCGGGAGAAGCACAAAAGACGGTCGCCGCCATCACCAAGAATATCGCAGCTCTCAGAAAGAAAGCCGATACTGCGAAACAGCGTGTCGAGCAGTTGAAGGCCAGGGTTGACAACAAACCCACGGCGGCGGCCAAACAGGCTTATGCCAAGGCCAGGACAGCTTCCAGTGAACTTTCTGCGCAGCTCAGAGCCGCCCGCGCGGATCTGGCCAAAGCCAAAGTGCAGCAGCGTGTGGAAAGCGCATTGGCGCGCCTCAAGGCAGCGGAAGAGACTGCGGCTGCCAAGGTGCGCCGTGTCGAAGAAAGGCTGGAGAAAAAAGCCCAGGCAGATCTGGCCAAGGCAAAAGCTGCATTCGAGAAGAAATGGCTGAAAGCTCGCGCTGCTGTCGACAAGCAGAAAGTGAAAAATGTTGAGGGCAAGGCCAAGGAAGAGCTGGCCAACAAGCGCAAGGCCATCAAGCAGAAGGTCAGCGCCGTCTCTGCAACCAAGAAAACCGGCACGGGCAGAGGTCCTGGTCGTCCGCCCAAGGCTGCCACCGTTGCAGCTGCCGCCAGCGCCCAGGCCACACCGGTAGCCGCGCCCAAGCGTCGTGGCCGTCCGCCGAAGTCTGCGCAAGCCGCAGCTCCGGTTGCCGCGCCAGTAGCCGCACCCAAGCGTCGCGGTCGTCCGCCGAAGAAAGCTGCGGAATGATCGATTTATAGATTCCTTTCAAAATCCCCCGTTTTCGGGGGATTTTTTTCTGGAGATGGACTGTTGACAAGCATTCTGGCCATCGAGACATCGGGAGCGTCCTGTTCCGCGGCATTGAATATCGACGGCACCATTCAGCAACGCCTCGAACTCGCGCCACGTCAGCACGCCCACAAGATTCTCGTCATGGTGGATCAGCTGTTGTCCTCCAACAATCTTGTGCCGCGCGACCTCGATGCCATCGCGTTCAGTCGTGGGCCCGGTTCTTTCACCGGCTTGCGTATCGGTTTCGGCATTGTTCAGGGCTTGGCATTTGGTGCAAATCTGCCGGTGATAGGTATTTCCTCTCTCGAAGTGTTGGCGGCCAAAGCGGTACGCCAATATGGGCTGGCGCGGGGCGAGCTTGTCGCGGCGGCATTGGACGCGCGCATGAATGAGGTTTTCGTCGGCATTTACCGGGTTGGAGACGACAAGCTTGAATCTGTGCTCGCCGATTGTGCCCTTGCACCTCATGATGTTGCGCACCAGGTTGGTGCGCCGTTGGCGGCGGCGGTCGGCGATGGCTGGCCACTTATCGATACAGAGAATATCGTCATTGCGCAGCGCTTCGACGATTTGCAGTCCGACGCGCAAACGACCGCAGAGCTTGGTCTGCGCCTTTTCAGGGAAGGGCGACAATGCGCCGTGGAGAACGTTGAACTGGCGTATATCCGCAACGAGGTGAGTTGGAAGAAACGGCAGAGGATCAGGTCATAATTTCCGACGCGCGGGCAAATGGACTCGAGCACCTCCCGGCAAGCTGTTAGGCTTTGCGGGTAGCCCGGGCTCCGGAGCTGTAAACCTTGAGCGTTGAGCGGCAGTACTGTAAGAACTGAAACCTGTCGGCGTTCAACGGGAGCTTACCGCTTCTGGCCCGACTACGGCAGGCAGACCAAATTCCGACTTGGCTTCGAGCCCGAGTTTATGGGCCCCGGTTCGATCCGCCAGGCAAATCTGGTCAGTCGGCTGCTTGATTGTCGTGGTACCAGGGTTCTTGCCAGGGCTTACCGTTTTGATCCCGATCAGGAGGCGATGTGTCGCTGTTGCAAATAATTGTTCTGGCCTTGATACAGGGAATTACCGAGTTCCTGCCCATCTCCAGCTCCGCTCACCTGATTTTGCCTTCGGCCCTGTTGGGTTGGCCCGATCAGGGATTGGCGTTCGATGTGGCGGTGCACGTTGGAACCCTCGGCGCGGTGCTCATCTATTTTCGCAATGATGTGCGCAATCTTGTGGTCGCCTGGTGCAAGTCGACCTTTGCGAAGCAACATTCCGATGATTCCCGCATCGCCTGGCTGATCGTGCTCGCCACCATCCCCACCGGAATCGCCGGCTTGCTGTTCAATGATTTCGTCGAAGAACATTTACGCTCGCTGCTGGTCATCGCCATGACCACCATCGTTTTCGGTCTGCTGCTGGGTGCGGCGGACAAGTTCTCGGCCAGAAACCTCAGGATGGAGAAGCTGAACTGGCGGCACGCGCTGCTGATCGGCATCGCTCAGGCGATCGCGTTGATTCCCGGTACCTCGCGCTCAGGTATTACCTTGACCATGGCGCTGGCGCTGGGTTACGAACGTGTCTCCGCCGCGCGCTTTTCCTTTCTGCTGTCCATACCCATCATTGTCTTGAGTGGTGCTTACAAGGCTGTCGAACTGTTGCAGCTCAACAGCGTTCCCTGGGGCGATATCATGCTGGCGGCGATCATTGCGGGCATTACCGCGTATATCTGCATTCACGCGTTTCTGGCCTGGATCAATCGTATCGGCATGATGCCTTTCGTGTGGTATAGATTGCTGCTCGGGTTGTTTCTGATCGGTTTTGCGTGGATGGGTATGGCATGAAAAAGAAAGTTGCATTCATCGGATTGGGCGTGATGGGTTACCCCATGGCGGGCCATCTCAGTCGTGCGGGGCACCAGGTGAGCGTTTATAACCGCACACACAGCAAAGCCCTGCAGTGGTGCGAGCATTATCAGGGCGATGTCCATGATTCTCCCGGCGCAGCAGCCCGCGATGCCGACATGGTGTTCATCTGTGTAGGGCGCGATGACGACGTGCGGGCAGTGATGGATGGCGCCGATGGTATCCTGGCCGCGCTTTCCGAAGGAAGCTGTGTGATCGATCATTCCACCACGTCTGCACAGTTGGCGCGAGAAATGGCGCAGCGCTGTGCGGAGCGCAACCTGAGCTTCATCGATGCGCCGGTATCCGGCGGTCAGCAGGGTGCGGAAAGCGGCCGCCTCACCGTGATGTGTGGTGGCGATGACGACGCATTCGCGAGGGTGGAGCCGGTGATGACATGCTATGCCCACTCGATAAAATATCTGGGTCCCGCGGGAAGTGGTCAGCTGTGCAAGATGGTGAATCAGATTTGCATCGCCGGATTGGTTCAGGGACTGGCCGAAGGACTTTCGTTCGCAGAAACCGCGGGGCTCGACAGAAAGCAGGTCATCGATGTCATCGCCAAGGGGGCGGCGCAATCATGGCAAATGGAGAACCGCCACGACACGATGATTGCCGGACAATACGACCATGGCTTCGCGGTCGACTGGATGCGCAAGGATCTGGGCATCGTGCTCGATGAGGCGCGCCGGTCGGGTGTGGCGCTGCCGGTGACTGCCCTGGTTGACCAGTTCTACGCCGATGTCCAGAATCTCGGCGGCGGCCGCTGGGACACCTCCAGCCTCTATGCGCGGCTGCAGCACATGAAAAAACAGGCGAAATGATGAGTTCAATGATCGATACCAGCGCGCAAACCCCTTTCAATCAACAGTTGCTCCACTTTTTGAAGGCGTCGCCCACGCCATTCCACGCCGTTGCGAGCATGGCGAAAATTCTTGAGGAAAACGCGTTCACTCGCCTCGAGGAAAGCGATGCGTGGCAATTGCAGCCCGGTGGCCGTTATTACGTGACCCGCAACGGCAGTTCCATCATTGCCTTTGTTCACGGGCGCGAATCCGTGCTGGACAACGGTATGCGGCTCGTGGGCGCGCATACCGACAGCCCCTGCCTGATGGTAAAGCCCAGGCCGGAGCTGGCGGGCAAGGGATATTTTCGTGTCGGTGTGGAAGTCTACGGTGGCGCACTGCTCAATCCCTGGTTCGATCGCGATCTGTCCATCGCCGGGCGTATCGTCTACAAAAAGCGGGACGGCGGCCTTGCTCAGAAGCTCGTGGATTTTGGTGAGCCGGTGGCGGTCATCCCCAGTCTCGCCATTCATCTGGATCGCCAGGCCAACGACGGGCGTTCGGTCAACCCTCAGACCGATATCACGCCGCTGCTGTTTCTCGATGACGAGAATCGCAACAAGAATTTCCGGACATTGCTTGGCGAGCGTTTTCTCTCCGCTGATGAGGCGGACGTGCTGGACTACGAGCTCTATTTTTACGATACCCAGGCGCCGGCGGTGGTAGGGCTGCATGGCGACTTCATCGCCTCTGCGCGCCTCGACAACCTGCTCAGTTGTTTCGCGGGCCTGCAGGCAATGCTCGCGGCGGATGGCTCGCAAACTGCATTGCTGGTGTGCTCCGACCATGAAGAGGTGGGCAGCGCCTCCGCCTGCGGTGCGCAGGGCCCGATGCTGGCATCCCTGCTGGAACGTCTGGTGCCGGAGGCACAGGAGCGCTTTCAGGTGATCAGCCGTTCGCTGTTGGTATCCACCGACAACGCGCACGGCATTCACCCCAATTATCCGGCCAAGCACGACGACAACCATGGGCCATTGCTCAACGGCGGTCCGGTGGTCAAGGTCAATGCACGCCAACGCTACGCCACCAACAGCCTGACCGCGGCGCTGTTTCGCGCCATGGCCGAAGAAGTGGGTGTGGAGTTGCAGACGTTCGTGGCGCGCAACGACATGCCGTGCGGCAGCACCATCGGGCCGGTGACGGCAACGGAAGTGGGTGTGCCCACCCTGGACGTGGGCGTACCCACGTTCGCCATGCACTCGATCCGCGAGCTGGCGGGCTCGGCGGATGCAATGGCTCTCGACAGGGTGCTTCGCCACTTCTTCAACAGGCCAGGCGCCCCGGTGATTGCAGAACAGCCCTTATGAGTTTCACGTTTCACGCTTCAAGTTGCACGTAAAAGGGGGGCGGGAATTGTTGGCCCTCTTTGTACTGCGGCGCGTGGCCAGTGTGATGCCATCGCCACAGGCACCTACGTGAAACGTGCAACTTGAAACGTGAAACTCAGGGACAGCAAAAGATCGAGAACAACCTTTAAGTTTCAGGCTGAGGTTGGCAGAGCGCAGTTCTCCCAGCGCTCCAGCTTAAAGCTTATGGCTTACAGCTCCCTGTGCCCCTATCGCCGATTTATGAGTAAACTACGCATCTTTTCAAAAGCTTCCGACAAGAGATTCGCGCATGTCCACTGAAACAGTTCTCACGGGTATTACCACCACGGGCACACCGCACCTGGGTAATTACGTGGGCGCCATACGCCCGGCGATCCGCAGCAGTGGCGAAGCAGGCCACCATTATTTTTTCTTTCTCGCGGATTTGCATGCGCTGATCAAATGCCAGGAACCCGCCAAGGTGCGGCAGTCCACCCTCGAGATTGCCGCGACCTGGCTGGCGCTGGGGCTCGATCCCGATCAAGTGGTTTTCTATCGCCAGTCCGACATCCCCGAAATTCCCCGTCTCACCTGGCTGCTGACCTGCGTTGCGGCCAAGGGCCTGCTCAATCGCGCCCATGCCTACAAGGACTCGGTGCAGAAGAACATCGACGAGGGCCAGGATCCCGATTACGGTGTGACCATGGGGCTGTTCAGCTACCCGGTGCTGATGGCGGCGGATATTCTCATGTTCAATGCCACGCGAGTCCCGGTAGGGCGCGATCAGATCCAGCACATCGAGATGGCGCGGGACATGGCGCAGCGTTTCAATTATCTGTACGGTGAGCATTTCGTGCTTCCCGAGGCGGAAGTGGACGACAAGGTGGCGATCCTGCAGGGGCTCGACGGGCGCAAGATGAGCAAGAGCTACAACAACACCATCCCGCTGTTCAGCGACGAAAAACAGTTGAAAAAGAACATCAACAAGATCAAGACCAACTTGCTGGAGCCCGGTGAGCCGAAGGATCCCGATACCTCGACCGTGTTCCAGATCTGGCAGGCTTTTGCGAGCGCCGAACAGACACAAGCCATGCGCCGCGAGTTCGAGAATGGCATTGCCTGGGGAGAAGCGAAAAAGCAGTTGTTCGAGCTGGTCAATGATGAACTGCAGGCGGCGCGCGATAATTATCAGCGCTTGCTGGCCGCGCCTGATCACATCGAAAATGTCCTGCGCAAGGGGGCGGAGCGGGCGCGCACCGTGGCTGAGCCATTCTACGCCACATTGAGCAGCGCGGTGGGTATCAGCGCCCTGAAATGACGGGTTTGATCGCGCGTGAAAAAAGTGGTTCGCTATGCTGCAACGTTGTGCTACAAATAGCCGCGATCATGTGTCATCCATAAAACGATACTCGAGGAGCAGAAAACGTGATGGTCAAGAGAATATCCCTGTGTATCACCGCCGTCATTTCGGTGATGTTTGCCCAGTGGACGTTGGCCGCGCCGGTGGCGGAATACTGGGCGATGTGGGATGCGAGCAACGAGAGTAACGCCAAACAGGTCGATCACAGCACCTGGGACAATCTGCTCGGCAGTTATACGGTGATCGAGCCCGAGTCCGGCATCGTCTATGTTCGCTATGGCGATTTCGACACTGCGGCCCAGAAGAATCTGAGAAACTATATCGAAGGTCTCGCCAAGATCGATCCGCGCGGCTACTCGAAGCTGGAGCAGAAAGCGTACTGGATGAATCTCTACAACGCGCTGTCGGTTCAGGCGGTGCTGGAAAATTTCGATACTCTCAAGGCCGCGGGCTTTTCCGAGCGTCTCGACACCCGCGTGCTGGACAAGGACAGGGTGAAAGTCGCGAAGGAAAAACTATCACTCAACGATATCGAACATCGCATTCTGCGACCCATCTGGAAAGATCATCGCGTTCTTTTCGGCTTGAACTGTGCCACCCACGATTGTCCCAATCTGTCCGCCAGGGCGTACACGGCGGACAACATCAAGGAACTGCTCGCCGCTGCCGGCAAGCGCTTTATCAATGAAAATTCCGGCGTGGTGTACACGGATGGCGTGCTCTACGCATCGCGGCTGTTCCAGGACTACCTGGCCGATTTCGCGACGGACGAGAGAATGCTGAGAAAGGTCTTCGCGCACTATTCGCAGGATATGAAAGCTCTGTACATGCTGGGTTACAAGGGCGACATCACCTACGTGACCGATTCCCGCCTCAATATGCCCTGATTGCCGCACCGTGTTAGAATCCCCGCCCCAGTCCTGCGGCGGGGATCGCCCCGCCATACGCCCTTCCTCATGAACGAATCCAAAACCCGTCTCGAGTTCAACAAGTTGCAGAAACGCTTGCGCCGCAATGTGGGGCAGGCCATCGCCGACTACGACATGATCGAGGACGGTGACCTCATCATGGCGTGTATCAGCGGTGGCAAGGACTCCTTCGCGATGCTCGACGTGCTGCTCAACTTGCAGAAGACGGCGCCGGTGCGCTTCGAGGTTGTGGCCGTCAACATGGATCAGAAGCAGCCGGGTTTTCCCGAGCATGTGTTGCCGGAGTATTTCGAGTCCATCGCTGTACCTTATTACATCGTCGACAAGGACACCTACAGCGTGGTGCGCGCCAAGATTCCTGGAGGCCAGAAAACCTGCGGTCTGTGCTCCCGTCTGCGGCGCGGCACGCTCTACGCGTTTGCGGAAAAGATAGGCGCCACCAAACTGGCCCTCGGCCATCACATGGACGATATCGTCGAGACGCTGTTTCTCAATATGTTCCACGGCAGTCGCATGAAGGCCATGCCGCCGAAACTGCGCTCCGATGACAAGCGCAATGTGGTGATTCGTCCCCTGGCCTACTGCCGGGAAAAGGATCTGATCCACTTCGCGCAACACAAGGAATTTCCCATCATCCCCTGCAATCTGTGCGGTTCCCAGGAGAACCTTCAGCGCCAGGCCGTCAAGCAGATGTTGCACGACTGGGAGAGAAAGGAGCCGGGGCGGGTGGAAAACATCTTCAAGTCCATGCAGAACATCTCCCTGAGCCAGATGGCGGATACGCGCCTGTTCAACTTCGCCGACCTGCCCATCGACCGCTCGGGCGAGAAGGCGGAGTACGCGTTCAACGAAGCGACCGTCGGTGCCACCAACATGGATCGCGAGCCCGTCCAGTTCATTGACGCGGTTCAGTTGGGGTAGGCCCGTGCTGGTGCCGGAAATTTCCATGAAAAATAGGGTGTTGCGCATCTTATGTCAGGTCGGCTGTGTTTAGCGGCTGTCCGCGGATGCCCGTCGCCGATTGCGCCCGATTCCGTGCAGAGAACCGTGATTTGTTAAAAAGTCTATATATTTCAATGTGTTAAAATTGAACTGGCGGTCGCGTTAGCGCGTTGACAGGACTGGGGTGGCTATTTACAATTGCTGCCTTTGTTTGGTCAGGCCCTTTTTGCAGGCACTGTCCGAGCGGAATTCCGACCAGTTACCAGGGTTCTCATACTGTGGGGCAGGCGGGGCGTTGATGCCGTTGCGAGCGTCAGGCTGGCCTTAACCATTCCAAGTAACGACAAAGCTAGGATCTACTCAATGAAGATACTTGTTGCCGTAAAGCGTGTTGTTGACTACAACGTCAAAGTGCGTGCCAAGCCGGACGGCAGTGCCGTCGATCTTGCCAACGTGAAAATGGCCATCAACCCCTTCTGCGAAATCGCGGTGGAAGAGGCCGTCCGTCTGAAGGAAAAAGGCATTGCCACCGAGATCGTGGTGGTTTCCATCGGCACCCAGCAAGCCCAGGAACAAATCCGCACGGCGCTGGCGCTGGGCGCGGACCGCGGCATTCTGGTTCAGACCGACACCGAACTGGAGCCGCTGGCGATTGCCAAGTGTCTGAAAGAAATCTGCGCGAAAGAATCTCCCGATCTGATCATCCTTGGCAAACAGGCCATCGATGGCGACAACAACCAGACCGGCCAGATCCTTGCCGCGCTCACCGGCTACGGCCAGGGCACCTTTGCCTCCGTGGTCGAAGTGGCCGATGGCTCCGCCAACGTGACCCGCGAAGTGGATGGCGGTCTGCAGACCGTGGCCCTCAAGCTGCCTGCCATCGTTACCACTGACCTGCGCCTCAACGAGCCGCGCTACGCGTCTCTGCCCAACATCATGAAAGCCAAGAAGAAGCCGCTGGACACCACCACCCCGGCCGATCTGGGCGTGGATGCCACTCCCCGCACCAAGCTGCTCAAGGTAGAGCCACCGGCAGAGCGTTCTGCAGGTGTGAAAGTAGCGGATGTCGCTGAACTCGTGGCCAAACTGAAAAACGAAGCGAAGGTGATCTAATGAGCATTCTTGTCATTGCAGAACACAACAACAGCAGCCTCAATGCTGCCACTCTGAACGCCGTTGCCGCTGCGCAGGCCATCGGTGGTGACATCGATATTCTGGTTGCCGGTTCCGGCTGTGGCGCGGCTGCCGAAGCTGCCGCCAAGGTGGGCGGCATCCGCAAGGTGCTGGTTGCCGACAATGCCGCCTACGCCCATCAGCTGGCTGAAAACGTGGCACCCCTGATCGCCGAAGTGGGCAAGGGCTACGGCCACATTCTCGCCACCGCCACCAGCGCCGGCAAAAACGTTCTGCCCCGCGCCGCGGCCCTGCTCGACGTGCAGCCGATTTCCGATATCAGCGGTATAGTGTCCGCCGATACCTTCCAGCGCCCCATCTATGCCGGTAACGTCATCGCCACCGTGCAGAGCACCGATGCCATCAAGGTCGTCACCGTGCGCGGCACCGCGTTTGACGCTGCGGCCGACAACGGCGGCTCCGCCACCATCGAAGCCGTTGGCGCCGCTCACGATGCCGGTGTTTCCAGCTTTGTCGGCGAAGCCCTCGCCAAGTCCGACCGCCCCGAGCTGACCGCTGCCAAGATCGTGGTATCCGGCGGCCGCGGCATGCAGAACGGTGAAAACTTCCAGATGCTCTACAAGCTGGCAGACAAGCTGGGCGCCGCCGTTGGTGCTTCCCGCGCCGCTGTCGACGCGGGTTTCGTGCCCAACGACATGCAGGTCGGCCAGACCGGCAAGATCGTCGCTCCGGACCTCTACATCGCGGTGGGCATCTCCGGCGCCATTCAGCACCTCGCGGGCATGAAGGACAGCAAGGTCATCGTTGCCATCAACAAGGATGAAGAAGCGCCGATCTTCCAGGTTGCCGACTACGGCCTGGTGGCGGATCTCTTCGAGGCAGTGCCCGAACTGGAAAGCTCCATCTAAGCACCTGTTCACGATCTGCTGCCGCGTCGGCCCTGCTGTGTTAAAAACAGGCTCGGAATGCTCATTTACAACGCGTAAACTCCGCTTCCCCGCCTGTTTTTGCCTTGCAGGGCTCTAGCTCGCGAGATCGTGAACAGGTTCTAAGTCGGAGCCTGCACCAAAAAAACCGCGGGCGCCCCCCGCGGTTTTTTGTTTGCGCCGTTTCCGGATGGTTGTTGCATCAAATGATGCCGGCGTCCAGCGACACCGCTACCAGTTCTCCCAGATCGCGGCATTGCTGCGCAAAGTCCTCCTGGTACTCGCCCTTGAGGATCAGCGGTGGCCTGATCCAGTTCCATTTGAGGCCGGTGACGATGGTTTCCACCGCGCGCCGCGTACCGGTGCCGTCGTGGCCAGCGCGAATATAAAGGGCGCAAGGCAGGCCCTGCTTGATTTCAAGGCATGGATAGTAGACGCGGTCGAAGAAATCCTTGAGGGCGCCGCTCATATAACCCAGGTTTTCCGTGGTGCCGAGAATGATGGCATCGCAGGCGATGACATCGTCGGGTGACGTTTCGAAGGGGGTGCGCAACAGTGCATGGACCTGTTCCGCATCATCGCTGCTTGCTCCCGCGAGAACCTGTTCCGCCAGATGCCTGGTGTTATCCGAAGGCATATGAGCGACGATAAGCAATGTTTTTGTATCCATGATGGCCTCCCTTATTGGCCTCAGCATAAAGCATTTGTGGCGCGGGATCACACCGCCCCGATGTTTCACCACATACACAGCTGCAAAGCACAGGAGGCACCTTTGATCATTGGCATTCCCCGCGAAATCAAGACCCATGAATACCGCGTGGCGCTGACCCCCGCAGCGGTGGCGCGTCTCGTCGAGGACGGGCATCGCGTCGTCGTCGAAAGCGCCGCCGGGGCCGGGGCGGGCTTTGCGGATGCAGACTACCTGCAGGCGGGAGCCGAGATCGTTGCCGCTGGTAACGAGGTCTACCAGCGTGCGGATCTGATCGTCAAGGTAAAGGAGCCTCTCGAAGAGGAATGCCGGCAGTTGCGCCCCGGCCAGATCCTGTTCGCCTATCTGCATCTGGCCGCCAATCCACTGCAGCTGAAATTGTTGCGCCAATCCGGTGCTACTTGCATCGCCTTTGAAACCCAGGTCGACGCGCAGGGAGGATTGCCCCTGTTGCAGCCGATGAGTGAAATCGCAGGCCACCTGGCGGTGCAGGCCGGCGCGGTGCAGTTGCAGCGCGAGAACGGCGGGCGCGGTGTCCTGCTCGGTGGAGTAAGCGGCGTGGCGCCGGCAAAGGTGGTCGTGATCGGCGGCGGCAACGTCGGCGTCAGTGCGGCCAGAATCGCGGTCGGCATCGGTGCGAAGGTAACGGTACTGGACAGCGCGCCCCGTAAAATCGCCGATCTCGACGTGCTGTTCGGGGACCAGGCGCGCTGTCTGCTGTCCAGCGAACAGGTGATCGCCGAACAAGTGGCCAATGCGGATCTGGTGATCGGTGCGGTGCTGGTGAAGGGCGACAAGGCGCCGCAAGTGCTTACCCGGCGCCATCTTCAGGGCATGCCGGAAGGTGCGGTGTTCGTCGATGTGGCGATCGACCAGGGCGGCTGTTGCGAGACCTCGCGCCCGACCACCTATGAGGAGCCCACCTACGTGGAAGAGGGCGTCATCCACTACTGTGTCGGCAACATGCCTGCAGCGGTACCCAGAACCGCGTCGCAGGCGCTCAGCGCGGCGGTACTGCCCTACGTGCGGGACCTGGCGGCGGTGACCGACATCGACAGCCTCACGGCGGCGGAGTCGCCTTTTGCCAGCGGTGTCAACATCCATCGCGGTGAGGTGACCGATCCGGCGGTCAAGGCGCTGGTGGCGCGGGATTCCCGTTTTCAGTGACCAACCACAGATGAACCCGGCGTGGGCCGTGAGCGCCCACCTGCAGGGTTTGTTCCACGTCGGCGGTGCGCGACGGGCCACTGATCAGATGCAATGCCCGGTAGCCGCCGGGTGACAGCCTCTGCCAGAGCTCTTCCTGCAGCGCGACGATGCGCTCCTGGCGTAGAATGACCACCAGCTCCTCGCACAGAAACAGCAAGCCCGACGGTGCGTCCGTGGAGCGGATCGTCACGCTGCCTGTTTCGGCGATGCCTGCCACGGCTTCGACGACGCCGAGAGCGGGCGCGCGATAATCTTCGCTCAACCTCCCGATCACCGGCTGCCAGTTCAGGGCGCGCACGGACGCTTGTGGCGCGAGGACTACCGGCAGCTTGCTGTCGGCCAGATAGCCGATCAGTGTCTCCAGGTTGCTGTGTCTGCTTATCTCGAACAAATTTTTTTCCGCCTCGGCAATGAAGCAGGTGATCGCATCGGCGAGCGGTGGCGCCACCGTTGCGGTGGCCGTGGTTTTCAGCTCCGCAAAGCGGCGCTCGAGGGCATCTTCTGCGAGCGGCATCCTGCCCAGGCGCGCGGCGATGGTTCGCAGTACGCTGTTCATCGGGATTTTCTCCGCGCCCGCCACTGCTGCTGGAAGCTGGCCCCCTGGGGAGCGGCCATGTCGCGTTTGCGCTGCCACGCCCCCAGGCCTGGCAGGCGCGGCAATTTTCCGCGTTTGGCCAATTTTGCCGAGAGCACGCTGAGGGCGGAGGTTGCGACGCGATAAAGGCGTGGGAAGCGCGCCAGCGCCACATAGAAGCGAATCAGCCAGATGCCGCCGCGCTGATGGTGCTCGCGAACATCTTTTTCGCGCAGTTTGCGCAGCAGCGACGGCAGTGGAATCCGCACCGGACAGACCTCCTCACAACGCCCGCAAAAAGTGCTCGCATGGGGCAGCAGGTAATCGCCGCGCTCGCCGCGCAGCAGCGGCGTCAGCACCGCGCCCATCGGCCCGGGATAGACGGAGTCGTAGCTGTGTCCGCCCACCGCCTGATACACCGGGCAGTGGTTCATGCATGCACCACACTTGATGCACTGCAGCATTTCCTGGTATTCGGAGCCGAGCAGCGATGAACGCCGGTTGTCGAGCAACACCACGTGAAAATGGCTCGGGCCGTCGAGATCACCGGGCTGGCGCGGGCCATAAAAACTGGTATAGGTGGTGATGGCCTGGCCGGTGGCGCTGCGCGCCAACACGCGCAGGATGGCGCTGGCGTCGTCCCAGCTTGCCACCACCTTGTCGATGGAGGTGGTGACGATATGGGTATCCGGCAGGCTGGCGGTGAGGTCGCCATTGCCCTCGTTGGTGCACAGCACCATGGTGCCGGTATCCGCGATCAGAATGTTGGCACCCGTGATGCCGATATCCGCTTCCAGATAATGGCTGCGGATCACGCGCCGCGCTTCATCGACCAGGTCCTGCACGGTTTCCAGCTGCCGCTCGCCAAGGGCGTGGGCGGTGCGGAACAGATCGGCGATCTGGGGCCGGGTCTTGTGGAGGGCGGGCGCCACGATATGGCTCGGCGGCTCGCCGGCGAGCTGGATGATATATTCCCCCAGATCCGTTTCGCGCGGGCTGATGCCGGCGGCTTCGAGGGCCTGGTTGAGTTCCGCCTCCTCGGCGATCATGCTTTTGCCCTTGGTGGCGGTTCTGGCGCCTGCGGCCTTGGCGATATCGAGCACGATACGGCGCAGATCGTCGGTGCTCGATGCCCAGTGCACATGACCGCCTGCGGCGGTCACCCGGCGCTCGAAAATACCCAGGTAGACATCCAGGTCGCGCAGGCTGCGCTGGCGCACTTCGCGGGCCTTGTCGCGCAGCTCGGAAAAATTGGCGACCCGCGCGATGGCGTCGCTGCGTTTGCGCACGAAACCGGGCCGCGCCTTGTCCATGGCGGATTGCAGCACGGGGTCGGCGAGAGCTTCGCGAGAGCGGAGGATGAAGCCGGGCTCGGTCATTCGCTGTGTCCGATGGCTGGGTGCTGCGTTGCGTCGGCGAGATATTCCGCCACGTGGCGCACGTCGATATGGTCGTGGCCGTCGCGCTGCAGTTTTCCCGCGATGTTGAGCAGGCAGGTCAGGTCGCCACCCAGCACCACATCGGGGGCCTGGGCGGCGATGTTGCGCGCCTTGTCCGCGACCATTTTGGCCGAGATGTCCTCGAACTTGACACAGAAGGTGCCGCCGAAGCCGCAGCATACATCGCAGTCCTGGGGGTCGACTACCGTCACGCCGAGACTTGCGAGCAGGTCTCTGGGCTGCGTGCGAATACCCAGTTCGCGCAATCCTGCGCAACTGTCGTGATAGACGACTTTCTTTTCGTTCCCGGCGGTGGGCTGTGCTGGCGAGGGGCGATAGTCGAGCACATCGCGCAGGAAACAGGTCAATTCGTACACCCTGCCGGCAAATTCCTGCGCCGCGAGGATGTCCTGCGGGTTGGAAAACAGCGTGGGATAGTGGTTTTTCAACATGCTGGCACAGGAGCCGGAGGGCACCACCACATAATCCACGTCAGCGAATTGCGCCATCAGCTGTCGCGCCAGGACGCGCGCCTCGGCGCCGAGACCGTTGTTCCAGGCCACCTGGCCACAACAGCTTTGTTCAGGAACTGTCACCGTGCAACCGGCGTCTTCGAGCAGCGCGGCGCTGGCGAAGCCAACCGCCGGGCGAATCAGGTCCACGGCGCAGGTTGCGAACAAGCCCACCACGGGCGTTTTTACTGCGCTATCGTCAGTCACGAGAGTGAAAGAATCGTTGTCATGTCGGCAGTTTAGCCTGTTTGGCGCGGCGGACGGTAGACGTGGGCGGGTGACGTTGAGTCAAGGGTACCTGGTTGGGCATGGCTACCATTGTGAGGCCATTGAGTTTCACGCTACACGTTGCACGTTTCACGCGAGTTGCTCACTGAAACAACGGCGCGCTGGTCATACTGCGAGGTACGGATAGTGTATCGACCGTGGGGTCGCTTCGGTGTTTACGTGAAACGTGCAACGTGTAGCGTGAAACTCAAACGAACAATGCTGGATCAAGAGATTATGAACAGGGTCTGAGCAAAAAACCGCGGCGCTATTCCGCAGGTGCCTGAACGCCGCCGGTAATGGTGATGCGCATTGCATCTTCCACACCGATATCCAGCACACGCAGGCATTCCCGTTCGACGTAAACGGTAAAACCACCGATCTGGTAGCTCATCGGCAGGTAAACGCCAACCTTGTCCTTGCCGAACAATGTCTGCCCCGACCACTCACCGGTGACGAAACCGATGAGGTGCATATCGTCGCCCACCTCGAGGCTGACCACTGTCTGCATGTCCTTTTTGTCACTGAGGTTGAATACCCGCATGATGTCCTGAATCGCACCGTAGACAGACTTCACCAGCGGGATGCGCGCGACGACGTCGTCGCTCCAATGGAGCAGATAGCGCACGCCATAGGCATTGACCAGCAGGCCGATAATGAAGAGCGCGACGAGCGTGGTGATGATCCCCATGCCAGTAAAATAATATTCGGTCGGGAGGACCCACAGCAGGGCGGTGCGCGCCAGTGACTCGGCGCTGGCGAACAGCCAGTAGATGACATAGAGTGTCAGAGCAAGGGGTAGCACGGTGACGAGGCCTTGCAACACCAGTTTGAGAATTTTGTTCATGTGGCGCCTCCCGCTGTTGAGCCAGCAAGCTTACCCAAAAGCATGACATTTATTAACATTTCTCGGGCCGCTTTGTGCCATTGCGGCCGGGGCGGATAACAAAAACACAAGGAGGGAGACCCCATGGCCATCGCCTGCAGATTTCGCTCGCTCGGCCTTTCGACGTTGACGCCAAATGGAACCGGCAATGGGGTGTCGTCACGGGAGGACACGTTTTGAGCAAAGACGTCAGGGCACTGCTGCCATTCGAAAATTTCGCGGCAGCCACCGAGGCCGCGCTGTCGTACCTGCAGGAGCATACGGGCTTTGCCCTGTGGATGATGACCCGCACCGATGGCGAAGACTGGACCGTGCTGCAATCCCGCGACAGGCGTTATGGTGTAACGCCGGGCACGGTATTCCGCTGGGCCGATACATTCTGCGCGCGCATGGTGGCGGGAGCCGGACCGCGGGTGGCGCCGGACGCCCTGCAGGTGCCTGTTTACATGGACGCGGGAATGGTTGCCGAGGTACCCATTGGCGCCTATATCGGCGTGCCGATCTTCAACGAGGACGGAACCCTGTTTGGTACTCTTTGCGCAGTCGATCCCGAACGGCAGGACGACCGCGTGAGCGACAACCTGCCGCTCATCGAACTGATCGCTGGCCTGCTGGCGTCGCTGTTGGCGGTGGAGCAGCGCGCCAGCCGCATGGCCCGGCTCTACGAGCAGGTGCAGGAAGTGGCCAACACGGACGTGCTGACAGGCATCTTCAACCGCCGTGGCTGGCAGGACAGCCTGGCGCGGGAGGAAGCCCGCGCGCAGCGCTACGGCTCGCCGTGTTCGGTGTTCGTCATCGATCTGGACGAGCTCAAGTTCATCAACGATACCCAGGGGCATGATCAGGGCGATGAACTCCTGCGCCGCGCCGCCCTCTGTTTGCGCGCGGCGGTGAGAAGCGGTGATTTCGTCGCCCGAATCGGCGGCGATGAATTTGCCGTCCTTGCCGTCGAGTGCAACAAGAGCCAGGCAGCCGTCGTCGCCGAGAACATACGCAGAGAGTTGCGCGATGCCGATATTTCGGCTTCTCTCGGCTACGCGACCCGCGACCCCCTGCAGGGCCTCGACGAGGCAATGAAAGTTGCCGACCGCAGAATGTATGAAGAAAAACTCAGCGCGCGGCGCGATAGCGAAACGTCCCAGGAAGCAGGTTTCGACTGACCGCTGAGCGCCTGGTGCAGAACGCCGTCGACCACCGTTGTCAGGCGTGAGCAAGTAAAAGGTTGGCCTGCAAAGTGCCGCACGCGTATGCTTTGCCACACAGACCGACTCGCAAGAGCGAGAACAGCGACCGTATTCCCAGGAGGACAATCACACATGGTCAAAATCATTATGCTGATCAAGAAACGGCCGGACCTCAGCAGAGAGGAGTTCATCGACTACTACGACAATGTCCACGTCCCTCTGATGCACAAGATTCTTTCCAAGGGCGCGGCCATTCACAGGCGCAATTTCGTCATTCCCAATGTGTCCGACATCGGTGCGGCCGACAATCTCGACAGCAGTGCCGAAAATGAATACGACGTGATCTGCGAGGTGTTCTACGAAGATCGTGAAACTGCAGAATCCGTGATGCGCGACTTCGAAGACCCCGAGATTCGCCGCATTTGCGAAGAGGACGAAGCCAGGTTCCAGCTGCCGGGCTCGATCAAGCGCTATATCGTGGACGTGCACGAAACAGTCTTTCGCCCGATTCCCGGTGTGGCGGGATGATCTGGAGGGGTAAGCGTAGACTGCGAGCCGTAAGCTTTGAGCCGGAGCAGTGAAAGAACTGAGTTCTGCCAGAGTCCAGCTTGCAGCTCGGCTACGGTCCCCGGTCCAATTTCCGACGCGTGAGTAAACCTCATTCTGGTTGCCCTTATGGCCGTTTTCCGCATTCTGAACCTGTCGCTGCTGCTGATCGCGATCACCGTATTGAGCGCTTGCGCGACCATGAATCAAAACGAATGCCTGTACGCCGACTGGCAGGAAACCGGCTACAACGACGGCATTGCCGGTGAAACGCGAGACCACCTGAGCCGCCGCGCCGAAGACTGCGCCAGGCATGACGTAACGCCGGACAGAGAAGCTTATCTGGAAGGCTACGAGCACGGCATCGAAGATTTTTGCACCACCGAGAACGGCTACGAAAAAGGCCGGCGCGGTTACAACTACCGGGGTATCTGCCCCTCGCACATGGAAGGGTTGTTCCTGCTCGGCTACCAGGAGGGCAGGGTGGTGTACGAGTTGGAGCAGAATCTCGCCCAATACGAAAACGCCATCGCCGAACGGGCGCGCCAGCTCGACAATATCCGCTATCACAACTACATGGACGAACGCGTTCTCAACAACAGCGAGGCCAGTGACCAGGAGCGCCGCGCGGCGCTCAGCCGCATACGCTACCGTCAGCGCCAGGTCCATGTACTGCGCCAGGAAATCTTCAGCCTGCAGCAGTATCAGCAGGATATTGCCAGCCAGTTGATGCAGCTGAACCAGCGCGGCTGGGGGCGTTGAAATAAGCTTGTCGGCTGAAGTTACCCCTGCTGGGGGTGAACTCGGCAAGGTTGGAAAGACTCTTTCGAATCTACAGGGGTTTTCCTGGGGCCTGCCTGCAGGCGACAAATTCCAGTGGTGGCTCGCCTGCAGACAAGCTCCTGCAACGGACAACCTCACCTGTGCGGGAAACATTTTCCTTTGAGGCACAGGGATTTGCCGCCGCCAGTGTGTAAAATGCTGCGATGATCAAGGATCCACTTTCCATACTCCACAGTGTTTTTGGTTACGACAGCTTCCGGCCGCCCCAGGACGAGGTGATTGCCACCTTGCTGGCGGGTGGCGATGCCCTGGTGCTGATGCCCACTGGCGGCGGCAAATCCCTGTGCTACCAGATTCCCGCCCTGGCTCTGCCGGGCACTGCCATTGTCGTGTCGCCGTTGATTGCACTGATGCAGGATCAGGTGGCGGCATTGCGCCAGGCGGGGGTGGCTGCGGCGTTTCTCAATTCCAGCCAGAATGGGGAAGAGGCGCGCGCCGTGATTCGCCAGTTGCTGGCCAGTGAGCTGGATCTGCTTTACGTGGCGCCGGAGCGGCTGCTTATGGAGAGCACGCTGAGCCTGCTCGAGCAGGTGCGTGTCAGCCTGTTCGCCATCGACGAAGCTCACTGCGTGTCGCAATGGGGGCACGATTTCCGTCCCGAATACATCCGCCTGGAAATGCTGCATCAGCGCTTTCCGGAGGTACCGCGCATTGCCCTCACTGCCACGGCGGACGAGCCGACCCGGCAGGAGATCATTCGTCGCCTGGGGCTTGAGAACGCACGGCTTTTCATCAGCGGCTTCGATCGCCCCAACATCCGCTACCGCATTGCCGAGGCGGGCAGCGGCAGCCTCGAGCGCCTGTTACGCTTTATTCGCGAGTCCCACGAAGGCGAGGCGGGTATCGTCTACTGTCTGTCCCGCAAGCGCGTCGATGAGGTCGCGCAATGGCTCGCCGCGCGCGGTTTGAAGGCGTTGCCATACCATGCAGGTATGAGCGGCGATGCGCGCGATGCCCACCAGCGCCGCTTTCTCGATGAAGAGGGCGTCATCATGGTGGCCACGATTGCCTTTGGCATGGGCATCGACAAGCCTAACGTGCGCTTCGTGGCCCATCTCAATCTGCCCAAAAGTATCGAAGCCTATTATCAGGAAACGGGCCGCGCCGGTCGCGATGGCCTGCCCTCCGATGCCTGGATGCTCTACGGCCTTCAGGACGTGATCACCCTGCGCCAGATGATGGAGGCTTCGGACGCGGAAGAGCAATACAAGCGCATCGAACGCCGCAAACTGGATGCCATGCTCGGGTTGTGTGAGATGACGGGTTGCCGCCGCCAGGCGCTGCTCACCTATTTCGGCGAACCGGAACCCGCGCCCTGTGGCAATTGCGACAATTGCCTGACGCCGCCGCAAACCTGGGATGCCACCGTGGCTGCGCAGAAGGCGCTGTCGTGCGTGCACCGCACGGGCCAGCGCTTTGGCGTCAACTACCTCATCGATGTGCTGCTCGGCAAGGAAGACGAGCGCATTCGCCGCTTCGGACACCAGCATATAAGCACTTTCGGCATTGGCCGCGAGCTCAATGCCAGCCAGTGGCGCAGCCTGTTCCGCCAGTTGATCGCTCGCGGCCTGCTCGCGGTGGATGCGGAGGGCCACGGCGGCCTCCATCTGACCGAGCCCTGTCGCCCGGTATTGCAAGGCACGGAAAAGCTCTGGCTGCGCAAGGATGCACCGAGAGCGGCGGGCCGCAAGGCCCGTACTGGACAGCACCTGGTGAGCGATGAAGATACCGAATTGTGGGAAGCGCTGCGCCGCAAGCGCCGTGAACTGGCACAGGCACAAGGCGTACCGCCGTACGCGGTATTTCACGACGCCACGCTGATGGAGCTGATGGAAGCCAAGCCCGCGACGCTGGCGGAAATGGCGCGTATCTCCGGTGTCGGCAGCCGCAAACTCGAAGCCTATGGCAGTATTTTTGTCGACCTGATCGCCCGCTATCGCGCTGGTGTGGAAGTGGATTACTGACGAATCGACGATTGCGCTGGCAGCATCTGTCGATGCGCTGTGGGTGGCGATTCCGGTGGCGTTGCAGCCCTAAAACAAGCTTCGCGACTGCTGCCTGTAGTCACCGATCGTCACTCCTGTCCACTGTTTGAAGGCGCGCCGGAAACTGGCCGTGTTTTCGAAGCCGATGTGTGCGCCAATCTCGTCCACGCTCATGCGAGTCGTGACCAGCAGGTTCTTGGCGGTGCTTTCCCGCACTTCCGACAGCAGCGCCTGATAGCTGGTTCTCTCTTCCAGAAGCTTTCTGCACAGGGTGCGGCGGCTGAGTTTGAGCAGCGCCGCCATGTCGTCGAGTGAAAATGACCGCGGCAAGTGCTTGTCGATCTGATGGCGAATCTTGGCCGCCAGTGTGGTGTGGGTATACACGGTATTGGAAATTTCATCGAGGTAGCGGATACAGACCTCGTGAGACTCGGGATCGGCGCCATCGAAAGGCTTGTTCTCATAGGCGTCGTCGCGATCCTGCACGAAAACGATTCTGGCGGCGTTGAAGTGGATATTGCCCGCCGGAAGTATCTTCTGATAAAGCCGGGCGTGCGGGGGTGGCCCGTAAGTGGCGCTGAAGGCGCGGATCCTGATCGTGCAATTGTTGAACTGACGAAACAGCTTGCCCTCGATGATGAGTTTTTCCTCAAGGAAAAATTGCAGAAGATGAGGCAGCAACTTCACTCGCGGCACGAATTCATAGGAAGCGGTATTGTCGCCGAGCGTCTCGATCGACGAAAAAAAAGAGCCGAAAAACAGCCAGTTGTACTGTTGCCATACCTGGAAGCCGTGCGCGGCGTTGTTACAGGTAGTGATGGCGTGGCCGAGAATGCCGAGATCCGCCGGGCGCAGCGCGTTTCCCAGTTCGAAGGCCAGCTCCGGCATCCGGGTCAGGGCCATCATGTTCGACACCACGCGGATATAGTCGGGGATTTCCACCAGGGCATATCTGTCCTTGAGCCCGTCCTTGCTGAGGCCGGTCCCCGACAGCAGATCATCCGCGCTGAAGCCGAGCTCTTCCATGCATCTCACATAGAAGTTGAGCTTGGTGGGGCGAATCTTGGTGAAGGCGTCGTCTTGTCGGTACATCGATCCAGAGTGAGAAGTGGGCCGCGCCATCTGGCGGCGTTGCGCTCGATTGTCTTGCAATATGACAGAAAATTCCACCGTCGGCGCAAATAGTGGCCCTATTTGCAATAAAAATGGCCACGTTCTGTTATTTGTTTGCCTTCGAGGATTGGCTACCATCATCTGAAGTGTGTGATTCGCCGCCATTGCCAGGTTCGTGGGGTGCGGCGGCGATTGAAAATATAAGTACAGCGGGGGTGGAATATGGGTAGAACGCTTTCTGGCAAGGTTGCGCTGGTAACCGGCTCGACGAGGGGCATCGGCGAAGATATCGCTCAGGCACTCGCGCGGGAGGGGGCCGCGGTGGCGGTGACGGGCCGCAACCGCAGAGACGGTCAGCGGGTAGTCGACGGTATTGTCGCGGAAGGTGGACGGGCTGCTTTCGTCGAACTCGATCTTGGCGACGAAAACAGCGTGGCAGCCAGCGTCGAGGCAACGGTGGCGCAATTCGGCGGCCTCCATGTGCTTGTCAACAATGCCGCGCCAACGGAATTCATTTCGGGGCAGGCCGGCGGTGACGCGTCGGTGACCGATTTGACCACCGAAGGCTGGCGCAAGGTGACTTCGGTCGGCATGGACGGCCTGTTCTTCATGTTGCGCGCCGCCATTCCCGCCATGAAAGCCTGCGGCGGCGGGTCGATCATCAATATTTCCAGTGTCGCGTCCATTCAGGGGCGCGGTGGCTATGATGGGTACACTGCGATCAAGGGCGCGATGAATGCTCTGACGCGCTCCATCGCCGTCAATTACAGTGGTGACAACATTCGCTGCAATTGCCTGGTGGTGGGGCCCGTGCTCACGCCTGGAGCCGTCGCCTCGTTGGATCAGGTTCCCACCCTGCGCCAGGCCATTGCGGATACCCTGCTCACCCCCGACATTGCCACGCCGGATGGCATCAGCGGGCCGGTAGTGTTCTTCGCGTCGGATGCCTCCTACTACATCACCGGGCAACAGCTGACGGTGGACGGCGGCATGAGTATCAAAATGCCGATACCCAAGCTCGATCCTTGAAGGTGCCTGGTCAGCGGCGTTTGGTAGGCATTGGCGCCGTTGCGAGGCCTCTGTCGGGGGAGGGTTTCCAAGACCGTCAGCGCCAGGGATGGCGCTGTCGAGCCCCCAGGGACGGGTTCACGGCGTGTCTTGGAAACCCTCCCCCGGCAGAGGCCGGGATACGGAGTATTTACACCGGGGTCCGAAATTCAGGCTGCAGCAGTGCGCAAGGCAGTTGAACCGTAAGCTTTAAGCAGGAGCACTGCAAGAACGGTGTTCTGCCAGCGTTCAACTTAGAGCTTACAGCTCAACTGCATGCAATTAAATGCCAACGAGTCCCAACAAAGGAGCCAGAAATGTATAACGATAATCACGATGTTGACCTGTTCAAGGCTCCTCAAAGCCGCGGCCAGAAATTTATCGACGATCTGAACCGTATTCGTGAACACGACCCGGTTTACTGGAGCGAGTCGTCCCAATGCTGGATTGTCAGCCGCTTTCAGGATGTGGTCGATGGTTTCCATCTCAAATATCCCCTGATGAACGGTGGCAAGAACGAATTTTCCCTGGTCAGCATTCCTCCCGAAGAACGCGACGCGCGCATCCCCACGTTGAAGAAATATGTGAATTGCTGGATCGTCGGCGTGGATGCGCCGCAACATACGCGCCTGCGCAGGCTCATGATGCAGGCGTTCACCAAGAAAATGGTGGAAAAGCTCCGGCCCTATGTCAGAGAGCGGGTAAACCAGTTACTCGACCAGGCCATGGCGACGCCCGAGATCGAGTTCAATGAAGAGATTGCACGCCCTCTGCCGGGCTCGGTCATTTTCAAGTTGGCGGGCATACCTGAAGAACACTTTCCTTCCCTCAAGGAATGGTCAATCGCCGTGGTGGAAGGAATGGTGACGGCGGTGCCGCCCCCGGAAGTGCTCGAACGCACGGAATGGGCGATGAACGAGATCGACCGGGTGGTGCTCGCCGAGCTGGAAAAGCGCAAGCTGGAGCCGCGCGATGATCTTCTCACGGCCTTTCTGCACGCGTCCGAGGACGGCGATACCCTGTCGATGGATGAGTTGCTCAGTTCGATGCTGGTAGTGATCGTCGCGGGGCACGACACCACCAGCAACACCATGACCCTCGGTCTCGAAGCGCTCAGCCGCCACCCGGACGCCTGGCAATACATGTATGAAAATCCCGACAAGATACCGCAATGCGTCAACGAATTGATGCGCTATGTGGCAATGACGGGTGGTCAGCCGCGCAACGTCGGGGAAGATTTCGAATGGCACGGCAAACAACTGAAGAAAGGCGATATCGTCTTCCTGTCGGTGATTGGTGCGAACCGCGATCCGCGCGCCTTCGAGGATCCCGAGCGTCTCGATTTCACCCGTGATGTTTCTGAATCTCAGGTATTTGCTCCCGGTGTGCACCACTGCATTGGTCATCTGCTGGCAAAGATGCAGCTGTGTGAGTTTTTCTCGGCGCTGGTGCAAAGGTTTGAGCGTGTCGAGGTGCTCGACGAGGAACTGAAATTCATGCCGGTTTCGATTTTCAGGGGCCTGTACGAATTGAACGTACGGTTCCATCCCCGTTTGTCATAGATCCTGAATAAGCGCGGTTGGTCGTAGCCGCCGAAATTTTGCCAAGGAAAAACCACGTGCAAGCTGTAGTCTGTCACAATTTTGGACCTCTCGAATCTCTGCGCATCGAGACGTTGCCACAACCCGTGCCCGATGCTGGCGAAGTACTGGTAGAGGTTCACGCCGCCGGTTTGAACTTCCACGATGTCCTGGCCGTCGAGGGCCGCTCGCAGTTGCAGCGCCAGTTGCCGATCACTCCCGGCATTGAAGCGGCGGGAATCGTTGCCGGGCTTGGGCCGGATGTGACCAGGTTCAAATTGGGAGAGCGTGTATTCGGCAAGAAAACCCAGGGCACATTCGCCGAGCAGGTCGTATTCGCGGAAGACGAACTGGCGGCGATTCCCGATCACATGGATATGACTGTTGCCGCGACATTCTTCAATATCGGCTCAACCGTACTGTACGCGCTGCGCGACAGGGCGCGCCTGAGCGAAGGGGAAATCCTGCTGGTGCTCGGCGCGGGTGGCGGTGGTGGCCTGGCGGCTGTCGAGATCGGCAAGGCGCTGGGTGCAAAAGTGGTTGCCGCCGCCTCCTCACAGAAAAAGCTCGCGCTGGCCACCGCAGCGGGGGCCGATGCTGCGGTCTGTTATCCGGAGGGGCCGCTCGACCTGGCCGCGCAGAAAGCATTTTGCCACACGCTGCTCGAGCATGCCGTGCGAGAAGGCGGTGCGCAGAGCGACATCGGAAAAATAAACAGCGTCGCGCAGGATGCGGGCTACCATGTCATTCTCGACGGCGTGGGTGGCACCTATATGGAACCCGCGATGCGCGCGCTGGGGTGGGAGGGCCGTTATCTGGCCTATGGCTTTGCCGCGGGGATGCCGAAAATAGCGCCCGGCCCCCTGCTTTTCAAGAATGCGGATATGCTGGGAATACAGCCTACGGATGAACGTTTCCGGCTGCCGGGCCGCAATACCGAAATGCTGGAAACCCTGTTTGCCTGGTATGGTGAAGGGAAACTGCGGCCACAGGTCAAGCACTGTTTTCCACTTGCCGAAGCGGTCGCTGCGCTCAACCTGCTCAAGCACCGCAAGGCCACAGGGCGGGTGGTGCTCACCATGCCGGCGTACCATGCAGTTTGAAACCAACCGATAACGTGGCAACCTGCTACAGAATTTTATGTCAATAACCGGAGATCAACGATGGATATCGCAACTTCCAAGAAGCTAGTGTCTGACTACTATCGCAAGCTTTACTCAGCGGCCTGTGGCGAGGCCATGCAGGAATATCTGACGCCGGATTATGTCGAGCATCAGTACACGGCAAACTTCAGCCGCGCAGGCCTTGCCGACTACGTGGCGCAACGGCTCGCCGACAATCCCGATCACCAGGTGATCATCCACAAAACCTTCGCTGAGAACGATCTGGTCTTCCTTTTCGTCGAAGAAAAATTGAAGGATGGTGTGGACGTGGCGCGCGCCGAGCTTTTCCGCCTGGAAGGAGGAAAAATCGCGGAGCACTGGGGCACACATGTGGTGGACGAGAAAAACCGCAAAAATGACAATGGCACCTTTGATGGCCCTCAGGCCGATCTGAGTGTGGACTATGCCAAAAAGGCCAGGGATCGCTTTCTGGAGCTGGACCTGCGGGCATTCGATGGCCAGGAAATCGAATACTTTTATGAGACGCGCACACCGGAATACAAGCAGCACAGCCCCAAAGGCCGTGATGGTCTCGAAGGTTTGGTGGAAATCCTCAGCAAGGCCAAGGACAGCGGCATAAAGGTGAGCATGAAACCCAACAAGGTGCTGGCGGAGGGAGATTTTCTCATCTGCCATCGCCTCTATGACACCTTCCCGAAACACCCGCTGATGAACCGTATCAATACCTTTGACCTGTTCCGCTTCAATGCCGAGGGCAAGTCCATCGAGCACTGGGATGTGATGGAGGATGTGCCGGAAGAGTGGATGCTCGAGAAAATCTTTTGAGGCGTAATGAGTTAATAGTTAACAGTTTTCAGTTGACAGTTGTCAGGGAGAGCGCACCCTGCCTGAAAACTGAAAACTGAAAACTGAAAACTGAAAACTGAAAACTGAAAACTGAAAACTGAAAACTGAAAACTGAACGAAAATTTTCGGAGAAACCTATGAAAAGTCCTTACGGCGAAGAGCTGGAAATGTACCGGGACGTCCTGCGGAATTTCTACCGCAAGGAAGTAGAGCCCAATTTGTTGGAGTTTGAAAAAAATCAGACAGTCGGTCGGGAAACCTGGCGCAAGGCCGGCGCGGCGGGCCTGTTGGGTGTTTGTATTCCCGAGGAGTACGGCGGCCCAGGCGACAAGGGCCTGGCCATCGTGATCGGCGCGGAAGAGCTGGGCTACTCGCCGGCTGGCGCAACCATCGGCGCGTTTCTCGGCACTGATATCTGTACGCTGTTCCTGGTCAATCACGGCACCGAGGAACAAAAGCGCAAGTGGTTCCCCACCATCCTCAGTGGTGAAACTATCCAGTGTATGGGCATGACCGAACCCGACACCGGCAGTGACGCCTTTGCCGCAAAAACCACGGCGGTTCGCGACGGCGACCACTATGTGATCAATGGCACCAAGCATTTCATTTCCAATGCCGCCAAGGCCACGATGGCCTATGTGATTGCACGCACCGATCCCACGGTGCACGGCTCGCGTGGCCTAAGCATCATCATCGTGCCCACCGATACGCCCGGGGTTACCCAGAGCCGCATGAAAACCATGGGTTACGCGGCGGGCGATACGGGCGAGCTGCATTTCGACAATGTGCGGGTTCCCGTCTCCAATCTGGTGGGTGAAGAAGGCAAGGCCGCACGCACGTTTCACGACATCATGGCACTGGACCGCCTGCAAATCTGTGCACGCGCCCTGGGTTCCGCCAAGCTTACTCTGGAAACCACGGCGGAATACGTGCGCAACCGCAAGATTTTCCGCCAGCGCGTGGTGGACTTCCAGAACACCCAGTTCAAACTGGCGGAAGCGGAAGTGGATATCGACGTCAGTCAGGCGTACTTCAATACCTTGGTCGAACGCTACAAGGCGGGTGAATTCACCGACAGGGACGGCTCGCGCTGCAAACTGTGGTTCTCCGACATGGAGTGCCGGGTGGTGGATTCACTGCTCCAGTTGTGGGGCGGCATGGGCTGGATGGACGAAACGCCCATCTCGCGCATCTATACCGCCGCGCGCTTGCAGAAAATCCATGTCGGCCCCAACGAGATGCACAAGCACCTGCTTGGCCGCGCCTACCTGGAAGGCTGACTGCCGCCGCTCCGGCGCTCTGCTCGCACAGCGCCGGATCCATCATTGAATAGGGGAGATGTCGAGTATGGAACTCAGCCACTTGTTTTCACCGTTGAAGATCGGCCCGATGGAAATCGCCAACCGCATCATGCAGCCTGGCATGTCCGCGGGCATGGTGGTGGACAAGGATCTGCACGTTGCGCCGGACATGATCGCCTATTATGAAGAGCGCGCCCGGTCTCGCCCCGGCATGATGGCCATAGGCCAGTCCATGGTGGTGCCGCCCACGCCGGGCTATACACCCCAGGGCATGATTTACCTACACGACGACAAATACATTCCCTCGCTGAAAAAGCTGGTGGATGCCGTGCAGGCGCATGGTGTGAAATTCGGCATTCAGCTGGGTGACACCGGTACCCAGGGCGGCGGTGCGGTGCACCTTTCGCCGTCGGCGGTACCGGCGCGCGCCGCCGCCACAGGCGATGCCCGGTTGCGCCCCGAGCTCAAGGCGCTGACCATTGCCGAGATCGCGCAGGTGGTGCAGTATTTTGCCGATGCGGCGCTGCGCTGCAAAAAAGCCGGTTTTGATTTCATCGAAATCCACTCCGGCCACGGCTATCTGCTGAGTGCCTTTCTGACCTCCTATTTCAATCGCCGCACGGACGAATACGGCGGCAGCCTGGAAAACCGCACGCGCTTCCTGCTGGAAATCGTCGCCGCGGTACGCGCTGCCGTGGGGCCGGAAATCGGTATCGGCGTCAAGATCAACGGTGAGGACTATCTGGCGGAGGAGGGTGCATTCACCATCGCCGAATGTGTCGAGGTAAGCCGTATGCTGGAGCGCGCCGGCGTCGATTATCTCGCCGTTACCGCCGGCGTAATGGGCGCCAAGCGGCTGACGATCCCGCCCCTGTATGAACCCCAGGCCTGTTTCAATGATCTGGCGGTGGCGGTGAAACAGGCGGTGAAGATTCCGGTGGCGACCATCGGTCGTATCAAGGATGTGAGGATGGCCGACCAGCTGGTGGCTGACGAGCGCGCCGATATCGTGTGCATGGGGCGCGCATTCATCGTCGATTCGGAATTCGTCGACAAGGCGCGGCGAGGTGATATTCGCGATATCCGCACCTGTCTGGCGGATTGCCGCGGCTGCGCCGACCACGAAATGCGCTCCATCAAGAAAGGGCTCTATGGCCAGACCAGCTGCGTATTGAATCCGCGCGTGCTGCGCGAGTCGGTTTGTATCGATATCGCAGGCTCTGCCGCTGCCAACCCCAGGAAAGTATTGGTGGTGGGCGCCGGTCTCGCCGGCCTCGAGGCAGCACGGCGCGCTGCCTTTTCAGGCCACCAGGTCACTCTGTGTGAAAATCGCGATTTTATCGGCGGCCAGATCCGCTGGGCGGAAATGATTCCAGGGCGACAGGAAATCGGCGACATGCTGCCTTGGTACCAGTATCAGCTCGAGAAGCACGGTGTCGATGTGCGTCTCGGTACCGAAGTCGATGAGACATTGATCCGCAGCCTTGCACCCGATGTGCTGTTCGTGGCGACGGGCAGCGTTCCCCAGGTGCCCCAGCACCTGATGGACGCGGTGATGAAGGCGCAGAACATCGCGCTTCTGATGGCGGACGATATTTTCGAGTTTTCCCCGGAGGTGGGCGACAATGTTCTCGTGGTTGGTGGCGATCAGATCGGCATGCAGGTTGCCGACTACCTGTCCGAGAATGGCCGCGCCGTGACGGTTGCCGAAGCTCACAATCACTTCGCGTTCAAGCTTGCGGCAAACGACCGTTGGTATCTGGTTTCGCGCCTGATCGAAAAGCAAGTGCGCCGCGTCAAGAATGTTCAGGACATCGAAATCGACGACGATGATCAGGTGTGGCTGTCGAGCAAGGACGGGCGCGAGCACCTGCCGGGTATCGATACCATCGTTTTCGCGAGTGAGCGCAAGCCAATGCGGGCGCTGGCAGAGGTGGCCGAACGCCTCGGCATTGAAGCGCATGTTGTGGGTGATGCCTTCGATGTCAACAGCGAAGATGCGGGAATGATCTTCTCAGTGGTGGCCCAGGCATACGATGCCGCGCGTCAGGTCTGAATCTGGCGATGGCAAACAACGGCCTCAACAGACCTTGCACATAAGTCAGAAATTGAGCGACAAGCTGTAAGCTTCAAGTCAAGCCTTGGAAGAACTGGGTTCTGCCAGTGCTCCTGCTTGAAGCTTATGGCTTACAGCTCACTCTCCATAACACTCAGCTGTTACCTGAACTTTCTACTACTGTGCAACTCCCTTCGTCAAATAGTCCGCAATAAGTGTCGACAGGGCATCGATGAATGCCTTGTCCGACATTTTTTCGGGCGGGTCGCTGACGAAGCGGTAAATACAGGATTTGGCAATTTCGTGTACGAAAAAGGCGCGATGGGCAATCTCCTGGCTGGACAAGCCAGGGCAGATCTCCTCAATGTAATTGCGGGTAAAGCGGATTATCAGATTCTCGTAGGTAATGGGGTGAGATGTCAGCTGGAGATGTGGCACCTGGCCCGGCATCACCAGGAACACCAGCTCATGGCGGCGCACGAAGTCCAGGTGGCGACGCAGTACGGTGCTCACGCCTTGGCGAGCGGGCAAGTCGAGTATCCGCACATAAAGATCTTTCATGATGGCGGTCATCTCGGCACCGGCGTCCTCGAAAAGCGCCAGATAAATAGCGTCCCTTCCCGAGAAATACTGATAGAGCGAACCCTTGCCAATCCCCGCCTGCTCGGCGATCTGGGTAATGGTAATGTCGGCGAATCCCTGCTTGTCGGCGAGTTTCAGCACGGCCGTCTTGATGCCTTCAACCGTGGCGATGGCCCGTTGCTGACGGGGCGCCTTGCGCACCTCGTGGGCTGCTGAAGTCTGTTTTTTGCGAGTCGGCATAGATATCTCCAAATGCGACCAAAACATGAAAACAATATGACTTTAATCTGAAAATTGCCCGTTATAAAGTCCGTATCGCATCGATAATGAAAAGAGGTACGAACCATGACGTCGATCTTGCCTGAAGGTATCCAGGAGCGTCTGCTCGCCAATCTGCGGAGTAGGACCAAAAGCACGAGTGAACAGATTCAGCGCCGACAGGTGTCAGACTACACGAATACCGCACGCTACGAGGCGGAGGTGAGTTCACTGTTCGAGCGGCTTCCCATCGTCGTGGCGCATTCCTCACAGTTGGCGAAACCTGGGGATTTCGTGCGCTATGACAGGCTGGGCGTGCCCTTAATCATAAGCCGGACCGAGAAGGGAGATGTTGCGGCGTTCCGTAATATTTGCAGCCATCGGGGTGCTACGGTGGAGAATCATAGCAGCGGCAATCGTCACAATTTTTTATGCCCTTATCATCATTGGACCTTCGGTCTCGATGGCACCTTGAAGCATGTGCCTGACGAAACATCCTTCGATTCCGAGGAGTTTCGTCAACTGGGGCTGCGCCCCGTAGCCGTTGCAGAAAAATATGGGTTGATATTCGTGCGTCTCAGTGATGGTCCGGCTATCGATGTGGACGCCTTTCTGGGAGACATGGCTCCTGAACTGGAAAGCCTTAAACTTGATCAGCATCAATTTTTCGCCGATCGCGATACCCATCTGAAATGCAACTGGAAAGTCATGATGGAGGGTTCGCTGGAGGTATATCACTTTAAGTTTCTTCATGCGAAGAGTGCTGCCAGCCAGTTCCTGCCGATGACCGCAATCTTCGACAATTATTTTCCGCACCAACGGCATGCTATGCCTCGCAGAGATTTCCCCGAGCGTATGGAGCAAGGCAACGATCCCCGTCGTGCAGTGTTGCCAAATTACTACATATTTCCCAATACGGTGCTTACACTGCCACATGATCATATGACCCTGACCCAAGTCTATCCGGCGGGAATCGGTGATTGTGTTTTCTACAACTCTCTTCTGACACTCGACAAGCCTGATGAGAAAAAAAATAGAGCGTACTGGCAGCGTGCTTTGGATTATACCCAGGCCGTAAACCAGGAGGATTTCGAAGCGGTGGAGTCCATCCAGCGGTCTTATGCATATATGGATGGGGGAGAGTCCGTCATCCATGGAAAGTTTGAGCTTGGAATTACCCGCTTTCACGATGCGTGTGACAAGATTATTTCCGGTTACGAGGGGTCCTTCGGACGGAGGGAGCTTGACACTTGATGATCATCTTGGCTGGGAAATTCTTCTTCAGGAGAAGGCCAGGGCAATCCCACTATGTGAATGAAATTGGCAACAGAGTGAGGCTTCGCCCATTCAAACATGGCGCGATTGCCCTGAGGAGAAGGCAATACTACCTTGCAGGTTGCAGTAAGAACTGATAGTCATAACAGAGTTGGAACGTTACGGCAGAAGGGGTTTTGTCTCAGGTAGCAGTTCAGGATGCCAGCTATATTTGTGGAGAAACTACTCGCCTATGGGGTTGCACCCTTCACGCTGGTCCTGCGAGTCAGGCATTACCTGTGTCTTCTGTCAGGTGGTTCGCGATGATCGTTGATAGGGTGTCGATGAAAAATTTGTCGGACATATTTTCGGGTATTTCATTGACAAATCCGTAAATGCAGGATTTGGCAATTTTGTGAATGAAAAAGGCCTTGTGAAGAGCTTCCTGTTTCGATAAATGGGGGCATACTTCTTCTATGTAACCGCGGACGAAGCGGGCAGTAAGGTTCCCGTAAGTAATGGGGTGACGTGCAAGGTCAAGTTCGGGGACTTCAATGGGCATAACCAGCAACACCAGCCTGTTGCTTCGTGCAAGCTCCAGCTGGCAGCGAAGGACCAGGCTCACACCGTCCTTGACGGGAAGATCAAGAATGCGGACGTAAAGGTCTTTCATCGCCGCAGTCCATGTGGCGCTGGCGTCCTCATAAAGTGACAGATAGATCGCGTCACGATTGGAATAATACTGATAAAAAGAACCTTTACTTACACCCGCCCTTTCCGTGATCTCGGCTATGGTGATGTCGGAAAATCCTTTCTTTGACGCGATGTCCAGAGTGGCCATTTTAATACTTTCCGCCGTCATTTTTGCCCGCTGCTGACGTGGCGATCTTCTTGCATCCGACCCGGTTTCCGCCTTCTTTGTTTTAAGAGACATAAGGTTTCCAGAAATGTGACCAAAACATAACTCTAACACGACTTTAATCTAACTAAATGGGGCTGTAAAGTCCTGAAAAAGCGAGTGAGAAAGCGAGGGGAGAGCTCCTCAGTTTCCATCACAGGTCGTTATAAGAAGAAGATTTTATCGCTTGTTCATCGGCAGAAAGTTCGGGTTCATCGAGGTGTTATGAAATGACAATACCAGTCTTGTCTTTCCGATATCGCAGTTTCTGTCCTGATTTGAATGACTCGTATCTTTATCGTTGTGTTGCCTGTCTGGCTAGGATGATTTGATGAGAATGTCAATCTATGGTGAGGCGCTGGAGCTTTATCGAAAGAAAGTAGGAAAATTTTTTGCTGGTTACGGCGATGAGAGACTCCCCATTCTGGAAACAACGGGAATCGACCGCGATTTCTGGCGCGCAGCCGGGAGTGCGGGGGTTCTTGGAAGCGTCATCCCTAAAGAATACGGTGGACCAGGTGCAGATCCGGTCGCGGCAGTCGTGCTGTCCGAGGAAACCGGACGCTGGATCGGTGGCGCGACTATCGGAGCAACCCTGAGCGGTGACCTGGGTACTGGCTTTCTTCTCAATCATGGCACGGAGGAGCAAAAGCGCAGTTGGTTTCCGGGGATATTGAAAGGGGAGGTCATTCAGGCCATGGCGCTGACAGAGTCCCATGCGGGCAGCGATGCCGCTGCGATATCGGCAAGCGCGCAACGTGATGACGATCATTACGTGCTCAATGGCTGCAAGAGCCTGGTGATGAACGGCATGCTGGCGGATTTGTTTTACATGGTAGTGAAGACAAATCCGGCGAAGAAGGGCCGAGGCATGAGCATGATTATCGTGCCAGGCTCCGCGGAGGGGTTGTCGCGGCGCCGGGTCGTGACCATGGGCTTCAAGGGCGGTGATACCGCGGAAGTGACCATGACCGATGTCCGCGTTCCTGCAGCCAATCTGCTGGGGCGGGAGGGTGAAGCTCTCGCCATGTTCCAGCATGCCATGGCGCTGGATCGCATGCAGATTGCCGCCCGCTCACTGGGTACAGCGACGGCGGCATTCGAGACCACCTTGGCTTATTGCCGCGAGCGCAGGATGTTCGGCCAACGCCTTATCGATTTTCAGAACACTCAATTTACCTTGGCGCAGATAGAGACGGAGCTTGCCGTCAGCCGCCATTTTCTTGACGCGTTGGTGATGAAATTTAGAGAGGGAACATTCAACGACGATGATGGCGCAATGGTCAAGATATGGCTGCCGGAAATGGAGGGCAGAGTATTGGACGCCTGCATTCAGCTTTGGGGTGGCAGCGGCTTCGTTGATGATAACCCCATTTCCCGTATGTACACAGGAGCGCGGCCGCAAAGGGTGTATGCCGGAGCGACGGAGCTGATGAAGTCATTGATTGGCAGAAAATATCTCCTATAGCACAGGTATTGGCAAGGAAGTATTCGTAAGACGTCTTCCGGAATAACCCATTTTTACAACTAGAAAATAACACTCGAGGAAAGTTCTATGAAGCTAGAAAGGAAAATGCTCACAATGTTGCTGTCGACAGCCATGCTGATGGTTGCCAACGCCGCCGACGTTATTGCCCAGCAAAGTTCACAACAGGGGTTGCAGGGAATCGATGAAATTATCGTAACCGCCCAGAGGAGAGCCGAGCGCCTTCAAGACGTTCCCGTCTCCGTGTCCATCGTAACGGGGGAGACGTTGGACAAACAAGCCATCTACTCTCTGGCGGACTTGAGCGCCCGTCAACCGAACCTGAAGATCGTCGGAGGATCGTCGGCAGATCAGTTGCATATTCGCGGTACCGGCTCGGGATTCAATGGTGGTTTTGAACAGTCGGTGGCCACCTTCGTCGACGGTGTTTATCGAAGCCGTGCCTGGTCATCGCGCATTGCCATGTTCGATACCGAAAGGGTGGAAGTTCTAAAGGGGCCGCAGACGCTGTTTTTTGGCGCGAACGCCATTGCCGGAGCACTCAGCATCACGAGCCGCCGCCCGGGTGATGTACCAGAAGGCAATATATCGGCGCTGTATTCACCAAACGATGGGGAACGCAAGCTGGAGGGCGCAGTGACACAACCGTTGTCCGATAATTTCAGTGTGCGCCTGGCGGGCCGTTACTACGGTATGGATGGTTACAGCGACAATGATCGTGATGGCGATGGCCCGAATCTCGACAATCAGCAGGGGCGTGTGTCTTTTGTCTGGACACCTTCGGACAGCGTGGAAATCTATGCTCGGTACGACAAGGGAAGAATGCGCGATAAAGGGCTTATGAACTATGAAATCGTCGGTTGTCCACCAAGACAGGGTTCGCCATTGCAGCCAGGTGCTGGCCCTCTGCCTCCTCATGGTTTGTGCGCTGCCTCACTCAACCAGTTCGGGGATATCGAGGACGATCTGAATGGCCGCTCCGACGGCGGCTTTTCGGGTCGTTTCTTTCTGGATCTCGACGAAACACTGGTCAGTGCGCGTATCAGCCTGCCCGGAGCGGATTTGACGTTATCCACCGCCTACTTTGGCCAAGAGTCCGAAACAATAGCGGATACCCTCCCTTATCCCGGTCTATCTCCTATTGGCACGCGATCCTGGTTGCCTGTGAATGCCGGCGAAACCTTTGAGCAGTTGAGCCAGGAAATACGCCTCGAATCGACCACCGACGGCAAGTTGCAATACATGGTCGGGGCCTATTTCGAGAAAGGCAATCTCGATACGGACACATATATTGGCATTCACTATGCCCCCTTGTGGCAGTTTTCCGGGGGCTATTACACGCAGCCGACGCCAGTGACTCAGAACTACAAATTGCATCAGGATACCTTGACCTATTCCGCATTCGGCTCCCTGAGTTACGACCTGAGCGAAAAGATTACGCTTTCCGGCGGCCTGCGCTACACCAGGGTCGAGAAGGAGGTGGAGCGCGAGACGCTGCTGGGAACCTCCGATCCGCTGTATCCGACAGAAGGGAATTTCGTTCCCGCCCCTGAAGCAGTGCAAACGGTACTCGCCCAGGTGTCAGGGATGAACCGGGCGCCATTCGAGAACCCGAAAAGAAACGATGGCGAGTGGATGCCGAGTGTCAAAATCCAATATACCTTTTCCTTTGATGCGATGATGTACGCGTCGTATACGAAAGGTTTCAAAGCGGGTGGCTTTTCCTATGCTGGCAATGACCGCTTCGAGCCCGAATACGTTGACGCTTATGAAGTGGGCTTTAAGGCGAGTTGGCTGGATCGCCGCCTGATCACCAATCTCGCACTGTTTCGCAGTGAGTACGAGGATCTTCAAGAAGCGCAAAATATACAAGTCGGGGGCGGTGTCGCCATTCTGCAAATAGCGAATGCCGCCGAATCGCGGGCGCAGGGTGTGGAATTCGAGGCAACAGCCCTGTTGAGTGACAATTGGCGCTTGACCACCAACGTCGCCTGGTTGGAGTCGGAATACATCAGCTATGAAAATGCCACCTGCAATCCTTTGCAGCAAGCAGTGGTGCCTGTGGGGTGCGTACAGGACCTGTCTGGCGAGATGCGCCCTTACGCGGCGGATTGGTCGGGCAGTGTTGGCCTCGACTACAGCGTGCCGGTGGGCGATACCATGCAGTTCAGCGCCCAGGCGCTGCTCTATTTCACGAGCGGGTTCTACATGCAGGCCAGCCAGGGCGATCACGTATGGCAACCGGGATATGGCAAGACCGATCTGCGTCTTGCGCTCGGTTCCCTGGACGAGCGCTGGGAGTTGGCGTTGATAGGCAAGAATATTTTTGACAAGCAAACAGCGTCCTATCTGAACTATACGGCGAGCTCCTTCGGCACGGCGTCGGCGATAGTGGATAGGCCGAGTTCTGTTGCTGTGCAAGTGAACTGGAATTTCTGAAAATTGCTATACATATTCCGATGAGAACACGAATAGCGATGACTGTCGCAATACACAGAACAGAAGGTGATTGTTAATGATAGATGCAAGTCACGATGCTAACCATTATCCGGAGGATGAATCGGATGTCGGTTTTCAAGAGAGTTGGGCCCTGACGTGGTTGGACCCGGTATCCCGTATTGCCGGTTGGCACCATTTTGGAATGCAAAGAGTTAGCGGCATCACAGATGTCAATAGTTACATTTCACAGGCGGGGCATATTCTGGGAAGGCATGTGGATCTTACCATGCCAATGCCGGATGGAGATTTTACCCGGCTCGATCTGGGTTCCATTCAGATCGAATCCCTCGAACCGTTAAAAAAACATGCTGTGACTATCGAGCACGGTCGTGCACGGGTGAACCTTGTGATGGAGGCCTTTGTCGGTCCCTTTTTCAGAGGGCATAGGGAGGCGCCATCCCATTGGGAAAGCTTCGGAGAGGTAACAGGCACTGCGGCGATCGACGGCAGAATAATCCCCTTGAAAGGGCTGGCGTTCCAGGACAGATCCTGGGGGTCGCGTAATCTGGGGAGCCTTGTGGCCTGTCGTCTTGTGACGGCTATTTTTGGGGCGGATCTTATTTTTCGTATTTTTGAGATGACTTACGCCAATGACAGACAGGTGCATGGACTGGTGATCGACAATGGTGTCCATCATGAGATAGCTCATGCTGAGCTGGTTGCGGGCATGGCTGGAGATGCATTGAACATTTCAGACATTGCCGCGAGGTTGTGGACGGTGGATGCGCGAGGTTATCTCCTTAGTGGCACATCTCTGGACAACGATATCCAGGAAAATCGTGACGGCAAAGTCAGCATTCAGGGTAATTTTATCTACGAGTGTGGAGGCAGGCAGGGCGTCGGGTTCGTCGTGGATCTCAGGGGCATGACAGAGGAACACAGAAACTGGATTGAAAATAGATATATCGATAACCCCGGATTTAATGGAACGTAAACATTTCGGACGAATACCCGAATAATACCGTATTTTTCGCAGGTGCCGTGATTGAGTGTATGTTTGTTGAGGAGAACATGAATGAGTGATTTTTTTGAGGAAGGCCTGCAAAGCACAAGAGCTGTACTGGAAGACTGGTTTGCACGTCAGATGCCTGAGGCAAAAGATGTCAGAGTGGAGAAGATCGACAGACTGGCGGGGGGCTCGCATGAGCTCCTGGATGTAATGTTGGGCTGGCGGGCCGAGGGTGTGTCGCATCACGCACCTGTAATGGTGCGTTTCGATCCGGTCCGATTTCGCAAACGGAGATCCTCCAATCTTTTTCGGGAATTTGAGATCCAGTCCATCCTGGGGAAACGCGGTGATGTTCCCGTTCCCGAGGTGTTGTGGATCGAAAAGGATGAACAGCTTCTGGGGGCTTCATTCTATGCAATGCGTAAAATCGAGGGGCGGGTACCTTCGGACAGGCCGGGTTATCGTCAGGTGGGTTGGGTGGTCGACTTGGACAGAGAGGAACGCAAGGCGCTGTGGGAGAGCGCTGTTTCAACCTTGGCGAAACTTCACACAGTGCCGGTAAGTGAGCTTGGTTCCCTTCGGTTTGACCCGGGTGACACAGATGATTTTGGTCAGCATGTCAGCAATCAACGGGAGAATTACCTGTGGGCGACCGACGGGATGGCGAACCCGACAGTCGATGGCGCCTGGGACTGGCTGCTGACCAACTTGCCCGCCAACCGGCCGCAAGGGATTACCTGGGGAGATGCACGTTATGGGAACATGATGTTCGATGGGGTTACCTGCTGCGCAGTTCTGGATTGGGAAGATGTCTCGCTGGGTGGTCCATTATTCGATCTGGGCAGATGGTGCTTATCGGAGAAACTCAATGACGTGTGGGGGCATCCCCGCTTGGAGGGGATGGGCAATCGTGAGGAAACCCTTGCTCTATGGGAAGAACACAGCGGTTTGAGTAGTGCGGACGTGCGTTGGTATGAGCTCTTTACGGCCTGCTTTGCCGCAGGATTGACGGCACGGATCGCACAGGTGCAGTCTCAGAGCACGGATGCGCCAAAGGCACCACCGGGCTTTACCGGGTCGGTGTTGGATGACATCATTCGGGATTGGATGGACACTATGTGAACATGTGCTTCAGTCGAGCAAGAGGTCCCAAACTGAGCGTATAAATCAGAGATAGTATCCTGGCTGTTTGTGTCATGCATGGGAATGCATGGGACGGTACTGTCAGTGCAACGTCAAGAGAATAATGAGGCAGAACAGATGAGATTAGACGTCATCAACGGCCTTGCCGAGCAAATGGTCGCCCGGCATGAAAAAAGGGAAACCAGCCCCGAGCAGCGGGCACCGCTTGAAATCGATCTCGAGCACTACCGGAGCCAGAAGCAGTTCGAGGCAGAGCGGCGGTTTTTTCATGAGACGCCGCTCATGATGGGGTTTTCCGTGGACCTGCCGGAAGTTGGCAGCATCAAGACCAACGATTTTCTCGATACCCCCGTCCTTCTGGTGCGCACCGCGGCCAATACTGTCAAGGCTTTTGCGAACATGTGTCGCCACCGTGGCGCGCGCCTGGTGGACAGCGCGGATTGCCGTAAAAAGCATCGCAACCTGACCTGCCCGTATCACGGCTGGGTTTATGGAATGGACGGCACGTTGAAGAGTGTCGAAAAGGAATATCTTTTTGGGCAGTTCGATAAAAGTACCAGAGGCCTGATCGAATTACCCTGTGAGGAGCGCCACGGCATGATATTCGTGAGACTGGCTCCTGGAGAACATATTTCTGTCGATGCGCATCTGGGAGCGGATTTGGCGGCGGAGCTGTCTACCTGGGACTTTTCCCGGTTACATTTCGTCGATAGTACTGTCATCGACACGCCCTCCAACTGGAAAGTGCAGGCGGATACCTTCTTTGAAAACTACCACGTCGAATCCCTGCATAAAAATACCATCGGTGGCCTGGCTCTTTCGGGCTGGGAAATGGTGGAGTCGTATGGGCGCCATCAGAGAATGCTGTTTGCGCAACGGTCGATAAGGGAATTTCCCGCTCAGCCGCCCACAGAGCAGAACGGACACAAGTATCTGAGCTTTGTGTACCATATATTCCCCAATATCTTTATTGTCTATGGATATCTGTGGGTACAGTATTTCGAGATCTATCCCGGCAGAACGATTGCCGAGCAGAAAACCCGCTTCAGCCTGTATGGGCGCAGGCCCATGTTGACCGAGGAGCACCGGGAAAAGGGAAAACAATATTTTCAGCTCAATATGGACTTCGTGCCGACGGAGGACTACCTGATGGGGCAGCAGGTTACCCGGTCGATTCTGTCGGGAGCCGAGGCATCGCATCTGTTCGGCCATGCGGAAAAGGCCCTGGTGCATTTTCACAAAGGGGTGCGCGAGGCCGTGGGGCTGGATCCCGATGGCTTGTTTGCCGCACCCATTGCGGAAAAACCGCCTTAATCACCTCACTGCCCACGGTGAAAGCGCGATATCTCATTCGGCGGAGCTGTGTACGAGAACTTAAGCCTCATATCTGTATACAATGTGGATATTCATAAGATATGCAGATCCAGGAGGAGGCTATGCAAACCCACGCTGTCGGCCACGACATCAATTTTTCCACGCTCGCCTTGCAGGGCGACAAAACATTGTCCGAAATCAATCAGTTGCGAGATGCCGATCCAGTTTACTGGAGTGAGCAGTCGCAGTGCTGGCTGATCACCAACCATACCGAGGTGACGGAAGGCTTCGCCGGGCACCTGCCGCTGTCCAGTACGCACATTCCCTTGTCCCTGTACCGGGTGATTCCCCAGGGAGAGCTGGAGGCGCGTCTGCCAAATGCTGTTAAATACATGTCGCAGATCATCACCAATATGGACGGAGAAGTTCATGCGCGGCTGCGCAAGTTGATGATCAGGGCCTTTCATCCCAAGCTGATCGAAGGCTTGCGGCCCTTCGTGCGCCAACGTGTGGCGGAGTTGCTCGACAACGCACAACGGCTCGGCGAGATCGAATTTCACGAGGGTATCGCCCGCATGTTGCCGGGCTCGGTGATTTTGAAGTTGCTCGGCATGGACCAGTCCTATCTGCCACGTCTCAAGGGCTGGGCCGACGGGGTCACCGGGGCGTTGACGGCACTTGGCCCGGATGTGGCACTGCTGGATCAACTGGAAGTGGTGGTTACCGACATGTTGCAGGTATTCGGCGAGGAAATTGCCAAGCGGCGGGAAAACCCCGGCGCGGATTTCATTTCCTATCTGCTGGAGGCGCGCGAGGAGGGTGATCGCCTCAACGATGACGAGATGCTCGCCGCCTTGATCATGGTGATCATCGCTGGCCACGACACCACCAGCAATTCCCTCACCTTGGGCGTGCGAGCGCTGGCGCAGCATCCGGACGCATGGGAGGCCTGGCACCGAACACCGGAGCGCAAGGTTGATTACGCGGTGGAACTGATGCGCTACATGGCCATGTCCACCTGTATTCCCCGAATCGTGGCGGAGGATTTCGAGTGGCACGGGCGTCACCTCAAGGCGGGCCAGGTTCTGATGCTGGTGATTGCCGGAGGCAATCGCGATCCTTCGGAATACAGCGATCCGGAGGTGCTGGATTTCGCCAGGCGCAATGACCGTGCATTGACCTTTGGCCCGGGACTGCACCATTGCATCGGACATCTGCTTGCCAAACTTCAGCTCAGCGAGTTCTTCACCGCGCTGGTGGAGCGCTTCGAGCGCGTGGAAATCGTCGAGGAGCCCGAGTTCCTGCCGGCCATCGTGTTTCGCACCGTTGCTGGCCTGCAAACGCGCTTTCATCCCCGTTGATGATTACCAGGGCCTGTTATCTTGTCGCTTCGAGGAACTCGCGCAGGCACGTGGCAATGAGGACCTGCAGCCGGGAAATAGTTGACCAGGATACTATTTCTGCGGCTAAATGGGGCGCTTCGGAAAACAGGCGGGTGCACTCGAGCAAAGCTCATGTGCGCTCGTGATAATCAAATTTATTTCGTAGAATCAACCAGATAGATAGGAGTAGGACAATCTCATGTCAACGTATACCCCAGAACACGAAATGTTCCGTGAAACCGTACGCCGTTTCATTGAGAAAGAAATGGAGCCCAACCTGAAGAAGTGGGACGAGCAGGGCTATGTCGATCGCGACGTGTGGTACAAGGCGGCGGATGCGGGGCTTCTGGGTCTGTTCATCCCCGAGGAATACGGCGGCCCTGGCGCCGATCCGCTCTACAACGTCATCGTCTCCGAAGAACTGGGCCACTACCCCTGCGGGGCCAGCGTGGGCGCTTCCTTCACCAGTGATATCGCCACCCACCTGATGGTGCATTTCGGCACCGAGGCGCAGAAAAAGGAGTGGTTCCCGAAAATTCTCAGCGGCCATGCGGTGCAGTGTCTGGCACTGACCGAGCCCGGTGCCGGCAGTGATATTTCCGGCCTGGTTACCCGTGCAAGAAAAGACGGCGACGGCTTTGTCCTCAACGGTAACAAAACCTATATCAGCAACGGCAACATCGCCGATCTGATGTACGTGGTGGCCAAGACCGACGATTGCACCGGCGCCAACGACATGACCATTTTCGTGGTCGACGCCAAAAAAGAGGGCGTCAGCTCGCGTGGTCTGAAAACCATGGGCGCACCCCTCTATCCGGTGGGCGAAATCTTTTTCGACAATGTACGCCTGTCGCGCGATGACATTCTCGGTGAGGAGGGCAAGGGCTTCAAAGTGCTGTTCTCCACCTTCGCACAGGATCGCATTCAGATTGCCGCGCGCTCCCTGGCCGCCGCGGAGCTGGCTTTCGAGCTCACTGTGGATTTCGTCAAGAACCGCAAGATCGGCAACAAAACCGTGTTCGATTTCCAGAACACCCAATTCAAGCTGGCGGAAATGAAAACCGAGCTCACCGTCGGTCGCGATTTCCTCAACGCCTGTCTGAAGCGTTTTGTGGAAGGCTCTTTCGACCTTGCCACCGCGGCCATGGCCAAGATCTGGCTGTGTGAACTCGAACAGCGCGTCGCCCACGAATGTGTTCAGTTGCACGGCGGTGCGGGTTATATGGATGAATACGTCATCTCACGTATTTATACCAACGCACGGCTGCAGACCATCTACGCGGGCACCTCTGAACTGCAAAAAGTGGCCATCGCCCGTACGATTTAAGCTATAAGCCGTAAGCTCTAAGTTGAATGGGCGCGGTTTGGGGGCAGTTTCCGGATAGTGAAGCGTCTTGCTTACAGCTTATAACATACGGCCACACAGGAGAAAAAAATGAGTAAAGCCTTTAAAAAATTCGATCTCACCGGCAAGACCGCATTCGTCACCGGCGGCGGCACCGGCCTGGGCTACTGCATGGCGCGCGGCCTCGCCCTGTCTGGCGCCAAGGTCATGATCGCCGCGCGCCGCGAAGATGTCCTCAAGGACGCCGCCGCAAGATTGACGGAAGAGGCAGAGGGCAACGAGGTTCTCTACACACCCATCGATCTGAAAGACAATGTCGCTCTTGGCAAGACGGCACAAGACGTGGTTGCGCAGCTGGGTGGCGTCGATATCTTCGTCGGCAACGCGGGCGGCGAGGGCAAGGCCATGGTGTGGGAAGATCAGGAGGATATTCTGGCGAACCTCATCCAGGTCAACTTTGCCGCCAACGTCACGCTGGTGAAGCATTTCGTGCCACACATGAAGGACAAGCAGTGGGGCCGGGTCATTTTCAGTTCGTCGGAATCTTCCATTCGCGGCGTCGCCGGGGGCCAGTCCATGTACGGCGCCAGCAAGGGAGCGCTGAACAGCTACACCAAGATGGCGGCGATGGAACTGGGCCACGATGGCATCACGGTCAACAGCCTCATCATCGGTTTCTTCCTCACCGACATGATGAAGAGCAACGTCATCGAGCGCATGGACCAGCTCAAGGGGCCGGGCGCCGGCGCCGCCATGGCCAAGGATTTCGCCAGCAATACCGCGCTGGGCCGCCTCGGCGATCCCGCGGAAATCGAGGGCCTGGTGCAATTGCTCGCCAGCGATGCAGGTAGCTTCATCACCGGCTCGGAAGTGCTGATCGATGGCGGTACCTCGATCATGATGCGCCCCAAACCTGTGCAGTAGTGGTTTCGCAGTGCTATCGTAAAAAAGCCCCTGAAAAGGGGCTTTTTTGTATTGCCTGGCGCTGAGGCTTGTGGATAGTGGTATCTGAGAGCCTGTTGCAGGAGCCTGCCTGCAGGCGACATTCGGTAGGGGTCGCCTGCAGGCAGGCTCCTACAGGGCACATCCATAGCGTTATTTGGCGTTTCACGCAAGCACGGAATGGCCCGCGTATTGTTGGGGCTACCTGTACCACGGCGCGTGGTCGGTGTGATGTCATCGCCATAGGCACTTACATGAAACCTGCGACTTGAAGCGTGAAACTCAGAGGCAGCAAAAGATCGTGAACCAGCTCTGAAAAGAACGGCAACTATTTCGATTTAATTTAATATGAAAGGGGATATGGAAAATGAGTAAGTTGCAAAATAAATTCGACCTGAGCGGCAAAACCGCGTTCGTCACCGGCGGCGGTACCGGGCTCGGCTACATGATGGCAAGGGGCCTTGCGCGCAATGGCGCCAAAGTGATGATCGCGGGGCGTCGGGCCTCGGTTCTGGAGGAGGCCGCGGCGCGGATGTCCGCAGAAGCGGATGGCAATCCAGTGCTCTGTTGTGCCATGGACCTGGGCGATGCCGCCAGCATCGACAGCGCCGCGCAAACAGCTATCGAAACCCTGGGTGGGGTCGATATTCTTGTTGGCAACGCCGCGCAGGAAGACAAAGCCATGGTGTGGCACGATCAGCGGGCACTGATTGACCAGCTCATGGCGGTCAACTTCACCGCCAACGTCGCTCTCGTGACGGCTTTCAGTCCCCACATGCGCAATCAGAAGTGGGGGCGCATCATCTTCAGCTCTTCCTGCTCATCCATTCTCGGCGTGCCGGACGGCATGTCCATCTACTCCGCCACCAAGGGTGCGCTTACCGCCTATGCGAAGTGTGCCGCAGTGGAATTGGCCCACGACGGCATCACGGTCAACAGCATCATTCTCGGCACTTACCACACGGAAATGTTGCAGACCAATATTCTCGACAAAATGGATGCGCACTATGGCCCGGGCACAGGGCAGAAGTTCATCAATAACTTCGGTGCCAATGCCGCGCTCGGCCGCCTCGGCAGACCGGAGGAAATCGAAGGCCAGGTACAGTTGCTGGCCAGCGAAGCGGGAAGCTACATCACCGGCGCCTCGGTGACAGTGGACGGTGGTTTGTCCATCATGATGCGGCCGAATCCCCGCTCTTGAACTTCGCGACAGGAAGCTGAACCCATAGGGCCGGTTCCAATTGGGCCCTATGCGTCATGACGCTGAGAGCACCTGTAGGAGCCTGCCTGCAGGCGACCCCTACCGAATGCCGCCTGCAGGCAGGCTCCTACAGGGCAGGCCCCAGGACACCTCATGGTTCGGGGGGTTACCTCGGCGGTTACATGAAATTCAGGCAACAGTGCTGGATCACGAGATTATGAACAGGCGTTAAGAGTTTCGCAGTGGCCGGAAAAACGCCCGAATTTCGTCAACCAGCCGCTCGGGTTGCTCGAGCGCGGCAAAATGTCCGCCCCTGGGCATCTCGGTCCAGCGGGTGATGTTGAAATACTGTTCCGCCCAGCTGCGTGGCGGCTGGGTCAGCTCCTGTGGGAAAAGGGCACAGCCGGTGGGCACCGCGACATCCGGCGTGTTGGCCTTGTCGATCGTGCCTGCGGCAATGCCACGCAGGCGGGTGTGTTCGGTTTCGTAATACAGCCGCATCGATGACGTGATGGAACCGGTCGCCCAGTAGATCATGATGTTGGTGAGCAGGTCATCCTTGCTGAAGCAGCTTTCCACGTCGCCCTCGCAGTCGCTCCAGGCGCGGAATTTTTCCAGTATCCAGGCAGCGAGCCCTGCCGGTGAGTCGTTCAGGCCGTAACCCAGGGTCTGGGGCCGGGTACTCTGCTGGTCGAAATAGGCCATTTCCCCCGCCATGCGCTTCCTGAGAAGTGCAAGGCGCGCCTTGTCCGCGTCGCTGAGCGTCACTTCGGTGCCCTTCTTGGGGAGAAAAACCGGGACCATGTTGAGGTGGATGCCGACCGCATGCGCGGGGAAGAGATGTCCCATCCACATGCTGATGGTGGCGCCCCAGTCGCCGCCCTGGGCGCCATAGCGGTCATAGCCGAGTCGCGCCATCAGGCCGGCAAAGGTTTTGGCGACGGCAATGGCGTCGAAACCGGGCCGGGTGGGCGCTTGCGAAAATCCATAACCGGGAATGGAAGGGCACACCACATGAAAGGCGTCGTCGGCGCTGCCACCGTGGTTCTCGGGGTCGGTCAGTGGCGCGATGATCTTGTGAAACTCATAGATGGAGCCGGGCCAGCCGTGAGACAGCAGCAGGGGCAGGGCGTTTTCGTGCTTCGAGCGTTGGTGGATGAAGTGCAGGCGAATGCCGTCAACCTCTGTGCGGTAGTGGTTGAAGCGGTTGAGGCCATCCTCGGCCTTGCGCCAGTCGAAACGGTTTTGCCAGTAGTCCAGCAGTTCCCGCAGGTAGCCCAATTCCGTGCCGTAGTGCCAGCCGGCGTCGTTCAACTGGTCCGGCAGACGGGTCAGTTTCAGGCGCAGTTGCAGGTCGTCCAGCACCTGTTGGGGCACCTGGATACGGAAATCTTCGATGTTGTCTGCCATGGAGTTGCTGTCCTGTTTTGCGTTGCGACCGTGGAGTCGATCATACACAACATTGTGCGGAGTTATCAGTTGACAGTTGTCAGTTAACAGGAAAGCAGGAGCTTTTACTGACGACTGTGAACTGACACCCGTACAAGCCCCGGCAGATTTTATTTGACTGGGGTGTTAAAAACGGCGAGACTCTCCACATCCTGTAACCTTCGTGGAGTCGACATGATTCTGATAACAGCAGCAGGCGGCAATGTTGCCCGCCAGGTAATCCCGAAACTGGCCGAAGCCGGCATGCCCGTGCGCGGGCTCAGAGCCACCTCCGGCAGTGAACAGGCCTTGCTCGACCTGGGAGCGACCGAAGTGGTGATCGGTGACATTCGCAATCCAGAGGATATCCGTCGCGCCATGAAGGGCGTGAAGGCGGTGTTTCATGTCTGTCCCGGCGGGCTTGCCTACTGGGAGCGCGAGATCGGTTTTTCGGTCATCGACGCCGCCATCGCGGAAGGCGTGGAGCACGTGGTGATGAGCACTCTGCTGCATCCCATCATCACCGCCTTGCTCCAGCACGAGACCAAGCGCGACGTGGAAGAGCGCCTGGTATCCTCGCCGGTCAACTGGACCATTCTGCAGCCGTCGGACTACATGCAAACCCTGGTGCCGCCGTCCACCTTCACGACGGGTGAGCTGCCTATCTCCTACAGTATCGACACCCGTCAGACAGCGGTGGATCTCGCCGATGTCGCGGAAGTTGCCGTCAAGGTACTGCGTGAAGGGCGTCCCCATTATTTTGCGCGTTATGAGTTGTGCGGTTTGCCGCAAAGCTTCGACGGCCACGAACTGGCCGCCATTGCCAGCAAGGTCTGCGGTCGCGAAATAAAGCTGAAACCGGTTTCCGGCACGGAATACATGCGCATCTGGGCGAAGGAAGAGGGGCCTCCCATCGGTTCCGCGCATGGCCTCGAGGACAACGCCGAGGCACGGGATTTCGCTCGCAAGGTGCTCATCGCCATCAATGACTGGTACGGCAAACACGATTATGTGGGCAACCCCAATGTGCTGACCTGGCTGCTTGGCCGGCAACCCACCAGTGTCGAGCAGTACCTCACACGGCTTTATCAAAGCCAGAGTTAGCAGCTTGTAGGTTGGGCTGAGGAACGAAGCCCAACGGTTCCGGCATCAACGTGCCTCTCCCTTGTTGGGCTTCGTTCCTCAGCCCAACCTGCACGTAAATCCCACAAAATCGGATTTTCTCGTTCCCACGCTCTGCGTGGGAATGCAGTTTTTCACAATCGCGCATTTATTTAATTAGGGTATTAAGTTGATGCGGGTCAATTTTCACCGCTCTCCCTTGCGCTAACGTGGTTTCCTATACCATGTCGATCATCGTTTAGGCTTGGCGGAACATAAAAACTCCTATCGATCCTGCTGAGCGAGCCATGACCGCACCCCCACCGGAAGAGAGCGGACCCTGTACAATCAAAGTGAATTCCCACAGGGCCAGCCCCTCCCAGGTGGCTGGGCTTTTCAGGGCCCCGCAGCGGCGGCAGAAATCTTTGGCACGTACGCTGACTATGCTGTAATATCTGACCAATAGTCAGGTTATGAGCTGGCGGAGAGACGCTTGCCCGGGGTGAGTTCTCTACAGTCCGTATTCAAAAAAACAATCTAGAAACAGGGGGTTTGTCTTATGCGCGCAATGGTTTGCCATGAATTTGGCCCGCCCGAGGTTCTGCAGGTTGCGGAACTCGCGACGCCGGACGTGGGTGCCGGCCAGGTGTTGGTGGAAGTCCACGCGATCGGCGTGAATTTCACCGACGTACTTTGTGTGGCTGGCCGTTCCCAGCTGCGGCGCAAGTTTCCCTTTACGCCCGGCGTTGAAGCCGCCGGTGTAGTGCTTGCCGTCGGGGAAGGCGTTACCAAATTGCGCCCCGGTCAGCGGGTACTGGGTACCCGGCCCGATGGCTGCTATGCCGAAGAAGTGGTATTTCTCGAAAACGAATTGAGCGTCATTCCCGACAGCATGGATATGGTGTCGGCCGCCACGTTTTATATCGTTGCCTTTACCGCGGAATACGCTATCTGCCAGCGCGCAAAGCTGCAGGCGGGGGAAAATTTTCTGGTACTGGCCGCCGGCGGTGGCGTCGGGCTGGCATCCATCGATATCGGCAAGGCACTTGGCGCGAAAGTGGTGGCAGCTGCGTCGTCGCAGGATAAACTCGATCTCGCACTGGCGCGTGGCGCTGACGCAACGGTACTTTATCCGCGCGAAGTAGATAGCGTGGACGCACAGAAAACACTGCTGCGCGAATTTCTGCGCCACGCGGAAACAGATAAATCACAGGCCCCCACTGTTGGCGAAATCAGCACGGTACATGACAGCGCGGGCTACCAGGTCATCATCGATGGTGTCGGCGGCGGCTATGCCGAACCGGCGATGCGCGCGCTGGCCTGGCAGGGTCGATATCTGTCCGTCGGCTTTGCCGCGGGCGTGCCGAAGATTTCGCTCGGCCCCGTACTTTTCAAAGATGCCGACATCATGGGTATTCAACCCGTTGACGAGCATGTGCGCATGCCGGGTCTGGCACCGGAAAAAATGAAAAAATTGTTCGATTGGTTCGAGCAGGGCTACCTGCGTCCCCAGGTGACCGCCACCTATCCGATGGAAGATGCAGCCAAGGTGCTCAAGCTTTTCGCCGAACGCAAAATAAATGGTCGTGTGGTACTCACCACCAGCCGTCACACTAAGTGATCTGACAGGGAGCGCGATAGATGAACGCAAATACATTGTTCGACGACTGGAGACGCAACTCTCCTTTTTATAACGACAGCCACGAAGAACTCGCCCAGACCTTGCGCAAGTTCATCGACAAAGAGGCCAACCCCTATGTGGAGCAATGGGAAGAGGCGGGCATCGTGCCCCTCGAATTCCATCGCAAGGCAGCCGAGGTCGGTTTGTTGGGCATTGGTTTTCCCGAGGAGTTCGGCGGGATTTCAGAGGGGATCGATCCCTTTCACCGCCACATCGTGGTGGAAGAACTGGCCAAGACCGGTGCCGGCGGTATCGGCGCGGGGCTGATGACCCATTATGTCGCGCTGCCGCCGATTCTCTCCAAGGGCCATCCGGAGGTGCGCGAACGCATCGCCCGTGAGGTGCTGGCGGGAGAAAAAATTCTCGCCATCGGCGCCACCGAACCTTCCGGTGGTTCCGATCTGGCGCAACTGAAAACCCGTGCCGAGCGCAAGGGTGATCACTATGTGGTGAATGGCTCGAAAACCTTCATCACCAACGGTATGCGCGCCGATTACGTCATGACTGCGGTGCGTACCGGCGGCCCAGGCATGAACGGTATTTCCATGCTGCTTATCGAAACGGATCGCAAGGGCTTTGCTCGCACGCCGCTGAAAAAGCAAGGCTGGCACTCATCCGACACCGCAACACTTTATTTCGATAACGTGGAAGTCCCGGTGGAAAACCTGATTGGTGAGGAAGACAACGGTTTTCGTCACGTGGTCAAGAATTTCAATGGTGAGCGCCTTCAGGCCGCGCAGCAGTGCACCTCTTTCGCGCGAGTCTGTCTCGATGAAGCGGTGCGCTGGGCCAAGCAGCGCGAGACCTTCGGCAAGCGCCTCGGTGAACACCAGGTGATCCGCAGCAAGCTCGCCGATATGACGCGCCAGATCAACACCACCCAGGCCTGGATCGATCTCTGCACCTGGCAGTACCAGAAAGGCGAATACTCCGCGGCGGATTTTGCTCTGCTGAAAGCGCAGGCTACTCTCATGTTTGAAAAAGTCGCTCGTGAAGCGGCGCAAGTCCTTGGCGGCGCTTCCTATCTCATCGGCTCCGATGTGGAGCGTATCAACCGTGAAGTGCGCGTTGTGGCAGTGGGTGGCGGCTCCGAGGAAATCCTCTTCGACCTGGCCGGCAGACAGCTGGGATACGCAAACGCGGAATAAGTGACAAACGAACAGGCCACCGAGCGTCCCCGCCGAGCAGGTGGGGGCGTCTTCATCTTGATATCGATATCTTTACCCGCAAACGTTGAATCGACCGCTTCAGGACAAACCTGGAGTAGAGTCCTGTGCCTGCGACGTCTCCAGCCTTGGCCGAGAGTGGTCAATTATCGTGAGTGACTTGCGGCTTCTCCCCGGTAAGCAAACGCTAAAAATATTTCCTTTCTTTTCAGTCGGTTATAGTTCTTTGAGAAGTTCGACTCCGATTTTACGATTTTTACGTCAATAATTACGTTTAGAAAATATTCCTCTTTGTGCAGAGTCAGAAATTCGGGCTACGGCTTATAGCTCTCTCCGCCTCACACAGTCTTCCGACTACTGTGCAACCACTACTGGCCACATGGAGAGCATCATGCAATCTGTGAACCCATTCGACGCTATCCGGGACTCCGAACTGATCGCGGCAGCTCCTCCTCTCATCGCCTGGAAGCTTGGCGCTGTGAACAGCTCGGAAGAGGTAGCGTCCTTCATGTATCACGGTGGTCCCACATCTCCTACGGCATCCGTTGCGAAACCGGGTAGCCCGGATCCCCGCCCCGATCGCAAATACTGGGTTTACGTCAAAGCTGAAATGCGAACCTTTCTTTGTAGCGACGAAGCGCGCTACAAGGAGCTCTGGGTAAAGATTCATGCGCTGAAGGACAAGTCCGGCACGGCAATTGTCGGATTGATTGCTACCTATCTCGCGTCAACCCTGGGAGCAGCCGCGACGCTGCTGACGGGATTCGTAGCCGTGTGCCTGTACGCCTTTATCAAGATCGGCAAGGAAGCCTACTGCCGCTTTAGCGACGATGATGGCGGGTAAATTTATGCTACAAACCTGACTATTGATTCCCGCTGCATACCGTAGGGGCAATTCATGAATTGCCCCTGCAAGCGCAGGAAAAACAGTCAGGTTTGTAGCTTACATTTCTGAGCCCTGTGTGAGCCGGAGTACGGGAAGAACTGCGGTCTTTCAGCGTTCAACTTAGAGCTTACAGCTTATGGCTTACCTACAGCGCCTGAACCTTTCCAATAAATCAGGGCTGTTGTCCCACACCCGTGTCGCCTCGGCCAGATATTCCGGCTTGCCGGCGGACCAGCACTCTCCCCACAGGGAAGCGCCGCCGTCGATTTGCAGGTCGTGGCCGTTGATGAAATTTGCGGCGGGCGAGCCGAGAAACAGGCAGTTCTCGGCGATGTCCCAGCAGGTGCCTACCTTGCGCATGGGATTGCCGTTGGCGTAGGTCTCGCGCTCCTTGTCTCCCCAGATTTCCGTTTCGATGGAGCCGGGGGACAGGCAGTTGACGCGGATGCCGTACTGCGCCCACTCGACCGCCGCGTGACGGCTGAACGCGATCACGCCACTGCGGGATGCCACCGAGTGGGACAGATTGTGCACGCCGCGCATGATCAGGGTGATGTTGATGATGGCGCCGCCTCGACCGGCGTCACGCCAACTGCGCGCACCGGCCTGCATCATATTGAAGGTGCCGTTGAGGTTGTTGTCGATCACCGCTTTCCAGCCTTTCTCCGTGAAATCGATGGCTTCACCGGGAAAATGTCCGCCCGCGTTGTTGATCAACAGATCGAGGTGTCCGTAGCGCTCGAACACGTCCGCCATGGTGGTGGCGCAGGCGCCGTGATCCCGTATATCGAGCGTGCCCCAATCACACAAGCCGCCGCGAGCCCGGATCGCTTCCGATACACCCTCTACCTTTTCCGTTTTGCGCCCGTAGATGATTACCTGCGCACCGAGCCGCGCCGCCAGCCAGGCCGTGGCGCGGCCGATGCCGCTGCCACCGCCGGTAATGAGCACTGTCTTGTCCTTGTAGATGTCCGGCGCCAACACGGTGGGCAGGGTGTGCAGAACGTCGTCGGTCAGTGTGGATGTCATGATGCTTTCTCCTGAGAGTAATTATTACTGGTGAATTGCACAGCAGTCGGAAATGTAGAGAGCTGTAAGCCGTAAGCTTTAAGCCGGCGCACGGGAAGTACTGAGTGCTGCCAGAGTCCAATTTTAAGCTTACAGCTCATAGCTCAACTGCAACCCGTAGCTCAAACTTCCGACTTCTGTGTGACAAGGACGAGAGCCGCATTCAGGCGATGGATTCATGGTATCACCGGCTAGTGGCGCGCTCCACAAATCCCGCGGAGTTGATATAGATCATCACGCGATCTTCCTTCGTCTGTCATTGTTGGGCTGTGAGATAACAGCAAGAAAAGTGGTTCTGAACCGTTTTCTTTGTATCTCGATACGAATTGATGGCACTGACAGGGGGTAAGAATGGCTGTGGATTTTCGCTATGCGAAAGCGGGATACGTTGCAATGAATGTGACGGATCTGGATCGTACAACAGCATTCCTCACGGAGATTTTTGGTTTGAACCCGGCTGGAGAAGGGCCAAATGGCGAGCGCTTTTTCCGTTGCGGTCCCCAGCACCACGATGTGGTGTTGTACAAGAATGCCGAAGCGGGTTTCGTGCGTCACGCCTGGGAAATGGAGTCGGATGACGACGTGCAGAAAGCTTACCGCCACTTCGAATCCATCGGGCTCAAGCCGCGCTGGTTGCCCCGTGAGGAGAGCCTGGCGCTGGGGCTGGATATCAACCCGGTGTTCCGCGTGCGCGAGCCGACGGTGGGAATCTGCTACGAATATTATTCGGATATTCTGAAATATTCCCGGCCACTATCGATCAACCTCACTGAGTTCGAGTGCTTCCTGCACACGGGCCTGAATGTGCCGGACGTCAAGGCGACCACGCAGTTTGCCGTGGAGAACATGGGCTACGTGGTATCGGACTACCTTGGTGATCATGTGGGCACTCTGGTGCGCGCCTACCCGATTCCTCACCACCACACTTTCGGTTTCTTGCCAACCAGTAACGGCAAGCCGGGTTTCAATCACGTGGCTTTCAAGGTGAAAACCATCGACGACATCGGCCGCTATTACAACCGCGCCATCAACAGCGGGCAGAAAGTGGGGCTCGGCATTGGCCGTCACCCCACCTCCGGCAGCTACCACGCCTACGTATTCGACCCGGACGGCATGTCTTGGGAATATTCACAGGGCATGGAGCAATTTCCCGAGCAGGGCTACCGCCGCGCCCGTTACATGTCGCCGGCGCCTGAGGATTTCGATCTGTGGGGCGCCAGGCCGCAACCGGGCTTCGGCCAGGTCGGCAATCTGGTGTGCGCCGACTAGACGTCATTTTCGACCAGTCTGTCACTCCTTATGGGAACCTTCGGGTTCCCGCTTTTTTCTTCCCTTCGCCCACGACCTCCAAAAAATAGTATGCCGGCGTACTTGACAGCTTGCGCATGACTTCCTATAACAGTATCAGCTTTATCGTTTGATAAAGCTGGCGGTTCGTGCTGGCCACTTGTGCTCGGGAAACTCATCAAAACCGCATCCGAGGCAAAAGGTTGCCAGCCCAACCATACCAGCATAAATAAGGGGGGAGAGACTCAATGAAGCACCAGATCGCGCGCGGCCTGCCGGCGCTTTTTTGCCTTGGCACCTTCGCCGCTGCACCCGTCCACGGACAGGGCCTGGAAGAAATCATCGTTACCGCGCAGAAGCGCGCCCAAAGCATGCAGGACGTGCCCATCTCGCTGTCGGCGGTAACCAGTGCCCGCGCGGAGGAGCTTGGGCTCTACAATTCAGAAGGGCTTACCCATGCCGTGCCGGCCTTGACAGTCTCTCACAATGGTACCGCGCCGGCCTTCTACCTGCGCGGCATCGGTTCGGCAGCGGCTCAGTCGGGCCAGGAGGGCGCCATTGCCACCTTCGTGGATGGCGTCTATCAACCGGGTTTCAACGGATCGCTGCTGTCATTCAACAGCATCGAGCGCATCGAAGTTCTGAAAGGGCCGCAGGGTACGCTATTCGGGCGCAACGCCACCGGCGGCGCCATCAACGTGGTCACCCGCGATCCCTCTTTCGAACCCTCGATGATTGCCGAATTGGGTTACGGCAACAACGCCACCATCGAGGGCAATTTCTACGGATCGACAGGACTCAGCGACAGGATTGCCGTGGATCTGGCGCTCTATCATTCCGAAATGCGCGACGGCTTTGGTACCAACGTCACCACGGGTGGGGATGCCAACCTGCGCAAGGACAGGGCGTATCGCGGCAAGGTGTTGATCAATGTAACCGACGATACCCAGGTGGTGCTCTCGGCGGGCACCTCGAAAAACTGGGGCAATTCCAATATGTCCTATCGCCCGGGGCCCACGGCGATTCCCTTGATGAACAGCTCTCCGGGGCTGCCGCCGGGAGCGGGTTTCTGGGATATCGTGTCGGACAATGATCCGCGGCAATACATCGAGTCCAGCAACGGTTACGCGAAGGTGACACACGACTTCGGCAGCATGACGCTCACCAGTATTTCCGCGTACAACGAGCTGGATATCTATCAGGACGGCGATCTCGACACCTCGCCGATATTTCTTGTCGATTACGAGAGTCTCGATAAGAACAAGCAGTTCACGCAGGAATTCCAGTTGGCGTCCAGTGGTGACAGCGATGTGGAGTGGATCGTAGGGGTGTTCTACATGGACGCCGAAGCGAAGTATGACCCGATGCACATCTTCGGCCCGGTTCTGGCTGCGCAGGCGCCGGGGCTGCTGGGTACCTGGGCCTATGCGACCCAGGACACGCAATCGATGGCGGCTTTTGGCCAGGTGACTTACCCATTGACCGAGCGCCTGGATCTGACGGTGGGCGCGCGCTATACCCGCGACAAACGTGATTTCACCGGCGTGACGATGCTGGATTTTGGCGCGTTGCAGGTTCCCATGGCGCCGGCGGTCGACAGCTCCATCGACCAGAAGGAACCCACCTGGCGGTTGGCGCTCGATTTCCAGGTGAGCGAGGATGTGCTCGCGTTCATCAGCTACAACCGCGGTTTCAAAAGCGGTTCGTTCAACACCACCGCGCCCTATGATCAACCTGTCGAGCCGGAAACCCTCGATGCCTATGAAATCGGTATCAAATCCACCCTGTTCGACAACCGGCTGCGTCTCAACATGGCGGCGTTCTATTACGACTATACGGATATTCAGCTGGCGAAAATTTCCGGCGCGGCACAAACCATCCTCAACGCCGCCGAAGCGGAAGTCTACGGTTTCGACATGGATTTCGATGCGGTGATCACCGATCGCTTCTCCATCAATGGCGGTCTTGCCATTCTGGATGCGGAATACACTGAATTCGAGGGTGCGCCCATCATCAACCCGAATCCGGTCTTTCCTTTCGGCACCGTGGAAGTGAACTGCGCCGCGAACCCGGCGGTCTGCGACGTGTCCGGCAACAAGATGATCCGCACCCCTGACATGACCTACAACCTGGGTGTGTCGTACAACTTGCCGTTCGCAGGTGGCGAGCTTGCGCTGGCGGGCAGCTATTCCTACAACGACGGATTCTTCTTCGAGGTGGACAACCGCCTCAAGCAGGACTCCTATGGCCTGTTCAACGCCCAGGTCAAGTGGACGTCTCCCGACGAGCGCTTCTACGTGCGGGCGTACGGCAGAAATCTGGGTGACGAGAAATACTACTCTCAATCGCAGGGCATCTTTACTGCGGATCTGGTCACGGCCGCAGACGGGCGCACCTACGGCGTGGCGGTTGGTTTGCAGTTCTAGGGCCTGTTAACACTACTTGAATAGTCGTCGCTGGAGGCTATTTTTCCGACCAGCGAGGCGGAAGGAGAGAAATATAGTGGGTCTATATGAACGAGAGCCTGCCCCGCGAACACAACGCCGGCCATTCAAGTAGTGTTAACAGGCCCTAGGAGCCTGCGCGGCAGAAGCCCAATGCACCCATAATAGGCGATAATGTCGCCATGACGACTTCTTACCTTCCGTATCACCCCGATCAAGCCCACTTGCTGCCGGCTTCAGCAGCGGACTGGTTG
>Ga0265293_10000731_pt1 | contig 75901 bp, 67 predicted proteins | sample Munlanlewell138R_FD_192505 | JGI IMG/M metagenome (GOLD analysis project Ga0265293, IMG submission 192505) | Leachate microbial communities from a municipal landfill in Southern Ontario, Canada - Leachate well 138R | ecosystem: Engineered > Solid waste > Landfill > Unclassified | place: Canada... | reverse complement strand
GCCAACAGGAAAGGAGGTGCCCGGATGCAGTGCCACGCCAAGGCGCGAACAGGCGCAGATGATCTGGTATTGCGGCGCAGTCTCGTTGAAATACTTGAGCGAGGTAAGCGCTTTCGGCACTTCCTGCGCCTCGTCAAAAATAAAAAGCGTGGTCAATGCATCAATTTTATGCCCTACGTACAACTCCATGCCGGTCACAATACGCGCGACATTGAGGTCGACAGAAAACAGTTCTTGCATCTGTCGGTTATTGTCGAAATTGATATAGACCGTCTCTTTGAAGGCGGTCTTCCCAAATTCGCGCATCAGCCAGGTCTTGCCCGTTAGCGGGGCACCACGAATTATGAGGGGTTTTCTCTTGGTACGCTGCTTCCACCGGTACAGCTGTTCCATTGCGCTACGATACAACACTATCACCTCACAACAACAGGGTGATTACATTACTATCAAAGCACAACATAAAATACGACGACTTTTATTCTTTTAGGTACACTTTTCACACCCACTTTTGTGTGATACAAGCTATACCTGCAAAAAGATGCATTACAAGATGCATTTTTCATATTGATTCAGCTTATAGTGAATCTTTTCACAACCAAACGCATTGATTAGGTTGTATTCGCTATTATGATCCTAATTATGTTCATACTATATGGCTGTGTACTACTATCGAAATACGCTCCGCTGTTCTTGAACCAATAATGTTTAGAGCTATAGGGATAAAGATTCCGCCACCTGGTGATACTATCACTCCCACTCAATGGTGGCCGGCGGCTTGTCGCTGATGTCGTAGAGCACCCGGCTGACGGTGGGTACCTCTGAGAGGATTCTCGTTGAGATGGATCTCAGGAGATTCGCATCAAAGGGGTACCACGTTGCGTGGATCGCATCGACGCTTTGGACGGCTCTCAAGGTGCAGACCTCCTGGTGGCTGCGCTCTCCATCCCGGATGCCCACGCTCTTGACCGGCAGCAGGCAGGCGATAGCCTGGAAGATCTCGTCATAGAGACCGGCACTGCGCACCTCTTCGATGAAGATTGCGTCCACTTCACGCAGGGTATCGAGGCGCTCCTTGGTCACCGCTCCCACACAACGCACCCCCAAGCCCGGTCCCGGGAAGGGGTGGCGGGCGAGAAGCTCAGTGGGAAGACCCAAGGTTCTCCCCAGCTGGCGTACTTCGTCCTTGAAGAGCTCACGCAGCGGTTCGACGAGCTCCCATTTCAAGTCAGCGGGAAGACCGCCGACGTTGTGATGGCTCTTGATGGCAAGCTCTCCGGCTTTCGCAGGATTCTCACTCTCAATGACATCAGCGTAGATGGTGCCTTGGGCCAGGAAGGGAATCTCGCCGAGGCTGCGAGCGGTGTCGGAGAAGGTATCGATGAAGAGGCGACCGATGATCTTGCGCTTCTCTTCGGGATCGATGACACCGCTCAGTGCATCCAAGAAGCGTTGCTCTGCATCCACAGTGACCAAGTTGATCTTATAGTGCTCGCGAAAGAGCTGCTCCACCATCGCAGCCTCTCCTTTGCGCAGGAGACCGTGGTCAACGAAGACGCAGACCAATTGCTCACCGATGGCCCGGTGGATGAGCAGGGCGGCAACCGAACTGTCCACCCCACCGGAGAGACCGAGCAGGACCCGCTTGTCACCCACCTGCTCCTTGATACGTGTTATCTGGCTCTCGATGAACGCCTCCATGCTCCAGGTGGCCGAGAGCGCGGCCCTCTCGAAGAGGAAGTGCTTGAGCCGCTCCACGTCGATGGGCTTGGTGCTGTCGATGGCAAGCATCGCCAGGGGGGAGTCAGGAGCCGGGGTATTGTCACAGAGGATGATGGCCTGGGCGTTGAGGGACGCGAGCATCTGCGCTGTGAAGACGACCTGGCTGTAGACGCCAAGGCTCCGCACGGCACGGGCGAGGTGATGAACAGCGTGTTCACCGTTGGTGTAGATGGCTACGGTATGGTGCATGGGGTACTCCTACCAAGAGAGGGAGCGTACCGGTGGATAGGCACGCTTGACGGCTGACGAGACGCCGAGGCCAAGGACGAAGCCCACAGCGCTTTGGGCAAGGTTGCCCGGAATCTCGGCAGCGGCGACCGCTACGGTGCTGATAAAGAGCGCTGAGAGGGCGAAGTATCCGAGTGAGACAGTGGCCATGCAGACGATGCCGGCAAGGATCTTTTTCACGATGGATGCCTCGCTTCCGTTGCGACTGCGGACGATGAGGGCAATGAGCAGCCCCTCCAAACCGTGGACAGCGAACGAGATCGGCGCCCACTGGGCGTAGCCGCTGATCAGATCAGCCAATGCGGTGCCCAGCCCTGCTGCGATGAAGGCAGAAGTGGGGCCGAAGGTGAAGGCGATGAAGCAGATGGCCACGTCGCAGAGGTTGAGATACCCCTTTGCCGTCGGGATCCTGACGATCATGGTGAAGACGACGACGACCGCCGTCAACACCGCGGTCACGGCAATCTTGAGCGCATTCTTATTGTGTTGCATGGTAAGTCTCCTATGCTTTGAAGATCAGCCAAAGCATAGTGACAATAGTAATGGAAATGACAAAATCGGTAAATAGACGGGTGTAGGAGTCGAGGCTTCGGTAGCTCGTGCGCCGCTCGCTGCGCCCCAGGCCCCGCATCTCCAAACTCATCGCCAGGTTGGGAATCGAACGCAACGCTACGACCAGCACGCTGGTCAAGGTGGGCACCAGGTCCTTGAGGCGCTGGATGTAGTTCTTCCGCTCCTCAAGCGCTGCCTCCCTGAGGCGGTGACTCTCGGCGATCTGGGAGAAGCTCTCGGCGATGAAGGGGATGTAGGTAAAGGAGAGGGTCACCACCAACGCCGCCTTGTAGGGCAGTCTCCAGAAGCGGAGGGCCAGCATGATCTCCCCCATCACGGTGGTGGCGAAGAGCAGCGTACATACGTAGGTGATGCCGATAAAACGACAGGCGAGGCGCAGCGCCTGGAGCGCCCCCTCAACGGTGATGATGGTCACCGCCCCGATCCTCCACAGCGGTTCGCCACTGCGGACGTTGAAGGGAGAGAAGAGGAGCATGAAGAGCAGCATCGGTGCGATGGAGAGGAAGACTCCTTTGATGTTCTTTGTCCCGGTGTTGCGCCACCCCACTGCAATGACGAGGAGTACTGACAAAAAGAGGCCCAACAGGGTGATGGGCAGGAAGAAGAAGATGCAGAGGAGCACCATCAAGAGGATCTTGGCACGGGGGTCGAAGCGGTAGAGCCAGCCGTTGCCGGCAACGAATGCTGAGGTGTTCATCGCTCGATCAACCTCCCCGCTTCGATGGTATAGGCTCTGCCCTCCACCTTGGCGGCAAAGAGCCGGTCGTGCGTGATGAGCAGGATCCCTGAACCGCGCTGGCGCAGGCTTGCCATGATGGAGAGCGCACTGTGGTACGTGAGGGCGCTATCCAGCTCGTCGAGGATGTAGAAGGGACGATCCAAGAGGTAGTACACCGCCGCCTGCAACGCCTTGCGCTTGGGGTAGCTCATCGTCGTCGGGGTATCGCCAAGGTCGAGGGCGAAGAGGTCTGCGGCAAAACCGACTCGTTCAGCGATTTCGCTGCTCGAGAGCTCGCGCCGTCTCCTCAGCGACCAGGAGAGCTCCTCCTCAACGGTTGGCAGAAAGATCTGGAGGTCGGGGTTTTGGAAGAGGTAGCCGACGCTCCGGTTGAGCTCCTTGGTACTTTGGCGCTTCCCGTCGATGGCGATCACCCCCCTCTTCGGCTCATCGAGACCGCAGAGCAAGCGGCTGAAAGAGCTCTTGCCACTGCCATTGGCTCCGGTGAGCGTCACCAGCTCGCCGCTCTCCAGCGCAAAGGAGTCGACGGTCATCTCAAAGGGCGGGGTGCTCGTCGTACTGCGCCGCTTGCGCTCCACCGCCAGTGCCCCTGCACTGAGCGTTGTCCTCCTCTGATCTTCGATCGTCTGGTCCAGCAACGGGCTGGGCTTGTCATCGCCGCAGAGGGTCGAGAAACGAGAGAGGGACTCTCGCAGCGGTAACGCGACGATGCGCCGCTCATCGAGCAGCAGCACCCGATCAAAGAGATCGGCAAAGTCGGCAAGGTACCGGCTTGCCAACACCAGCGTGGTCTTGCCACCGGCCAAAATCGTCTCCTTCAGGCGTACCCGCCAAACAGGATCGAGGTCGTCGAAGGGTTCATCGAGGAGCCAGAGACGGGGTGAGAGGGCCTGTTGGATGGCCAGGAGCACCCGCTTGCGCTCCCCACCGCTGAGCTCACTCTCATTGGCATCACCGAGGTGTGCCAGCCCCCACGCTTCAAGGACTGTGGCGATGCGCTCCCTCATCTCCGCTCTGGAAAGACCGAGCGACTCCAAGGGGAAGGCGATCTCCTCCTCGACGGTGGTGGCGATGAACTGCTCGGCGGGGTTCTGGGAGACATACCCCACCTCGGTGAGCAACTGCCACGGCTCTACAGTACTCAAGTCGGTGCCAAAGAGGGTGATCGAACCTGTCATGGTACCGGGAAAGTACTTGGGGCACACCCCACCGATGATCTTGGCCAGCGTCGTCTTGCCCATGTCGAAGGGGGCGAGCAGCAGGACCCGCTCCCCCTCTTCGATCGAGAGGGAGAGGTCACAAAAGAGCGGCTCATTTGAACGCTCCTGGTAGGAGAGGTAGGAAAACCTGAGGTTATTGATGGTGAGGGCGTGTGCCATACAATCCCTAGTTTTGGCCAGGCAACTCTTCGTATCGCTTGGCGATCGCGCCGTAGACGACCTGGTCGAGGCCTTTGATGGCCTCATCATCCAGATCAGCGGTGGGAATGGGTTCTCCGATGGAGACGTAGGCGTCGACGATCTTGAAGTTCTTGATCAATTCAAGGCCGGCGCGCATCCCCTTGACCGTGACCGGCACGATGGTCGCCTTGGCGCGGGTGGCTAGCTTCAGACTCCCGTTCTTCATCTCTCCGATCGCTCCGCTCTTGCTTCGCGTCCCTTCGGGGTAGATGAGCATATTGCCCCCCTCCTTGAGCTTCTCCACTCCCCGGAAGATTGCCTTGATGGAGTCATGGGGACTCTTGCGCTCAATGTAGACGCAGTCAAGGGCCGTGCACCACATGTTGATGACCGGTACCTTCTTGATCTCCGCCTTGACGATGACGCTCGCCCACAAGCGTGCGGGCCCGACGAAGGAGGCGATGTCAAGCATCGACTGGTGGTTGCTCATGTAGCAGATGTTGCCCCCGTCGGGGACGTTCTCCTGTCCATCGACGTGGACTCGGACGCCCAAAAAGAAGCAGATGGAACTGCCGATGAAGTGGCCGCACCGCCTGAGGTACCGATCCTTGGCCTCCCCTTTCATGAACGCTGCCGGCAGGAAGGCGTAGAGGGGGGAGAGGGCGAGGATGGGGATGATGAAGAGGGCGGCAAAGGCAATTCTGATCTGTTTCATAGGCGTTGGTCCCGTCAGCTGTACTCCTGGGTTTTATAGAGCTTGGCATACTGGCCGCCCTTGTGCAAGAGCTCGTCGTGGCCCCCGCTCTCTACCAGCCGGCCTTTGTCCAACACGAGAATCGTATCCGCCCCCTTGATGGTGGTGAGGCGGTGGGCGATGACGATGGCGGTGCGACCGGTCGAGAGGCGCTCGAACGCCTCGACGATCAGCTCCTCGCTCTCGGTGTCCAGGCTGCTGGTCGCCTCGTCGAAGATGAGGATCGGGGGATTCTTCAAGAAGACCCGGGCAATGGAGATGCGCTGCTTCTGTCCGCCGGAGAGCAACATCCCCCGCTCCCCCACCTCGGTATCGAGGCCGAGGGGCAAGGAGCGGACAAAGGTGCCGAGGTTGGCTGCATCGAGGGCGTCCCACATCTCCTCATCGGTGGCATCGACACTGCCGTAGCGCAGGTTCTCCCTGATCGACCCGTCGAAGAGGAAGATGTTCTGTTGGACAAAGCCGATGTTCTTGCGCAGCGAGCTCTGGCGCACCGATAGGATGTCCTGTCCGTCGATGAGGATCCTGCCACCGGTGGGCTCGTAGAAGCGGGGCATCAAGCTGGCGAAGGTCGACTTGCCCGCCCCGCTCTCCCCGACGATGGCAACCGTCGACCCACCGGCGATGGTCACATCGATGTCGCTGAGGATCGCATCGGCGCTTGTCTCGTAGCGGAAGTCGACGTGCTCGAAGACCACCGTCCCTTCGGTGACCTTCAGCGCCTTGGCATCCTTGGCGTCCTTGATCGTGGGGTCCTCATCCATCACCTGGGCGAAGCGCTCAAAGCTTGCCATCCCCTCTTGCAGCTGCTCGGTGAAGTTGATCAGCCGATCGATGGGGGGCAGGACCACCCCGACGTAGAGGATGAAGGTGACCAGATCGTAGGACTCGACCTTGCCGAAGTAGATGAGGATCGCCCCGCCGGCGATGGTGAAGAAGTAGTAGAGCTGACGGAAGAAGCCGATGCCGGCGTGGTAGGAGCCCATGACCCGATACTGGGCAACCTTGCTGTCCCGCAACACGTCGTTGACCTGGTTGAACTTCTTCTGCTGGAACGTCTCGCGACCGAAGGACTTCACCTCCCGGATTCCCAACAGCGAGTTCTCTACGTTGCTGTTCACATCGGCAACCGTGGAGCGCACCCGGCGGAAGGTCGCCTTCATCCGATGCCCGAAGTGGATGCCGTAGAAGACCATGATGGGCAACGGAATCAACGAAACGAGGGCCAGGAGAGGATTGTAGCGGAACATCAGGATGTAGGAGCCGGTGATGGTGGCCACGCTGATGATCAAATCCTCCGGGGCATGGTGGGCCATCTCGGTGATCTGGAAGAGATCGTTGGTGATCCGGCTCATCATATGCCCCGTCTTCGTCTTATCAAAGTAGCCGAATGAGAGTTTTTGCAGGTGGGCGAAGAGCTCACTGCGCATATCGGTCTCCATCTTCACCCCGAGGATGTGCCCCCAGGTCATGCGGATGTACTGACAGATCGCCATGATGATGTAGATGAGCAGCATCATGGCAAAGATGAAGACCATGTTGGAGAAGTTCTTCTCAGGGATATCGACTCGCAAGAGCTGGCGCGTCAACGTTGGCACGAGGATCGAGAGGATGCTCGCGATGACGGCAACTCCCATGTCGAGGAAGAAGAGTCCCTTGTAGGGCCGGTAGTAGGTAACAAACCGCTTAAGCATCTCTCTTCTTCCCCTTGCCCAGGAGCCGTGTGAAGAAGGAGCCCTTCTTCTTCGTTTCTCCCTTCATCGCTTCCACCGGTGGTTTGGCCGCTGGCTTTGCTACCGGCTGTGGCGGTCGCTGCTGTTGAGCTGGTCGTCTCTCACGGGTCTCAGTGGGTCTGGACCCGCCCACTTGTGCGCCACTCTCCTTCTGGTACTGCTCCTTGTAGTAGGCGAGCCGCTCATCAAGCGAAAGGGCCTGGATCTGGGCGTAGCTCTTGGATGATCCGCCCGATCGCCTCGGCTCTGGTGGCCGCCGCCGCCCGCCCTGCACCTGGCCGCTACTCTTGCGCGGTCCGCTCTTGGGTTTGGGGCGAGGCCCACTTTGCCTGCCTCCGCTACTGCGCGCACGTCCTGCGGGCGGACCACTGCTGCGCCGCCCACCGCTGCGGGTACCCCGCGCCCCGCCACGACGGTCGGAGGCGAAGGAGTACTCATCACGGCTGACCAAGTCACGAAAGCTCTTATGGGCACTCTTGTCCTCGATCTTGGCCACCTCGTCCATATCGGGCCAGATCACCGGGATTTTCATCTGGATGAAGGTTTCAATCGCCTCGAGGTTGAAGACATACTCCTCGTCTGCGAGGGTGATCGACTTGCCGCTCTTCCCCGCCCGGGCGGTGCGCCCGATGCGATGCACGTAGCTCTCATAGTCATCGGGGATGTCGTAGTTGACCACCATCTCCAAGTCATCGATCTGCAAGCCCCGGGCAGCGACATCGGTGGCTACCAGAAAGCTGAGCTTGCCCTCTTTCATCCGGTCGATCGTCTCCAGGCGCTTGGACTGGATCATGTCACCCATCAGGTACTTGGCCGGGTACCCGTTGAGGGAGAGGCGCTTGGCCACCTCGATGCACCGGGCTTTTGTGTTGGCGAAGATCAGGCAGTTTGCCGGGTTTTGCTCCTTGAGCAGGTAGAGGAAGAGGCCGAACTTCTCCGCTTTGGAGATGTGGTAGAGCTCTTGGGTGATCAACTTGACGGTGACCTCCTCAGGCTCGACCTCGATCTCGACCGGTTCGTTCATGAACGACCAGGCGAGGTTGCGCACCTTGGTACCGAGCGTGGCAGAGAAGAGCATCGTCTGGCGCTCGGTGCACGGCCTGAGCAGGCTGAACATCCGTTGGATATCCGGGTAGAAGCCCATGTCGAAGAGGCGGTCGGCCTCATCGACGACGAAGATGTCGAACTGACGGAAGTCGATCTTGTGCATCTTCTGGTAGTCAAGGATCCGACCGGGGGTGGCGACGAAGATGTCACACCCCTGCTCGATCAACTCATCTTGCTTTCCGTAGCCGACACCACCGAAGAAGGAGCCGACCACCAGGTCCTTGACCGCAACCGAAAGCTTGGCCGTATCCTCCTCAATCTGGACGGCAAGCTCGCGCGTGGGAGCGATGATCAGGGCCTTGGGGTCGGATTTTCCCGCCGCCCGGGCCTTGGCCATCGCCTCCAGGATCGTCAGTACATAGATTGCTGTCTTTCCACTGCCAGTCTTCGACTGGACCATCACATCGCGCCCCGTCAAACTGACGGGGAGCACCTTTGCCTGTACCTCGGTACACACGCTGAAGCCTGCTGCCTCAACGCCTTTGAGCACCTGCTCACTTAAGGGTAATTTCGTAAATTCCATTGGTTTAATGCCTTTATAGTCAATAGCTTAAATTCATTGTTAGGAAGCCGGAACGTGGCTCCTTTCAAAGATAGAGGAAAACACCATCATTGTCCACCTCGGTGGAGGATCATTGATGTTCTCCCATCTCAGCGGCGCGTACCAGGTCCTTTATGGCTAGGGTTCGCTGGTAGGAGCCGAGAAAAGACATGCCGTCGACACTGCCGAGCGGCATGGCCGCCATGCTGGTCGCCGAGATGAAGAGCTCATCGTAGAGGCCGGCGAAGAGATCCTCCATCTGCACCGCCTCGTACACCACCGTGATGCCGAGGTGTGCGGCAGCTCGAATGACCTGCTCGCGCGTGATGCCGAGCAAGACCTCATCATCACCTGCAGTATAGAGCACCCCCTCGCTGAAGGCGAAGAAGTTGGAGCGTGTCCCCTCAAGGACATGGCCGTGGCGGTCGACCAAGAGCGCTTCAAAGCAGCCGTGCGCATTGGCATCGGCGAGAGCCATGTAGTTGAGCAGCAGGTTGCCCGTTTTACAGGAGGGGATGAGACGTTCGCCGCGGTAGGTCGATGCCCCCACCCCGTCGAGGTAGTAGGAGGGCGGATAGGTCAAGATCGGGGCGGCAAGGATGAAGAGGGTCGGCTGCCCGCCGCCGTAGAGCTGGATGCGCATCGTCGCCTCGACGATGGCATCGGCGCTGATCAAGGCAGCGACCCAGCCGGCAATCTGGTCGACGGTGAAGGGGTGGGTCAAACCGATGCCGTCACAGGAGTTCTGGAGACGGCGGAGATGCTCGGTAAGGTGGACTGGGTGGGAGTTGACCACCCGGATCGACTCGTAGGTAGAAAAGCCATACTGCACCGCTCGATCGGTCACTGCCACGGTGGCCTCACCGGAGGGAATCAAGGCGCCGTTACGCACCGCGTGCCTTCCGATCATCTGTTGCTCTCTCATGGGTATTTTATCAACTCCCTGGGTTTACTGCCGTTTGGCGGGCCTACATACCCCATCTCTTCCATCTGCTCGACCAGTCGGGCAGCCCGGTTGTAGCCAATCTTCAGTCGCCGCTGCAGATATGAGGCACTGGCACTCTTGCGCTCGACGACGATGGCAAGGGCCTCTTCCATCAACGCCTCATCATCGGTGATATCCACTCCCTCAGATGAGCCGTCACCGCTCGCCTTCGGTTCATCCTCCTCGAAGAAGGACTCGTCGATGTAGTCGGGATCCCCTTGCCGTGCCACGAAGGAGACGATGTCCTCGACCTCCTGGTCGCTGAGGAAGGAGCCTTGGATCCGCACCGAAGCGGGTTCACTGCTGCTCTGGTAGAGCATGTCCCCACGCCCGAGCAGCTTCTCGGCTCCCATCTCGTCGAGGATGATCCGGCTGTCGGTCGAGCTGGTCACCGCAAAGGCGATCCGGGTGGGGATGTTGTTCTTGATAACACCGGTGATGACGTCGACCGAGGGACGCTGGGTTGCCAAGACCAGGTGGATGCCCACCGCCCGGCTCATCGCCGCCAAGCGGCTGACCTTCGTCTCCATCTCCTTGCCCACCAAGTGCATGAGGTCGGCGAACTCGTCGATGATGATGACGATGTAGGGCAACTTTTCCCGAGCCAGGGCGTTGGCAGTGACCTTCTCGTTGTAACCGATGATGTTACGAACCCCGATGGACTGCAAGAGGCGGTAGCGCCGGTCCATCTCGTAGAGGGCGAAGTCCAGCGCCTTGAGCGTTCGCTTGGCATCGGTGATAACCGGGGTGAGCAGGTGTGGGATGCCGTTGTAGATGTTCAGCTCGACGATCTTGGGGTCGACGAGGATGAGGCGTACCTCGCGGGGGCTTCGGGTGAAGAGGATTGAACAGATCAGCGAGTTGACACAGACACTCTTGCCACTGCCGGTGGAGCCGGCGATGAGCAAGTGAGGGCTCTTGACCACATCGATGACAACCCCCCGGTTGAGCAGGTCGCGACCGAGCACCATCGGCACGCCGAGCTCGGGCTTGAGGAAGCCCAACATCTCTCGAAATCCGATGATATCGCGCTTGACGTTGGGGATCTCCACCCCCACCGCGCTCTTGCCCGGGATCGGGGCAACGATCCGCACCTGGGTGGCGGCCAGGGCCAAGGCGATGTTGTCGGCGAGGTTGGCGATTGAGTTGACCCGTACCCCGGGGGCGGGCAGCAGCTCGAACATCGTGACGGTGGGGCCTCGGACAATGTTGGTCAGTTCGACCGTGATGGAGAACTGGGCCAAGGTGGCCACCAGGAGCTCTCCCCGCTTGATGGTTGGCCCGTCGACGATGTCGCCGATCTTCTCATAGGTGTCGAGCATGCTCTCGGGCGGATACTTGTATCCGATCTTGCCTCGGTTGAGCAACGCGCTCTTCCCCTCCCCTCTCACCAGACCACCGATACCGTTGGAGGTCTCAAGCGGGTCCTCCACCTCGGGGGCCGGATCGCTGAGGGGTGTCTCAGCGACGGGTGGGCGAGCCGGCGGTTGCTCTCTGACAGGGGCGGGCGGGCTGGAAGGCTCCTCCACGGTCACGGCAACGATCCGCTCTTTGACGACCATCGGCTGCTCTTGGCGCACCTCCTCCTTGGCTACTGCCTCGACGAGCATCCCCTTTCCTCGCCCTCGGGGGCGGGGCACCGGGTCACTCTGCTTCTTCGCCGGCCGTCCGATGGCCTCCAGGGCCCCGACCAGGAAGCCGGAGAGGGCGTCGTCCTTCTCGCGCTGCTGCCCTCCCCTCCCATCGGCTTTGGGTTTCACCGAGAGCTCCTGTTGCCGCCGCTCCAGGTAGCTCTGTCCCTGATTGCGCTTACGCTCCTCGCCCAGGACATGGAGCGCACCGGTGGAGAGCTTGCCGAGCTCAGCATCATGTTCAATTCCCCGCTCCTCGTTCACCTGGCTCACATAGGGGCGTGAGAAGCTCTCCATTGCTGGGATATCGACAACCTCAAAGGGCGAGGGCTCTGCCTGCGGCGCTGCAACCGACACCTCTCGGGCTATCCGCTGCCTCCGTTTACCCCTCATCCGTTCCTTCTGCTTCCGTTCTGGCCGAACGTGCTGCTGCTGACGCTTTTTCTCTCGCACCGTACGCAGTGCCTTCATGTGGGAGAGGGCATCGGCGATGAGGACGATGGCGATGAGCACGCCCATCTCCGCCAAGAAAGCGATCACCACTTTCAGCGAGGCACTGCGCCACGTGTGAGAGGAGGCCAACAGATAGGGGGCGAGGTAGGGCCGGGCAGACTCCACCACCATGTGGCTGAGGGTGTAGAGGGTGTAGGTCATCACCGACACCAGCACAATGAGCAAGTAGAAGATACGCTTGCCCCGCCTGATGGCGACGATCATGGCAAAGAGGGCTGCCAGCAGGATGGGCAACGGCACCAGGCCCCAAGGCGAGCCATCGGCAGCAAAGGAGAGGTGGTCATGCAACCACCCGATGATCAGAGAGAGGGGTGCAGAATCCAAGGCGATGAAGGAAGTGGCAACCAAGGCGATGGCAGAGACGGTCATCACCAACGTCAACACAGCCAAGATCAACGATACTCTTCCCTTGCGTCCTGCCATCTCATGCCTCCCCGCTGATGGTATCAAATCTTTCTCAGAAGGCAAAGTGTCCGCTCGGAGGCGAGCATCGGCACCTCGATGGCGACCAACTCGCTCTCCCAACGGCTCTTGCACCCCTCTTCAACTGCTGCCAGCTCCGCCAATACCTGTTCACGTTGCCCCTTGTAGGCGCAGATCATCGCCCCCTCATCGACGAGCGGGGCGACGCGGTCGAGAATCTCGACAAGCGGGCGGAGTGCACGGAAGGTGACCACATCAAAGCGCTCACGCACCTGAGAGAGGTCAACATCGAGTATCCGTACCCGTTCGGTGAGAGCGGAGGCGACGATTGCAGAGCGCAGGAAGCCGACACGCCGCTGCATCCGTTCCACCAGCGCCACCGAGGAGTGGGGTAGCGCGATGGCCAACGGAATGCCTGGCAACCCTGCCCCACTTCCCAAATCGGCAAGACGTACCCGCTTCTGCCCTCGGGTGATCGCCTCGATCGTCTTGACCGCGGCGAGGCTGTCGAAGATGTGGCGGATGACCAACTCCTCTCCACTGGAGCCGACCAGTTTATAGGTAGGGTTGAAGCGCTCAAGTTCGGCGATGTAGCGATCAAGCTGGACGCGCTGGACGCTGTCGAGGGCCAAACCCAAATGGGCAAGGCCCGTGTCGATCAACTGCTCATACATGGCCACCTCCTCGCCTGAGGTGTACGATGAGGATCGCCACATCGCTGTTGCGCACCCCGTTGATGCGGGACGCTTGGCCCACCGAGAAGGGGCGCACCGCCTTCAACTTCTCCCGCCCCTCGCTGCTCAGCCCTTCAACACTGTCGTAGTCGAAGAGCGGGTCGATGGCCATCGCCTCCAGGCGGGTGAAGCGGTCGACCTGACGCTGTTGTCTGTCGATGTAGCCGGCGTACTTGACGTCCAGCTCCACTTGGTGCAACGTCGCCTCATCGAAGCGGCCCAACGCGGGGACCACGCCCTGCAACTCCTCGATGGTGACCTCGGGCATCTTCAGTGCGGCGAGCGCACTCTTCTCCCGATGGGTGTGCTGTGCAAGGAGGTCCTTGACCGCCTCGATACGACGCAGCTTCTCCTCAAGCCGAGCAAGGTGTTCATCGCTTTGGAGGCCGACCTCCCACCCCTTCTTGGTAAGGCGGACGTCTCCACTGTCGTGGCGGAGGTTGAGGCGGTACTCGGCGCGGCTGGTAAACATCCGGTACGGCTCCTTCGTCCCCATCGTCACCAGATCGTCGATGAGTACACCGATGTACGCCTCGTGGCGACCGAGGACCACCGGCTTCTCCCCCTTCAGTTTTTGAGCTGCGTTGATGCCCGCCATGAGGCCTTGGCAGGCCGCCTCCTCGTAGCCACTGGTCCCATTGGTCTGCCCGGCGATGAAGAGGCCATCGACGAGTTTGCTCTCCAGCGAGGGGTAGAGCGCCGTCGGGTCGATGTAGTCGTACTCGACAGCATAGGCCGGGCGCATGATTTCAGCCTCCTCAAGACCGGCGATGGAGTGGATGAAGGCTGCTTGCACGTCCTCAGGCAGTGAGGAGGAGATACCGTTGAGGTACATCTCCTCGGTGCCGATCCCCTCCGGCTCGATGAAGATCTGGTGGCGCTCACGCTCGGGGAAGCGCACCACCTTATCCTCGATGGAGGGACAGTAGCGCGGTCCGATACCGCTGATCTTGCCTCCATAGAGCGGGGAGCGTGCCATGTTCTCACCGATGATCCGATGGGTCTGTTCGTTGGTCCAGGTAATATAGCAGTCCCGCATCGGGCGATCGATGGTGGGGTAGTCGAAACTGAAGGGAAGCATGATCGCATCGCCCTGCTGAGTCTCCACCCGGGAGAAGTCGATGGACGAACGGCGCACCCGTGCCGGGGTTCCGGTCTTCATCCTCCCCACCGGAAAGCCCTTCTGGCGAAGTGCGGTCCCCAGTCCGATGGCAGCCGCCTCTCCGAGGCGTCCGGCTGAGGTCTCCCACTCCCCGATGAAGATCTTGCCCTCCATGAAGGTGCCGGTGGTGAGCACCAAGACCCTGCTGGTGATGGTGTGCCCGCGTTCGGTGATGATCCCTCGATACACCCTCTCCGCCTCATCGAGCAGGAGGTCGACCACGGTATCCATGAAGAGGGCCAGGTTGGACTGCCCTTCCACCGTCTCCTTGGCCAGACGGTTGTAGGTGAACTTGTCCGCCTGGGCGCGTGGGGCCTGCACCGCCGGCCCGCGCCGGCGGTTGAGGATCCGAAACTGGATCATCGAGTGGTCGATGAGGTGGGCCATCTCTCCACCCAGTGCATCGATCTCGCGAACGATATTGCCCTTGGAGAGCCCACCGATGGCCGGGTTGCATGACAAGGCGCCGATGGTATCGAGGCGTTGGGTCACCAGGAGTGTCGAAAATCCAATCCGTGAGAGGGCCAGCGACGCCTCGATCCCGGCGTGCCCCCCTCCCACCACTATCGCATCATAGTCCATCTTACTTTCCTACGCAGAATCCGCTGAAGATCCGCTCAAGGATGTCGTCGCTGCGTACCTCGCCGGTGAGCTCGCCGAGGTTGGAGAGCGCCTCCCCAAGCTCGACAGCGACCACATCCAACACTGCATCGGCTTGCACCAGGTGAAGGGCGCGAAGCAGCGCACCCTTCGCCCCCCCCAAAAGACGCCACTGCCGTTCACCCTCTATGACCAGCTCCTCGTCCCCACCCTCGGGGATCGAGCGCTTCAGGTACGCCTCGACCACTTCGAGAAGACGGGCCACCCCCTCCCCACTCTGTGCGCTGATGGCGAGCTTGTCCCCCCCAATCCGAGCCAAATCGCTCTTGTTGTAGACGACGATGGTGCGCCCATCCTCCTCGGGGATGTGGCCCAAATCGGTGGAGTCCACAAGGTGGATGACCAGATCAGCTTGCCCGATGAGGCGCTCACTGCGTACGACCCCCTCCTGTTCGACCAGGTCCTCACTCTCGCGCAACCCGGCGGTGTCGTAGAGGCGGATGGGGATTCCCCCGACCTCGAGGTCCGCCTCGATGTAATCACGCGTCGTGCCTCGATACGGGCTGACGATGGAACGCTCCTCCTTGAGCAACAGGTTGAAGAGCGAACTCTTTCCCACGTTCGTCGAGCCTGCAAGCACCACCTTCGCCCCCCGCTTGTAGAGGCGGCCGATCTGGTAGGTATCCGCCAAGGAGCCGATGGAGGCGATCAAGTCGGTGAGGGCCTGGGTGGGGAAGACAAACTCATCCAGCTCGTCCTCTGCGTAGTCGAGCTGCACCTCGACGGCAGCCAGTATGGTGAGCAGCGTATCCTTGAGCATATCGATGCGCTGGCGCAGCTTCCCCTCGAGGCGGGAGAGGGAGAGCGAGCGTGAGCGCTGGCTCACCGAACTGACCAACTCCTCCACTGCTTCGGCCTGGGTGAGGTCGACCCGCCCATGGAGGAAGGCGCGGAAGGTGAATTCACCGGCTTCGGCGCTACGCATCCCGATCCTCCCCAGGAGGGCGAGGATCGCCTGGATGACCGCCAACGAGCCGTGGCAGGAGATCTCGATCGCCTCTTCGGCTGTATACCCATGCCCATCGGTGTTGATGGCCAACACCACCTCGTCGATGCGCGCTGCTGCCTCATCGATGAGAGAGCCGTGCACCATGGTGGCGTTGGGCGCGCCGAGAAGCGCGGCAGGGCGTGAAAAATAGGGAGCGAGCGCCTCTTTGCACCCCGCTCCGCTGATTCTGATCACCGCCAGGCCACTTCGAGCCCAGGGCGTTGCAAGGGCGTAGATTATGTCCTGGGTATCATATCGACTCATGGGCCCAAGTATACTGTAGTGCGCCGCTTGCTTGCAACAGAGGCCAGCCGACGATTATGATGGGTCCATGAGAGATGCAGCACGGTTTCGCAGCCGGATGATGAGACACATCCGCTCGTTTTTTGACGAGCGTTCGTACCTTGAGGTCGACACACCGATCCTCAGCCCCACCCTGATCCCTGAATCGACGATCGAAAACTTCGCCACCCGCTTCGACAACCCCTTCTTGCCATCACAGGAGCTCTACCTCGTCCCTTCGCCCGAGGTGTACATGAAACGCCTCATCGCCGATGGCTGGGGCAGCCTCTATCAGATCAGCCACTGCTTTCGTAACAGCGAGCAGGTGGGGGCGAACCACAACCCCGAGTTCACCATGCTGGAGTACTATACCGTGGAGGCGGATGAGCAGGACTCGATCCTCATCACCGAAGAGCTTTTTGCCGCCCTCGCCGACAAGGATACCCCCGACCACCTCCGTCCCCCCTTCTCCCACCTCACGGTCGCGGAGGCGACCTGGGTGAATACCGGCATCGACTTGGAAGACCACCAACGCCAAATCTCGCTCGCAGCCGAGGCACGACGGCTCGGCCTCTCGGTGCCCGATGAGAGGGAGAGCTGGCAGGAGACCTTCAACCGGATCTTCCTCACCTTCGTCGAGCCGAACCTCCCCCAAGAAAAGCCGCTGGTACTCGACCGCTACCCCGCCCAGATCGAGTGCCTGGCGATGCAGGAGGGTGCGTGGCGCCGGCGCTGGGAACTCTATGGTGGGGGCGTCGAGCTTGCCAACTGCTACAACGAGGAGCGACGGCTGCAGAAGATCGAGGGGTACTATAGCAACGAGTACGCCCGCTTGATAGAGAAGCGCTCCCGCAACGGCATGCCGATCCCTGACATCGATGTGGATTTTGCACGCATCATCGCAGCCATGCCTCCGGTAAGCGGAGTTGCCATGGGCCTCGATCGCCTGCAGATGCTCTTGATGGGAAGGCAGAGCCTCGATGAGGTGTTGCTCTTCCCACTGTCGAGGATCCTGGGCGACACAGGGGGCTGACCCCTTCTGCCAACGGTGGCACAATTGTTTGGCATTCGAAGGGGATGATTAAATTTCATCTTTCTGATACGATTCAATGGTGTATTTCGTGTATTCTGTAACCATATGAGGTAATGTATATGATTAAAGCTGGTCAAATTGAGAAGGGAACCGCCTTGTTGATCAAGGGACAACCCTTCATCGTCGTGGACCGAGAGTTTGTGAACCCCGGCAAGGGGTCGGCCTTCGTCCGACTGAAGCTGAAGAGCCCCTCCACCGGCCAGGTGCTACAGGAGACGATGAAGAGCCAGGACAACGCCGAGGACATCGTCGTCGCCGACCGCGACTGCCAGTATCTCTACAACGATGGAGAGAGTTTCCACCTCATGCTCACCGATACCTTCGAGCAGATTGAGGTTCCAATGGCGACCTTCCCCGACTACGAGTTCTTGATGAAGGATGGGGAGACGTACCGCTGTACCTTCTGGGAGTCCCAGTTGCTCGAAATCCAGATTCCGCCGAAGGTCGTCTACCTGGTCGCCGAGGCTGAGGAAGCCGTCAAGGGTGACACCGTCCAAGGCGCCACCAAGTATGTGACCACCGAGACGGGCCTGAAGGTCCGCGTTCCGATCTTCATCAAGCAGGGCGAGAAGATCCGGGTGAACACCGAGACGCGGGAGTACATTGAGCGCGTCAACAATTGACACCGCCCCATCGTGATACATCCCCCTCCCCGCTTGTGGGAGGGGGCTTCTTTTCCACAGATGTGAAGAAATACCACAATTATGATAAAATAGTGCTAAATAATGACAATACCCTCATTGCAGAATTAACAAAACGTGTCAAAATATACATACAGGGAGTTATATAGGAGTCCAAAGAAGTCGCACCGGTTCAGTCAAGGCTCAGTATGCCTGAGGCTGTCTGTGCTCTAGGCTCCATCCTGAAGGAGGATTCACATGACAAAGAAACGAATGTTCATGCTGGCTCTCGTTGCTCTGATCCTGTTGCCCGGTCTGCTCTTCGCAATGCCGGCTGCAGAAGAAAAAGCTGAGTCGACGATGCGCTTGGCATGGTGGGGCAACCCCACCCGTGATGAACGGACCCTGAAGGCCGCCGATATGTTCATGGCCAAGTACCCCGGTGTCAAGATCGAGAGTGAGACCACCGGTTGGGCAGGGTATTGGGACAAGCTCGCCACCCAGGCAGTGGCTGGCAGTCTTCCCGACCTGATCCAGCATGACTATGCGTACATGCTGCAGTGGGTGGTCGACAACCAGCTGGCCGACCTGACCCCATACGTCAAGGATGGCACCATCGACCTCTCCAAGGTCAATGAGTCCTTCCTCACCGGCGGTATGGTCGATGGCAAGATCTACGGTATCAGCCTCGGAACGAACGCCGTCTGTCTCACCTACGATCCGGCAGTGTTGGCCAGGGCGGGAATCGCCAAGCCGAACACCGCAACCTGGACGTGGGAAGACTTCGAGCGCATCGCACTGGAGGTCTACCGCAAGACTGGTGTGCAGACCCTTCCGTTCTTCACCACCGACCCCCGGGTTGGCTTCGAGCACCTGATCCGCCAGACCGGAGCCAAGCTCTTTGGCACCACAGGACTCGGCTTCACCGATGTTGCGGCACTGCGTGAGTTCTATGCCATCCAGCTGCGGCTCCTCGATGCCGGTGCATTGGTTAGACCCGAAGTCGCGTTTGTCTCCGTCTCCCCTGAGGAGGGTGAGTTTGCCAAGGGCAAGTCCTGGGTGGAGTTCATCTGGTCCAACCAGTTTGTCGCCACACAGGCGGCTGCCGGCCGACCCTTGGAGCTTGGCCTGATGCCGATCCTCAAAGGCGCCAAGGCGAAGGGAACCTACCTCAAGCCGTCGATGTTCTTCTCGATTCCCGCCAGCGCGGAGAATCCCAAGGATGCGGCACGGTTCCTCAACTACTTCCTCAACGACATCGAGGTCAACGACATGTTGATGGGTGAGCGTGGCATCCCGATTCCCGACGATGTGCGGGCGCACATGGCTACGAAGGTCGACGCGATCAACAAGCAGATCTTCGACTTCATCAGCCTCGCCTCGACCAACAGCGGTTCGATCGATCCACCCGATCCTCCGGCCGCCGGTGAGTTCTTGAAGATGGCACGTGACGTGACCCTGGAGATCCTGCTCAAGCGGATCAGCCTGGACGCAGGTGTTGCCAAAATCATGAATGAAGGGAACAATATCCTCAGATAGAGAGGGTAACCGAATCAGGAGACCCGGATCACCGGGTCTCCTTCTCTCTCACCACCATTTCTTTTAGGGAGTTGCAATGAAACAGACCATACGGCCCAAACGATCATTGGCCGATGATATCGCAGGATACGCCTTCATCAGCCCTTGGCTGCTCGGCTTCATCGCATTCTCCATCATCCCCATCTTCTTCTCGCTCTACTATTCGTTCACCAACTATAACATCCTCGGAAAGGCGCTCTTCATCGGCTTTGAGAACTTCCGGCGGATGGCCCACGATGCGCTCTTCTGGCAGTCGTTGAAGGTCACCTTCTTCTACGCCTTCATCTCCGTGCCGCTTCGCCTCCTCTTCGCCTTCTTTGTGGCGATGCTCTTCAACCGGGGCACCCGGGCCATCAGGGTCTACCAGGCGGTCTACTACGTCCCCTCACTCGTCGGTGGCTCGATCGCCATCGCGGTGATGTGGAGACGCATCTTCATCGCTGATGGCGTGCTCAATGCAACATTGGCCAAAATCGGCATCATCACCGACTACTCGTGGATCGGCAGCCCCGACACCGCCATCTGGACGCTGATCATCCTCGCCGTCTGGCAGTTCGGCTCATCGATGCTGATCTTCCTCGCCGGCCTCAGGCAGATTCCCCGTGAGTACTATGAGGCGGCTTCCATCGATGGGGCTGGCGCACTGCGCAAGTTCCTCCACATCACCGTCCCGCAGGTCACCCCGGTGATCTTCTTCAACCTCGTCATGCAGCTGATCAACGGTTTCACCGTCTTCACCCAGGCGTTTGTCGTCTCGGGGGGGTCGGGAGATCCCATGAACTCTACGCTCGTCTACGCCCTCTACCTCTACCAGCGGGCCTTCAAGTACTACAACATGGGCTACAGCAGCGCCATGGCATGGGTCCTCGTGCTCATCATCGGCTTGATGACGGCCGTCGTCTTCAAGACCTCCACCAGCTGGGTCTTCTACGAATCAAAGGAGGGCAAGTGATATGACCGAACACCGCATGCGCTACATCATCAAAGAGAGTCTCTTCCACATCATCGTCATCGCCCTCGGGTATGTGATGCTCTACCCCATCCTGTGGATGTTCTTCAACTCCTTCAAGACAAACGCGGAGATCTTCAACTCAGGGGTCCTGCTCCCCTCATCGTGGAAACTGGACAACTTCATCCGCGGATGGGAGTTCAACCGCTCCGTCTCGTTCTCGGTCTTCTTCTACAACTCGTTCTACTATACGATCATCTCGACGATCGGGGCGGTGATCGCCTCCGCGTTGGTCGGGTACGGCTTTGCCCGCATCCCGTTCAGGGGTCGTTCCTTCTGGTACGCCTGCATGTTCTTGACCATCATGATCCCCTACCAGGTGGTCATGGTGCCGCAGTTCATCATCTTCCACAAGCTGGGGTGGATCAACAGCTTCAAGCCCCTCATCATCCCGCAATTCGCCGGAGTCCCCTTCTTCATCTTCTTGATGGTCCAGTTCATCCGCCAGATCCCCTACGAGTTGGACGACTCGGCAAAGATCGATGGGTGCAACCGCTTCAGTATCTTCTCTCGGATCATCTTCCCCCTCATTGGACCGGCTGTCATCACCAGCACGATCTTCAGCTTCTACTGGAGGTGGGACGACTTCCTCGGCCCGCTGCTCTACTTGAACAAGATCCGCCTCTTCACCGTATCACTGGCGCTGCGGATGTTCAGCGACCCGATGACCTCAACCGACTGGTCGGCGATCTTCGCCATGGGGACGCTGAGTCTGCTGCCGGTGCTCATCATCTTCCTTATCTTCCAAAAGCACATCGTCCAAGGCTTGGTGACCACCGGTCTGAAGGGCTAGCGAAGCAGGAGGTACTCTCTCAATGCCAAGAGGATGATGCCGATGCCATGCGTATCGTCGATGCGGGCGAGAAGCTGTTCGGCGTAGTAGTGGCGTGAGCAGGAGAACTCACTGCCCCGACATACGCCGAGTACCCGTCCCTCCCGGTCGATGGCATGGGTGAGCAGTCCGTCTATGGCCCGCGCAACCGCCTCTTCATACACCCCGTTCTCCTCAAACCACCCGCCCCTGATCCCTCGCGAGCAGGCGGCGGCGAACATCGCCGTGCAGCTGCTCTCCTGATAGGAAGAGGGCATATCCAACACTTGGTGGAACATCCCATCCGCATCCTGGAGGCGGAGGAATCCCTCACTGAGCTGGCAAAAGCGCTCTACCATCCGCTGACGGTCACGGTGGTGTTCATCCATCACAGAGAGCAGTTCACTGAGGCTGAAGAGCGCCCATCCATTGCCCCTCCCCCACGGGATGCCGGTGGCGATATCCCGCTCAAAGTCGTAGACGTGGCTCATCAGCTGTTGATCCTCCATGTAGAGGAGGTTGAAGAAGCCATCGATTTGGGCTATTGCATCCGCAAGATGGCGATCATCGCCGGTGTGGGCAGCCCAGCGGATGAGGAAGGGGACCGACATGTACAGGTCGTCCACCCATAGGGTGTTCTCATGAAACTCGTGCATCAAGCCGGTTCGGTAGAAGGTACCGTCAGGCAATCGTGGTTGCTGTTCACTGATGTATTGGCCGACCACACCAACCAAGCGTTCGTACCCCTCCAGATCATGATCGGCGGCCACCTCCAGCACCGTAGCGCCGAAGGAGCCGCAGTCGTCGAGGCTGTCCAGGCTCGTCATCAGGTGGTGGACAGCCGTCGCGCCACCGAACGCCTCCTTGTCCCAGAGCGCATAGGCGTAGGTATCGATACTCTGCTGCATGTGGGAGAGGAGCAGCGCGTGGATTCGTTCGCTGACCGTCGCATCGATGGATTTGAAGAGGCGCTCCATCTCTACCAAGCCATACAGGGTGACCCCCAAGGGGTAGTTCCAGTGGCCGAAGAGCTCATTGTCGTTGTACATCCTCAGGTAGGTGTCCTTGCCCTCAAGACGCCAAAAGCCAAGACCGTCGGTGCACTGGAAGGGTTTGGTGTACTGGAGGGGAAACGCTGCCGAAGTTGATGCAAAGGGCCCGGCGACGAGGATCCGGTAGGGGCTCTCCGCGGGCAGGACGGGATTGGCGAGGGCCAACACCTCACCACGCTCTTCATCGGTGATACGCACCTGGAGGGGCGTTGCAATCTCGCTGTGGCTCATCACGATGTGGGTTCCTCTGCCAAGGTCCATCCGCGATGTCACCGCCTCCCCGTCGATGAAGAGCGGGGCGTTCGCCTCGACGAGGCACGTGGTCTTTGAGTCCACGGTCACCGACGTGACGACCACCGCCTTTGCGCCAGACGGGGCATCGGGAAAGATCTCCCCCAGGTCGAAGCGGTCTGATGAGCGCGGTGGTGTGGCGTTGTGCCACGAGAGCCCGGCAAGGGAAGAGCGATCTACGGTATCAAGCTCCTCGTTGATCGGCGCTGAGTACCACACCCCCTCCATCGCTCCATCGGGGGTCAAGAAGTAGTAGTCGAGCTTGCCCACCCAAGTGCCGAACTCACCGCCAAACCCACCACTGGTGTTCTCGCACTCCAAGACGATGTCATTGGTCCCCTCCTGCAGCGGAAGGTCGAAGATTACCTTGCTCCGCCAGCGCTCACAAAAGATGTCGCTGCGCGCACAGAGGGTCCCGTTGACAAAGATCTTCACCGGTCCGTAGGGGATCAAGGCAAAGCGGAGCGTCGATTCAGCCGTCGCCTCTTTCGTCGCCCAGAGATAGGTGAAGGTCCCCAACGGTGCCTCGGGGAGGAGCGTTTGCATATCGGCACGGTAGCGATAGTCTGCTCGGCGATAGATGCCTCCCTTGACGAATGGGCGATAGGTATACGCCTTCTCATCGTGGTGAGAGAGGTAGCGATCAATGATAATCCTGGCTGCACGAACCGCGTTGTCCTTTGTTGTAGGGGTGGTTTCTTTCATGCCGATAGTGTGCTGTACCACCGGTAATTTTGCAAGCGGGCACACTCAAAACGGACCCCCTGGCCAGGGGGTCCACGAATCTTGGAGAGTGGTCAGCCGACGAGGGCAGCCACGTCATCCTCCACACTGCCGATGGGGGCGATGGAGAAGTTCTCCACCAACACATTGGCTACGTTCGGTGAGAGGAAGGCGGGCAGTGTCGGGCCAAGGTGGATGTTCTTCACTCCCAGGGAGAGCAGGGCCAAGAGTACGATGACCGCCTTCTGCTCGTACCACGCGATATTGTAGGCGATGGGCAACTCATTGATGTCCTCAAGGGCGAAGATCTCCTTGAGTTTGAGGGCGATGAGAGCCAGCGAGTAGCTGTCGTTGCACTGCCCGGCATCGAGGACCCGGGGGATGCCGCCGATATCGCCAAGGTCGAGTTTGATGTACTTGTACTTGGCACACCCGGCGGTGAGGATCACCGTATCCTTGGGCAGCGCCTTGGCGAACTCGGTGTAGTACTCGCGACTCTTGGCACGCCCGTCACACCCTCCCATCACGACGAACTTGCGGATGGCACCACGTTTGATGGCGTCGATCACCTGGTCGGCGAGGGCGAAGACCTGGTTGTGGGCAAAGCCGCCAACCAGCTCCCCCTCCTCGATCTGCGTCGGGGGCGGGCACGTCTTTGCCAGTGCAATGATCTGTCCAAAGTCCTTCTCCTCTCCGATTCCCCCTTCGATATGCTTGCAACCGGGAAAGCCGGTGGCTCCGGTGGTGAAGAGGCGCTCCTTGTACGAGGCAGAGGGGGGGACGATGCAGTTGGTGGTCATCAGGATCGGGCCGTTGAAGGATTCGAACTCCTTCTTCTGCATCCACCAGGCGTTGCCGTAGTTACCGTAGAAGTGATCATACTGCTTGAAGGCGGGGTAGTAGTGGGCCGGCAGCATCTCCGAGTGGGTGTAGACGTCCACGCCACTTCCCTCTGTCTGCTTGAGCAGCATCTCCAAGTCACGCAGGTCGTGGCCGCTGATGAGGATACCGGGGTTTTTGCCCACTCCGAGCTTGACACGGGTCATCTCGGGATTGCCGTAGGTGGTGGTATTGGCTGCATCGAGGAGCGCCATGCCTTCCACGCCCCATCTACCCGTCTCAAGGGTCAGTGCGACCAGCTCATCAACGCTCTTCTCCTCCAGCAGGTCGCTGAGGGCGCGCTGGATGAACGCATCGAGCTCCTCGTTCTCCTTGACCAGGTTGTTGGCGTGCTTGGAGTAGGCAGCCACGCCCTTGAGGCCGTAGGTGACCAGCTCCTTGAGGCTGCGCACATCCTCGTTTGTCTCACTGAGCACGCCCACCGTCTTGGAGAGCTCTTCGTAGGCAGCGACCGAGGTGTTGGCAAAGAGCGCAGCCTCGCTCAAGTCGTGTTGGCTTACGAGCTCCTTGCGCAGCGTTTCTTTGGCACCAATGGTGAGCACTATCCGCTCAATGACCTTCTCATCATCAAAGTTGGCGTTGGTGATGGTCAAAAAGAGGTTGTAGGTGACGATATGGTTCACTTCAGGCAAGACCCGCTTGCCCTCACTGCGCTGGCGGGTGGCAACCTGGGCCAAGCCTTTGGTCACCCAGATCAGGAGATCCATCAAGTTGGAGGTCTCAGGTTGTTTTCCGCAGACGCCGGCCTTGGTGCATCCGTAATTGCGCGCTGTTTCCTGACACTGGAAACAGAACATCTTGTAGTCCATGCAATGCTCCTAAAAAATGGTATTCGTATGAAGCCGGGCGCGCCCGGCTCTCGGTTCCTTACCAAGAAGATAGCAAGGACTATCACCCTCTGTATGTTGGATTTCCAACGAATCGCACGTTCTGCTTGTCTCGTGTCTAAAAAGGGCGTATACTCACCCCACATCAAGGAAGGAAGGTTGGGGTTGGGACGTATCGAGCTCTTGGTCATCGCCTGTGGGCTGTCGATGGACGCGTTTGCCGTCTCACTGTGCAAAGGACTGAGAATGAGGCGGGCAACCTTCGCCCAAGGGTGTATCATCGCCCTCTCATTCGGTCTCTTTCAAGCCTTCATGCCGATCATCGGCTGGGCACTGGGGGTTCAATTCGACCACCTCTTCTGTGCGATGAGCCACTGGGTTGCCTTCTTCATCCTGGCAGCGGTCGGGGCAAAGATGCTCTGGGATACACTTCACGCTGGCGATGGATGTCCCATGCAAGCCTTCGACCGCATTCACGCCAAGGAGCTCTTTCTGCTCAGCATCGCCACCAGTATCGATGCGTTGGCGGTGGGAGTTTCCTTCAGCCTCTTGCGCGTCGACATCCTTATGGCCAGCACCACCATCGGCGTGGTGACCTTCACCCTCTGCCTCGCAGCGGTCGCCATCGGCAACCGCTGGGGCATCAGGCTCCAGCGGAGAGCTGGTATGGCCGGCGGGGGAATCCTCATGCTCATTGCCGTGAGGATCCTCCTCTCAGGGTTCTAGGCCTCCCCGGTTTCACCCTCCGGCACATCGGCCGGCTCACCCTTGCCCGGCTTCACCCGTCCAATGAGGAAGAAGGCGATGAGCATCGAGGCCGAGCCGTAGAGGAAGATTGCCCGAAAGCCGAAGAAGTCGATGAACGCACCGGTGATCGGCGGGCTGATGATCGAAGCGAGCTGGCTGGAGAAGTAGTAGAGCCCGGTATAGATGCCGACCGTCTGGTAGGTGGACATCTGCCAGAGCATCGGGAAGCTGTTGGTCACCACCGATACCCAGAAGATGCCGAAGCAAAAGAGCAGGGCCCAGAAGGTGTACTGTCTCAACGCGGCACTCATCGCCGAAGTCAGCGGATCGTGGAAGAAGATACCGGCAAGCAGTACCACCAAGACCGAGAGTGAGATGCGAATCGTCCTCTTGCGTCCGATGCGGTGGGCGACGATGCCGCTGGGGATGGCGAAGATTGCGTAGGCGATGCCGACCATGCCGGCGGCGAGGCTGGCGGTGCCGCTGCTCGTCTTGAGGATATTCGTCGAGTAGAGACCGACGAAGGGGAGGATCCCCTGGTAGCCGATGAACCAGAAGAGCAGGGCCAGGAGGATGAAGAGGGCACTCTTGTCCTCCTCGGCAAAGATGACCTTCAGTGAGTGGAGGATCGGCTCGTTCTTCTCACTCTCCTCGTGTCCGACCGCCTTCTTCTCCTTGATGAAGGTGAAGAGCAGGATGACGGCGATGATGACCAATACCCCGGAGAGCGGGAAGGCAAGGATCTCTTTGGTCGGCCCAAACCCCGGCACATTGATGGGGATATCCATCAGGCGGGCAAGGCCGACGGTACCGACGATGGTGGCGATGCCACCCATCGTGTTGATGACCCCGTTGGCTTCACTGCGTAAATCACCGGGAATCATGTCGGGCATCAGGGCGACGACCGGGCCGCGCACCGCCTGCTTGAAGAGATTGAGGACGAAGACCAGGACGATCAACATCCACAGGCTGATGAGCGCGGCGTAGGGGATCAGGCCGAAGGCCACCGCGGTCACGGGAAGGCAGACGATGATGAAGGGCATCCGTCGCCCGATGCGGGTGTGGGTACGGTCGCTGATGGCGCTGAAGATCGGGATCAGGAGGATGGCCAAGAGGTTGTCGAGCGTCATGATGGACCCGATGAGCGCCTTCGATTCGATGAATCGGGAGAGAAAGATCGGCAGGTACGTATCGTAGAGCGGGTCCATCAACCCCATGGTGAAGAATCCAAGACCGATGAGGAAGGTGGTGGTATAGTACCCCTTCAAGCCTCGTTTTTGTTGTTTGGCCATTGCATGACTCCTTGAGATAAACGGTTAGAAGCAGTGTACCACGAAAGTCTCGCGGCGGGGGATGAAAATACCGGGGACTGGACCAAATGCGTGCGATACAGTACACCAAGACTATGATCGATACCAAAGAACAATTGATGGAACGCCTTACCCTCACCGCCGATGAGGAGGCGTTCGACTATACCGATACCGCCACCCTCCCCCTTAAGATTCCACACCATTTCATGGAGCTCATCGACGCCGATGACCCTACCGATCCACTGAGGCGGCAGGTCGTGCCCTCCGTACGAGAGAGCGAACGTGAGGAGATGGCGAGTCTTGACCCGCTTGCAGAAGTCGCCCACTCCAATGGCGGACGGCTCATCCACCGGTACCAGAGCCGTGCCGCCTTCCTGACCACCGATGTCTGTGCCATCCACTGCCGCCACTGTTTCAGGCGACGCTTCACCTCCACCGCCCAAGGGGTGGCATCACAAGAAGAGATCGATGCAGCTGCCCGATACGTGGAGACACATCGCCAGATCACCGAACTGCTCTTCACCGGAGGTGATGTATTGACCATCGCCGATAAAGCACTCGAGGCGATGATCAGGGCGTTTCGAGAACGGCGGCCCGACCTCGTCATCCGCCTCTGTACCCGAGTGCCCGCTGCCCTCCCCTCCCGCATCACCGATGACCTGATAGCGATGATCAAGCGCTTTGACACCGCCCCCTTCTTTGTGATGGTCCAGTTCAACCACCCGCGTGAGCTTACCAGCGAGGCGATTGGTGCAGTGGCCCGCTTCATCGACAACGGGATCCCGGCAATGAACCAGACCGTCCTCTTGCGCGGTGTCAACGATGATGTTGATGTGCTGCAGCAGTTGTGCAATATGCTGGTCTTCAACCGCATCAAGCCCTACTACCTCTTCCAAGGGGACTTGGTTGAGGGCACCGCGCATTTGCGGGTGCCCATCAAGCGGGGGCTGGAGTTGGAAGCGGAGCTGCGCAAGCGGCTCAGCGGGCTTGCAATGCCCACCTATGCAGTCGACCTGCCCCAAGGAGGGGGCAAGGTCCCTCTTACGACGAACCATCTCATCAAAGAAGTACGACAAGGAGTATGGGAGTTCAGGGATTTCGACGGTGAGCGCAGGTACTACTGCGACCCACCTACTGACCAATCCTCCTCAACACCTCATTGATCGCCTCGGTGCGCAGCCGCTGACGCTCAACCTCATACTCCGCCTCTTCGGCGCTTTTGGTGACCATCGTCGGTGCCGCAGGAGCCTCAGGAGTCGGTTCGCTCGTGACGACCGGTACACTCTTTGGAGGCTCTGGGACTTGCTGGACTTGGGCAACCGGGGCTGGGGGGGCCTTTGGGGCCACCGGTTCAACCACAGCTGGCGTTGGGGCGGCAGGAACAGCCGGGGGTGTGACAACCACAGCAGGTGTCTCCTCTCGCGGTTTTGGTGCTGCTGGGACGATTGCCATCTCACTGGGAGCACTCTCACCCTTGAGCAGCGCCTCCACATCGTCGAGGATTGCCGGGACCAGGTCCTGGACCATCGCACTTCGATAGGAGAGGTAGAGGTCGACCACTTCATCCTCAGTGACCACATCACCGAGGGACGAGCGAACCGCCTCGATATACTGGTCGCGGTTTGCTTCGATACGGGCGACAACTGCGTCGACCACGATGGGGATCTGCGCATCGACCGCCTCCGCGAGGATACGGTGTACCTGCTGTTCATCGACACCGACTATGACGGGCATCGCAGGGCGGGCGTCGATTCGAGCGTCGATCTCACTCTCCAAGGAGGCGAATACCCGGTCGTGGGTTTGACCGACGATGCGGTCCATCTCCGCATCATCGACGCGCAGCGCAGTCGGTGGTTGTACCAGTGATTCGATCTCACCCTGCAGTGAGGAGAATACCCGATCGTAGGTTTGGTCCACGATGCGGTCCATCTCGCTATCGTCGACGCGCAGGGTAGTCGGAACCGTTGGAAGGGCAGCAATCTGGGCGTTGATCTCGCGTCTCAACGATGCGATGGCCCGATCATTGGCATCAGAGACGGCAACAAGGGCCTGCTCATTGGCCAGCGTCACCGACGAGAAGTCGATTTGGGAGCTGATCGAGCGGATGAAGGCACTGTCGGTCCTCAAATCAGCGAGTACACCCCGCTTGATGGCCGGTTGGATCTGGCTGCGGATGGCAATCGCATCAACCTCGCGATTGACAAGGCTGGTGAAGGCGGGGTCCCCTGGCAGGTCGGCGAGTATCGCCCGCCGGATAGCCGGTTGGATTTGGCTGCGCAGGGCAACCACATCAACCTGCTGGGTGACTGCAGTGGCGAACGTGGGATCGGCAAGCAGGTCTGCCTTGATCGCCGACTGCAACTCTGCCTGGAGGGCGGCTACATCGATCTTCGGTTCCTCGACCCTGGCGAAGGCGGGGTCGCTAAGCAGATCTGCTTTGACCGCAGCCTTGATGGAGGGCTCGAGATCACGCTGCAGTTCCTTGACCAGTTGCGTGGTGTCGATGAGGTCCTCGGCCTTTGGTTTTCTCAAAGGTTCGGCGATTTCCATCAAAGGCTGACTTTGACGAATTCGTGCCTGCTGGATGATCTCATCCGACACCCCCGGGCGCAGATACCAAAGCCCGGCGAAGACAAAGAGTGTCACGACGATGGTGATGACCAGCAAATTGATCCGTACCGATTTCTTCATTTCAAACCCTCTTGTAACAAGATTTCAACGCAGTGCTGAAATATCTAACCCTATCGTATCACAATAGTTCGCCACTTGTCGATGAATTATCCTACGACAACGCCCATTGTGGAAGACCTTGACCTCCATTGTGGTCTTGATCTGGGAGACAGCGATGTCTTTTTGAGCGCTGTTACGTCCCCAAAAGGCGCTCCAGGAGAGCCCTTGGCGTCGTTTACACCGCCGATAGCGCAACAGAAGGGGTGCTTTGATGAAGATCACCCGATCGCAAAGATCGACCAATCCCATCCGCGAGAGCAGCGCTGCATTGAGTATCACCGCCTTTGCCTCACTCGTTTGGATGAGGTTTTTACACTCTTCCACCATGGCCGGGTGAAGAATTGCCTCCAACTCCTTCAATTTCTGCCCATCTGAGAAGACAATCTTGCCCAACGCCGTGCGATCGATTGCTCTGCCGTCTGCCACTTCGACTCCGAAGCGGGCGATGACCGCCTCCCGCTGCTCGATGAGTACGCGATGCCCCAGGTCATCGACATCGATGACCTGGACACCCCGCTGGGCAAAGAGGTCGGCGTACTGGTTCTTGCCGGCGCACACCTTGCCGGTCAGACCGATGACCACCATCAGGAGAGCTCCCCCCAGTCGCGACCGACCGCGATGGAGACGCGTAGCGGGACAGTGAGGTGGACCGCCCCCTCCATCGCCTCCCTGACCAAGCCCTCCATCTGTGCTACCTCATTCTCGGGAACCTCGAAGATCAACTCGTCGTGGATCTGGAGCAACAGGCGCGATGAGAGCGCCTGCTCCCCGATCATTCGATCGGCGCGCAGCATTGCCATTTTCATAATATCGGCTGCCGTTCCCTGAATGACGGTATTGACAGCGATACGCTCCGCCTTGGCCCGTTCGACCGGGCTGCGGCTGGTGATCTCGCTGATGGTCCGCACATGACCGAGCAGCGTCTTGACGTACCCCTCCTCAGCCGCACGGGCCTTGGTTCGCTCGATGAAGTCGCCCACCGCCTTGTAGCGCTCAAAGTACTGGGCGATGAAATCGCGAGCCTCGGAGAAGCTGATCTTCAGGTCCTGGGAGAGGGCGTGGGCCCCCATGCCGTACATCACCCCGAAGTTGATGGTCTTGGCCACCCGTCGCTGATCGCTGTCCACCGCCTCAAGTGGGACGGAGAAGATCCGGCTCGCCGTGGCTCGGTGGACGTCGAGGCCGTCGAGGAATGCTTGCTTCAGGTTTGGATCGTCGGCGGTGTGGGCGAGTACGACGAGCTCGATCTGCGAGTAGTCGGCCGACAGCAGCCGATAGCCCTCTTTGGCGGTGAAGGCTGAGCGAATCCGCTTTCCCTCTTCACTTCGAACAGGGATGTTCTGCAGGTTCGGCTCCCGGCAGGAGAGGCGACCGGTCTCGGTTCCGGTCTGGGAGAAGGAGGGGTGGATGCGACCGGTCTTCTCGTTGACCTCGCCCGGCAGTGTGTCGATGTACGTCGACTTGAGCTTGTTCAGCATCCGGTAGTTGAGGATCAGATCGACCTCACGGTGGCTCTCACGCAGCGGCTCGAGCACTTCGGTCGCCGTGGAGAATCCGGTACGGGTCTTCGCGCCGGTGGGGATGTCACGCTCGACGAAGAGCACCTCCTGCAGTTGCTTGGGCGAGTTGAGGTTGAAATCGTGGCCGACGATGGCAAAGATCTCCTCCTTGATGGCATCGATGCGCCCCTCGAACTCGATGGCCAGCGGTTCGATGAGTTTTCTGTCCAAAAAGATTCCTGCCATCTCCATCTCGGCGATGACCCGCAGCAGCGGCATCTCGAGCTCGTCCATCAAACGGTCCAGTCCGCGCGCCTTGAGCAGTTCATCAAAGAGGCGGTAGAGGCGCCAGGTCACATCGGCGTCCTCAGCGCCGTAGGCAACGACCACGTCAAGAGGAAGGTCGTCGAGGGACTCCCCTTTGCCCACGATGTCGCTGTAGCGCACCGTCTTGTGCTCAAGGTACTTCTCCGCCAGGTAGTCGAGGTTGAAGACCGAGGCACTGTCGAGCAGCCAAGCGGCAATCATCGTGTCAAAGTGCAGCACCTTGGCGGTGATGCCCCAATAGCAGAGGACCTTATAGTCGAACTTGATGTTCTGTCCGACTAGGGCCAAGCGTCCGCTCTCCAAGAAACGGGCGAGGGTTTGCCTCACCGCCTGCTCATCAAGGAGCGCTGTGCCCTGGTGGGTCAGCGCACAGTAGTAGGAGATCCCCTCCTGCCAAGAGAAAGAGAAACCAAGGATGCGGCTGTCGATCTCAGAGAGACTCGTCGTCTCCACATCAAAGGCAATGACCGCCCCATCTCCCTCAGCCTGGAGGAGCAAGCGCTCCAGCTCCTCGAGTGAGGAGATCAGGTGGTAGGCACGCTCGATGACCGCCTTCGTGGGCGCTTCGACCTGCCTCTGTTGTCCCTCTCCTTCACCTGCCTGCTCAAGCGTCTTGATGATGGAGCGCATCCCGATCTCCTTAAAGAGCGGGATGGCACCCAGGTAGTCTACATCCTCGACGAGGTACTGGGGGGCATCGAAGGAGTCGACCGTGAAGAGATCGCGCTTGAGGGTCACCAGCTCCCGGCTCAGGTAGGCACTCTCTCGCCCCTCCTCCAGACGCTTCTTCACCCCGGGGGCGAAGGTATCCAGGTGGGCGTAGATCTCATCGAGGTCCGCCCACTGGCCTAAAAGCTTTGCCGCCCCCTTTGCACCGATCCCCTTCACTCCAGGTACATTGTCCGAGGTGTCACCGATGAGGGCGAGGTAATCGACAACCTGATTCGCCTTGATGCCAAACTCCTCCACCACCTCCGCCTCACCCATCATCCGGTAGAAGTTCTCCCCCTTCTTGGCCGGGCGCAGCGCCTTGGTGTGGGAGTCGACGAGCTGCAGCAGGTCCTTGTCACCGGTGAACATGATGGCCTCAAGGCCATGGCGTTTGGCCTCCTCCGTCAAGGTGGCGATGATGTCATCCGCCTCAAAACCAACATGCTCGATGGTCGGCACCCTGAGCGCCTTCAAGATCCTGGTGATGATCGGCACCTGGCTGTGCAGTTCTTCGGGGGCCGCTTCCCGATTCGCCTTGTACGGCTCATAGATCTCGTGGCGGAAGGTCGGACCTGCACTGTCCATCGCCACCACCAAGTAGTGGGCCCCATACTCGCGGATCAACTTCAAGAGTGTGGAGAAGAAGCCATAGACGGCAGAGATGTTGTTGCCCTGCGGGTCGCGGATCGGGTTGTTGAAGAAGCCGAAGAAGGAGCGGTAGATGAGGCCGTAGCCATCGATGATATAGAGTTGCTTGCGTCCATGCTCCTCTGCTCGTTGCGTCATTGATTCATCCATTGTTTCAATCCTTCATGGTAATGGTCAGCTGGTCGTAGGCGACGAAGAAGCCACTCTTGAGCCGCGCCTCAAGCTGTGCATGGCCAAGGTGATGGCTCAGGTGGGTAAAGTATACACGTTCGGGGGCCAACAGGTCGCCCAGTGCCGTCGCCTCGAAGACCGAGTAGTGGTTGGGGTGTGGCCAGTCCCGCAGTGCCCCGACGACGAGCACCTCAAGATTCTGTAGGTACGGCAGGCTCTCGGGGGGCACCTCACTGCAATCGGTCAGGTATGCAGTGTTGTCGATTCGATACCCGTAGATGGTCTTCCGTCCGTGAATGATGGGGATGGCCGTCACAGAGAAGGGGCCTACGGGCCCCTCCTCATAGGGGGAGAGGACCGCTACATCGAGGTGAGGGATGCCCATGGCAGTTCCGTTGATCACATACGGAAAGCGCTGCTCTATTGAGCTCTTCACCTGCGCGCTGGTGTAGACGGGCAGGTGGCGCTTATTGCAGAAGACGCGCAGGTCATCGATACCGTTGAAGTGGTCACTGTGGTCGTGGGTGTAGAGCACCCCATCCAAACTCTTCAGCTCGCTACGAATAGCTTGCAGGCGAAACTCAGGTCCGCTGTCGATCAGGAGCGTATACCCTTCTTTGCGCAGAAGAACGCTGGAACGGTAGCGCCGATCGCGTTCATCGGTCGAGGTGCACACATCACACCCGCACCCGATGACCGGGATGCCGTGGCTCGTACCGGTCCCCAAGAAGGTCAAGCTGCTCATCGCACCCGTTCCACCAGACTCTGCACCACACCTTTGACCGCCTGCTCACCCTGCTCAGTGGCCGCCTTGAATTGCAGACGGAATTCACGGCTGTTGAGCAACTTCCAGAAGTGTTGGGCATTCTCCTTGGAGAATTCGACATCCCCAACCATCTCCATGACCTGGGCATTGACCGACCCATCACGCAGTGAGAAGCTCACCCCCAGATACTGCATCCCCATGCCGGGGATGAAGAAGTAGATGATGAAGAACGACAGCACTGCAGCGAGCACCGAGGACAATACCGTGCGAAAGAACCCTTTCTGTCCCATACAAACTCCTTGGAGCCACTGTACCACACTTGCCAGCATCAGAAAAGAGAAGTCAGGCCCGGGAAGCCCGGGCCTGACGGTATATGCCTCTTTGGGTTTTTAGAAGAAGGAGAAGAGCAACGAAACGCCGAAGCGACCCGTATCCCACTGAGCACTGAAGAGCTTGTCGAACTGGTCGTAATTCTCGAAGGTGTAATCGGTATCGAGCGTATAGCTGGCCCCCAGCCACATCTTGCCGATCTTGAAGTCCGCCGTTGCTCGAAGCGCGAGTGGGCTCTTGATGAAGGCATCACCCAAGGTATCCACCTCAACGGGAGTTGATTCAATCAAGACATTGGTATTTCCCGCATCATCGATGAGGACCTGGAAGCGAGGTCCGAGGCCGATGCCGAGGCGGGTGAAGCCAAAGAGGTCGAATGAGACTCCCGCTGATGTCAGGATGGAAATCTCGGTGTACTCAGTTCCACTTTCAGTGGCCTTGCCAAACGTACTGACCAAATCAACTTCTGCCAGGAGGAGCTTCAGACGCAGGTCTGCGCCAAAGGCGTAGTTGTTGATGTCGCTGAAGAGCTCACCCATATCCCCCCCGCTGATCTCTGCGAAGTCGGGCTTGAACTGTACGTTCGGCCCGAGACTCAGATCAAACAGCTTTGCACTTAGCGTTGCAGGGACCAACACGGCGAGAATGAGGAAAACAATAAGAAGTTTCTTTTTCATATAATACCCCTTTGCTTACAATCAAAACACCGACTGTAGCTAAAATCTAAAACATTTTTAGTGACAACACAAGAGAAAGTGCAGCCGAATCTATCGCAAATAGGCTCCACCACCCCTTGTTTCCAATACTTTCGCCCAGCGTTGTCCGACTCTTCATCAAATAACGCAGGCGCACACCAAGAGGACCCACCTCAGATGCCAGACCCGCCTGCAGGTAGATTGGGCTGTGATAGAGCGCCTCAGCGAAGGAGATGGCATCTACATCAACCTGATCACCGCTTCCCAGAATGTAGGAGGGACGGGTATCCTCGGAGTTGGATGGGATGTAGGTAAGGCCTACCCCACCACCCACTTCAAGACTCATAAGCGAGCCCACCATTGGCAAACTCAACGAACCCATGCCGATGAGGAGAATCCCTTGGTCACCCTCTTCACACTGCATGGGCAAGACCAACGCCTGAGCCTGGAGGAAGGCCAGACGCGCGCTGATCTCACCATGGAACAACCAGTTGTCGGGATCGGACAATCCTTGGGTGAAGTCCAGCCCCTCCTCGGGAAGATAGCTTGCACCAAAACCAAGGCTTACATTGACCAAACTCCGCGCTCCAACGGAGGCGGGGATGAGAAGACATAGCAAGACCAGCATAGCCAGCACGTTTTTTCGCATGGTGGGAAATTCGCTCCTTATTACCTATAACAGCAGAAGGAGAAAAGGATTACAACAAACGTTCAAAAATTCCCAGAATTGAGAGATATCCTAGCCATCGATCTCACTGAGCCAGAGCAGGGCACTGGCATCGCTGGGCATGCTGAGCGAGGAGCGCGGAGAGAGGGAGACCGACCCGACCTTCGGCCCATCGGGCATGCATGAACGCTTGAACTGCTCTCTGAAGAAGCGCCGGTAGAAGGTGGCCAGCCACCCCTTCAGCTCATCCTCGCTGTACGTCCCCCTAAAGGCCTCTGTTGCCAGGCGCAGCACCTTCTGTGGGGCAAACCCCCAACGCAGGATGTAGTAGAGGAAGAAATCGTGCGCCTCGTAGGGGCCGAGGATCTGTTCGGTCTTCTGGGCGATGGCACCGTCGACGGCGGGCAGCAGCTCCGGGCTGACCGGGGTGTCGACGATATCGAGGAGGACCCGCCTCAGCGGCGTTTCCATCCGGTTCGCTTCATGGCGCACCAAGGCACGGACCAACGTCTTGGCTACCGATCCATTGAGGCTGTACATCGACATCTGATCACCGTTGTACGTCGTCCACCCCAAGGCAAGCTCGCTCAGGTCACCCGTTCCGATGACCAGACCATTGAGGCTGTTGGCCAGGTCCATCAAGATCTGGGTACGCTCACGCGCCTGGCTGTTCTCATACGTTGCATCGTGCACCGACGGGTCGTGGCCGATGTCCTTGAAGTGTTGGGTCACCGCCTTGGCGATCGGAATCGTTCGAAAGTCGACACCAAGGAGCTCTGCACACCTCTGTGCATTGCCCTTGGTGCGTCGGCTCGTCCCAAACCCCGGCATGGAGACGGCCTTGATGGCACTGCGCTCAAGGCCGAGCAGATCGATCGTCCTGATTGCAACCAGCAGGGCGAGGGTGGAGTCCAACCCTCCCGAGAGGCCGAGGATGACACGTGAGATCTTGGTGTGGACCAGGCGCTTCTTCAAGGCGAGGGCCTGGATTGTCAGGATGCGTTCAAAGCGCTCAGCCTCATCACCCTCCTTGGGGATGAATGGAAGAGCTGGAAAGGTACGCGTGAGGGTGGTGGGACGTATCTCGAGGGCGAATGGGATGGTAGTGAAGGCGAGGTTGCAGGCAGTGATCTGCCTCCTTCGCCGTTCGAGGGCCAAGCGCTGTACATCAATCTCAGCGGTCAGCAATACCCCGCTCTCGTCACTGCTCTTGGCCAACGACCGACCGTTCTCTGCGATCATCAGGTGAGGGGTATAGACGAAGTCGGTGGTCGACTCCCCCTCCCCGCCGCCGCTGTAGAGGTAGGCACAGGCAAGCTTTGCACTCTGGTGACGGACCAAGAGGCACTGGTAGTCGCGCGAGCCGATGAGCTCGTTGATAACCGAGGGGTTTGCGATGACCGTCGCACCCCCGACGGCCAACCGGTTGCTCGGCGGGGCGATGTCGTAGAGGTCCACCCCGATCTCACAGCCGATAACCAGGTCGGTGAGCGTCGTACAGCGAAAGAGCAGGTCGGTGCCAAACCAGGTCTGCTGGCCCAAGAGCTCGATCTCCCGGCACTCCGTCTTGGGGTGGACGAACCATCGTCGTTGGTCGACGCCACAGGGGGAGATGAGGTGCTCCTTGGGCACGACGCCCAGAACCTCTCCACCCTGCATCACCACCGCACAGTTGTACAGCGCCCCACAGACGATCATGGGAGAGCCGAGGATGATCACGAGATCGCTCTGTCGGCTTGCATCGAGTATTGCACCGAGACTCTCGATGGCCTTGCCCTGCAACTGCTCCTGGAAGAAGAGATCGCCAGAGGAGAGGCCGGTGGTCACCAGCTCGGGCAAGACGAGGATGCGTACATCTTGGCGGACCGCGTCTTCGATCAGCGCAATGATTCTGGCGGTGTTGGCAGTCGTATCCGCGACGGTCACCTCAACAGCCGCTACAGCAACGTTGACAAATCCATCCTTCATATCGGCCTCCTCACCGGTAGTCTATCACAAGAGGGTTCCAGGTTCACTATCCCGCCTTCGTAACGGTACATCAATTCCGTTGCCCTACGACGTTGATCACAGCTCCCCCCACCATATACCCAACTGCCAGTGGGCGACCGATCGATCATCTGGAGGGCCTCTGGCCACACCCCTTCACCGCCAACGTCGCCCAGAATGTAGGCACCCCCATCTCATGAAGATAGCCGCTGCCGTTGGTATCCTCATAGAGGTCGAGGAGGCGGAAGCCCGCCTTGATCTGTCCGCGGACTTGCTCCTCGAGGGTGTGGGAGAATTGTATGCCCGAATCCTCCCGGTTGAGCACTGCCAGCAGCGCCCGATCCTTGACCGGGTTGAACGGCAGGCGATGTATGATGCGCTGCTCATCCGTGCTGACGATGAAGTTGACGCCGTTGTCCAGCCCTGCCATCAGGAGACCCCCATCTGCGAGGATGCGATGGCACTCGCGCCACAGCGGCTCGACTTCTTCAATATAGCAGTTGGAGACGGGATGGAAGATCACATCGAAGGTGCTGTCATCAAAGGGGAGTGGCTTGCTCATATCGGCGTGGACAACCTCGATCGTGTACCCTTCACGCTCGGCAACAAAGAGGTCGGTTTGGATCTGCCGCTGGGAGTAGTCCAAAAGCGTGCACACCGCCCCACGGGCGGCGAAGATCGGCATCTGCTGCCCTCCTCCGCTGGCCAAGCCCAACACTCGTTTTCCCTGCAGTGGGGGAAACCAGCTCGTGGGCACCGCCTTGGTCGGTGTCAACACCACCGACCACTGGCCCTCGCAGGCTCGCCGATAGGTCGCAGAATCGATGGGTACCCCCCACATCCACCCCTCTTCGACCCACCGGTCGATGGCCGCTGCGTTGATGGCCGCCCAATCCAAATCGTTGCTCATCGCTTCACCCGTCCTGCTCGCACAAACGGTTCCTCAACACGCTCTGCGGTGATGACCTGATACCGGCTTGGCCTTCGATATGCATTGCCGTGCACCTCGCTTGAGCGATACGCCCTCATCATGGCAAGGTCGAAGTGTGCAAGGTACACCCCCTCTTCGGCGGGGGCCTCGAGGATGCAGGTATCTCTGCTCTCCGTTCGGCCAGGCACGTATGCCACCCCATCGAAGGCAGAGGAGTGCCCATTGCAGTCGGGGCTCCCCATCGGGTAGTTGGCAGTCGCGATGCCCACCATGTTCTCAAAGGCGCGGGCCCGCAGTTGGGAGAGGCGATTGAGCTCCATCGGGCAGGCGTTGGGAACGAGGATGAGCTCACTTCCCTTGAGCATCAGGATCCGGGCGCTCTCGGGAAACTCCCGGTCATAGCAGATCATCGCCCCGACCTTCACTGCTCCCCCAGCGGTATCCAGATCAACAACACCAAAGCCATCGCCGGCGTCAAGGTACTGTTCTCTGTCAAAGTCGCAGGTATGCACTTTACGATAGCGTAACGCCTCGTGCCCATTTCGATCAAAGAGGCTCATCGTATTGAAGAGACGACTCCCATCGGCTTCGAGGTAGGTGATGGCGATGGCCATTCCCACCTCCTTGGCCAGCTGGCCAAAGAGGGAGACAAAGCGTGAGTCCGCCCCAACGCCACCGCGCAGAATCGCTTCTCGGCTCTCACCGAGATTGTAGCCACAGCTCCACATCTCGGGAAAGAGGGCGATGTCACCTCCCAGCACCTTGGCCCGAACACATGCGGCAAGCCCTTTTTCAAGGTTGCCTCCAAGCGATCCGGTGGATTTCAATTGCAAGAGTGCGACTGTGAGCTTCATGATCCCACCCTACCACACAAACGGGATGAGGCGATAGCGAACTCGTTGTGTGTACTCCGTGTAGCCAGCAAGCTCCCTGCTCAGGATCTCCTCTTCGCCGGCGATCCGTTTCACCATGAGCACTGGATACGCGAGGAAGATCACGAAGGAGACCACCGAGCCCAAGATCAGTGGCATGGAGAGGAAGATGATGATGGAAGCGCTGTACATCGGGTGACGGACGATCGCGTACAACCCGGTGTCGATGAGCGTTTGGGCGCTCTCCACGTGGACGGTGCGCGAGAGGTACTCGTTCTCTCTCAGCACCGCTGCCCACAATCCATACCCGCCGAGAAAGAGAAATGATGCAGCCCAGACCACCCAAGACGGCAAGGGTATCCACTGGAAGCGAAAGTCGAGGCCAGCGCTGACAAAACCCAAGAAGAAGACCAGGCTTCCAATCCATGTCACCGCTTTTTGTTCTCTCTGATCCTCCTTTGAGGCAAGGCGCCGCTCAAGGAGGGCTGGGTTTGTACACATCAGCACAATACCGGTGATGGCCATCGGGGTGAAGAGGAGGCAGAGGAGGAGCCACCCGTTGGGGTAGTGAACCGTCCCGGCCGGGACGAACAACAGCACGGCAGCCAGAGCCAAGGCCGAAGCGAACTTCATCAGCGCCTTGCCTACCAGATCTCTCTTCATGATGGCCTCCATGTAACGCAAACAGGTCGTGGTCCACTTCTCTCCAACGCATCTCTGCTACCCATTCGCAGTCGAGCGTGTTGCTACAGGTATTCTACAACACCCCGCCTCTCGTGTTGTAGCTGTCAAGCATCATTGGCACTGGTCAACAATACCACGCTCTCGGTGTGGAAGGTCTGGGGATAGAGATCGAAGAGCCGCAACGATCGCACCAGGTAACCGTATTGGCCAAAACGCTTCACATCGCGCGCGAGGCTCGCCTCATCACAGCTGACGTAGATGATGCGCCGAGGCTTCCAGGAGGCCATCAAGGATGGGAGGGCGGCGTCGAGGCCGGTTCTCGGGGGGTCGACGATGATGGTCTCAACCGCCACTGTCTGTCGCTTGGCCCATGTCTCGGCCGCTTCGGTAAAGAAGCGGGCGTTCGGCGCATTGCGTCGGGCAAAAGCGAGGCACTGCTTCTGTCGCTCGACGGCGATGACGGTCCGTCCCGCTTCTTCGACGAAGGAAGCGAAGGTCCCTACCCCGCTGTAGAGGTCCATCACGGTCTCTCCCTCGACCAGCGAGCTCACGTACGCTCCCAAGGCGGGCAGCAGGTGGAGGTTTGATTGAAAGAAGACGGTGGGGCTGAGCACAAAGTCCTTTGGCCCGACCTCGACCCTGATCTCCTCGCCCAAGAGCACCGCCTGCTCCTGGTCGGCGAATGCGGCTACCTCGACCAAGCCGCTCTTGGTGATCCGGTTTGCGAACATCTCGCGGCGCGCTCCATCGAAGAGGCGCTTGGGGTCAGAGAGGAGTGCATTGAGCGGGGGGACGAGGACCGGGCAGTGGTCGATGGGCACGAGGGTGTTGCTGAGCCGGCCGAGAAAGCCGACCCTCCTCTGGTGTAGGTCAACGAAGAAGCGGGCGCGGCTACGGTAGTCCCATCCACTGCCAGTCACCTGCTGCTGGATGTCATAGGAGTCTGCCTTGACCCCTCCGATACGCTCGAGGCTGTCGATGACGATCGCCTCCTTCACCTCTGCTTGGTAGGTGGCCTCGGCATACTGGAAGTCGCAGCCCCCGCAGATACCCCAGTATGGGCAGGGTGGCGTGATACGCCGGGGGTTCGGTTCAACGACCGTGGTGGTTGTGGCCATGGTGTAGGAGGCGTGTTCCCGCTCGATGGCAGCCTCGACGACCTCTTCTGGCAACGCTTCACGGACCAGGACCTGCTTGCCCCCGCCGCCGAGGGCAAGCGCACGTCCTTGGGAGACGAGTTTCTCAATGCTCAGCAGCATCGACGAGCTCCTCGATGTAGGAGTTGATGACTCCCATCGCCCCGTCCCAGAAGCGTTGGTCGGCCAAGTCGATCGAAGCCAAGGCTGCTACATCGCGGGCACTCTTGCTGCCGGCAGCTGCAAGAATCTCCTCATACTGGTCGAAGAAGCCAGGCCCCTGCTCCTGTGCCTGGGCGAAGAGGCCGAGGGCGAAGAGCAGGCCGAAGGCGTACGGGTAGTTGTAGAAGGAGAACTCACAGCGGTAGTAGTGGCTCTTTACCGCCCACATATACCGGTGATAGACACCCAATCCATCGCCGTAGGTGCGCTTTTGGGCATCCTCCATCAGCGAGCAGAACTCCGCGGCAGTGAGATCACCGTCGGCGCGCCGCTCATAGACGGCACGCTCAAAGTAGAAGCGGCTGAGGATATCGACACAGACCTGCGTCGAATCTTGCAACATATGTTCGACGAGGGTGATGCGCTCTTCGCGTGAACTCTCCTTGAGCGCTCCCTGGAGGATCAACTGCTCGCTGAAGATTGAGGCAGTCTCGGCAAGGGTCATCGGGTAGTTGCGCAGCAGGTAGGGTTTGTCGAGCACCACCGAGTCGTGCCACGCGTGGCCAAGCTCGTGGGCGAGGGTCGACACGCCACCAAACGAGTTGTCGAAGTTGGAGAGAATCCTGCTCTCCTTTGCCAGTGGGAAGGAGGTGTCGTAGGCCCCTCCAACCTTGCCGGGGCGGCTGAAGGCGTCGATCCAGCCGTTCTTGAAAGCGTTGTCGGCGAAGCTGGCCATCGCGGGAGAGAAGGTGGAGAACTGCGTGACGATGAAGGCGTGCGCCTCCTGGTAGGTGTAGGAGCGTGCATGGTCACCCACCGGGGCGAAGAGGTCATAGAAGGCGAGCTCCTCGACACCAAGCAGCGCTGCTTTCGCCTTGAGGTAGCGGCGAAAGTTATCCAAGTTTCCCTCAATGGCGGTGATCAGGGAGTTGAGAATCTCCCGATCGATGCGTGAAGTGGAGAGCGAGCGGTCGAGCGGAGAGTCCCACTTCCTCCGCTTGGCGAGGGTGAGAGTGGTCCCGGTCACCCCGTTGAGGGCTGCGGCGAAGGGAATCTCGTACGCCTCAAAGAGGCTGATCTCACTCTCATACGCCTTTTTCCGGATTTCGCGATCCTTGTCGCTTGCCATGTTGCGTAGCTCCACCACGCTCTTGGGCCCCTCATCCCCCCACTCGGTGCTGATGGCCGACCCCATCGCCTGCTGCAGGCGGCTGAAGGCGTCGCCGCCGCTGCGGGCAAGGTCTGATGCCAAATCCTCCATCTCAGCACTCATCAGGTGTCGCTGCTGCTCTAAGAGCTCCTCAAGCGGATAGCGATAGCGTGCGAGATCGCCTCCATCGCCCGTTCGCGTGGCAATCTCCTCGACGCGGGTGGCAAGGAAGTTCATCAGTGAGACGGCAGCTTTTTCGACCGCGAGAGAGACCTCCTCAGCCTGACTGACCGCCCTCAGAGCGACTTCGTTGGAGGTGTTGAGGGTCAACACCGCCGAAGCGTAGGCGTAGAGGTTGGCATAGCGGTCGACGGTGGATTCAAAGCGGTCGATCGCCTCCTTGAGGTCACACCCCTTCTCTTGAAGGTAGGCTTCCAGGCCGGTGGCCCCTTCGACGACCAGGGCGAGGTCGTTGGCAAACTCGGCGCTCTCACAGCTCACATAGATGGGCGTGAGGTCCCACTCTGATGGTATATTCATCTTCACTCTCCTATAGATTCAACTCATACTCGGCAATCTTGTTGATCAACGTCCTTCTGCTGATGCCCAGCTCCTCAGCCGCCCGGGTGCGGTTTCCCTCCCAGCGGTGGAGGGCCCGTATGATAGCCTCGGCCTCCAGCTCCTTGAGCGAGAGCGGGTGGCCGCCTCGGCTCTGTCCATCCTTCTCACCGCCGGTGGTAAGGGGAACCGAGCCGCGCAGGTCGAGTTCATCGCTTTGGATCTCCTCTCCATTTGCGAAGATCACCGCCCGCTCGAGGATATTCTCCAGCTCACGGACATTGCCATAAAAGTCATGTTGGCAGAGCAATTCGAGGGCTGGCGACGAGAGGCCGACGACCCGGTGCCCCATCTCGGCTCTCAGGCGCCTGAGGATGCCGGCAGCCAGGACGGGGATGTCCTCTCGTCGTTGGCGAAGTGGCGGAATGGCGATCCGCACCACATTGAGGCGATAGAAGAGGTCCTCCCTGAACGCCCCGCTCTGTACGCGCTCTTCCAGGTTTTTGTTGGTCGCGGCGATGATCCTGGCGTTGATCGGCATTGCCGTCGTCCCCCCGAGACGGGTGATGCGCCGCTCCTGCAAGACGCGCAGGATCTTCACCTGCAAGGAGAGGGGCATGTCCCCGATCTCGTCGAGGAAGAGCGTACCCCCGCTGGCCAGTTCAAACATCCCGGTCTTCCGGCTCACCGCACCGGTGAAGGCCCCCTTCTCGTACCCGAAGAGCTCACTCTCGAGAAGATTCTCCGGTACCCCGCCGATGTTGATGGCAACAAAGGGGCCGCTGCTCTGGGTGCTGGCCCGATGGATTTCGCGCGCGACAACCTCCTTGCCGGTACCGCTTTCCCCGGTGATGAGGACGATGGAGGAGGTATCGCTGATCCGGCTGATGATCTCCTTGATTCTCTTTATCGCGGCGCTCTCGCCGACGAAGACCGGCCCCCCTTCATCAGCTTTGCCCCGCCCCTCGCTCTCCACCACGTTGCGCAGCTGCTGGGCGTCGACGAGTTTCTTGAGCCGGATGACCAGCTCCTCGGGATCAAAGGGCTTTACGATGTAGTCCTGTGCCCCCTCCTTGAGGGCGGTGACCGCATCGCTGATCTCCCCATGGGCGCTGATCATGATGATCGGCATGCGAAAGCCCTCGCTGCGAATCCAGGTGATCAGTGACAAGCCGTCCATGCCGGGCATCTTCAGATCGATGAGGCAGGCATCGTAGTGGTTCTCGCTGAGCATCCGCTGCGCAGAGAGCCCATTCTCGGCACAATCACTGTCGATGGCATCGAGGCTGAGGTAGCGACGCATCAATTCACGGATATTGGGTTCATCGTCGACGATCAAAATTCTCATGGTGTGTCCTTTGTGCTCTTCTTGGTCGGGTGGATGCTTCGGCTCAACACCACCTCGGCTACCGTGCCTCCCCCCTCCCGGCGGTAGAGGCGCAGGTTGCCTCCCCGTGCCTTGACGAATTGGCGTGAGATGGAGAGACCGATTCCCGAACCGTGGATCTTGGTCGTGAAGAAGGGATCGAAGATCTTGCGCAGCTCCGTGGCAGCAATCCCCTCCCCCCGGTCCATGATGAAGACGTGCAGCAGGTTTCGTTTGCCACTGACGATCTCGACCTCGACTTGTGGATCGCCGTCACCGCCACTCTCCACCGCGTTCTTGAGCAGGTTCTCGAAGACCGACCGGGCCCGATCCTCATCGAAGGTGATGAAGAAACGCCTCTCGCTCTTGAACGAGATGGGTTTGTCAAAGCACTTGATCAGCGAACCCAACAGGTCGTTGAGATCCACCGGCACGGGGTTTCCCAAGGGATTGCGCAGGAAGTCGCTGACCTTGTTGGTCAGTTGGGTGAGGCGGTTGAGCTCCTGGTCGATGACGATCAGATCACTGTCATAGTGGCCCGGTAGCGTCTTCTTCAGGAGGGCCAGCTGGATGGTGATGGCGCTGAGCGGATTCTTGATCTCATGGGTCAGCGTCCGTGCCGCCTGACCGAGGTTGACCAGGCTCTCCTGCTTGGCGATGGTGGCCCGATAGCGTCGGTTGGAGCGGTAGATGTTCAATACCAGCAGGAAGAGGCCGATGAGCACCAAGGTCGAGGTGATGCCGATGGCCCCGGTGACCACCAGGCGCCGGTGGTACGCCTCCCCGTCAAAGATGAGGTAAAGGACATCGGGAAAGTCGATGGGTGTGGGCAAGAGCCCACTCTCGGTGAGGGTAAGCTGGCCGGTGTCCAAGAGGATTGTCAGGCGGCTGAAGCGGATGTACTCGATCATCTTGGTCGCCCGGTTGTACGTCGCCACACCGGTGTTGGGGTTCGATCTGCTGATGAGCTCCAGCGAGGAGGAGAACCGGTCGAGTGGGATGGTCATCGGCACGTTGCCCAAACTCAACACCCGCCTGCCCATCGAGCTGTACACCCCGATGCCGCTCACACTCTCCTCGGCCATCGTCTTCTGCGCCTTGCTGGTAGAGTCTTGCAAGGCGAGGAAGACGGAGTTGAAGGAGCGTTCAGCCTCACTCTGCATCCGCAGCTGCTCCCGCTCGATGAGGGCGGTGGTGAGGAAGACCACCAAGGAGATGAGCAGGAGGAAGGCCACGACAAGACTGGTGATGACAATGAAGGGTTCCTTAGCATCACCGATCATCCAACGTGTGCGCCTCTTCTCCAATGAATTGCTCCCCCGTATGGATCACTCGTAGTTCAACGCCTCGATCGGGTCGAGCCGAGAGGCCTTCATTGCCGGATACCAACCGAAGAAGATGCCGACAAACATCGAGAAACCCATAGCAAGTATGAACGAGGCATATGATAAATGCAACGACCAATCGAGCATGTTGGTCACCGCATAGCTGAGCAGTGAGCCCAGCGCGATACCGAGCATCCCCCCAAGCAGGGTCAGCGTCAACGCCTCGACGAGGAACTGGCCGCGGATCACGTTGGGGCTTGCCCCCAATGCCTTGCGGATGCCGATCTCCTTGGTCCGCTCGGCCACCGAGACGAGCATGATGTTCATGATGCCAATGCCGCCGACGAGCAGACTGATCGCAGCGATGAGGGCGAGGAATGAACTGAAGGTGCCGGTGATCTGTTCGGCCATCTCGGCAAGCGAAGCGGGGGAGAAGATGCTGTACCCATCGGTGCCGACGATGTCATCGAGGTACTCGGTGACGTGGTCGCTGACCTCGATGGTGTCAAAGCCCTCGGCGACCTTCACCACGTACGCCCCCACCCCGCTGGTGCGGATGAAACGCTGGCTGTAGGTGTTGTAGGGGATAAAGACGGTATTGTTGTAGGAGAGGCTGAAGGTGGCGTCCTTGCTCTCCAGCACCCCGACGATGAGGTAGCTCTTCGCTTGGTTGCGAAAGAGGCTGACGTACTGGCCTACCGCCGCCTGGTCGGGGAAGAGATCCTTTGCCACCGTTGAGCCAAGCACGATGACTTGGCGACGGTTGATGTTATCCATCGCCTCGAAGAAACCGCCCTCGGAGTACTCGAGGTTGAGGACATCACCGTAGTCGCTGAGCACCCCGGCCACCGAGACACTCTTGGACTCCTTGCCGTTGCGGACCCGAACCGTCGAACTGTTCTGTGGCAGCACGGTCTCGATTCCTTCCACATCGCGTCTGAGCATATCGCTGAACGCCTCGTCGAAGGTGCCACTGCTGCGCTGGCCAGCTGATGGATAGATGGTGACCATATCCAGACCGCCGACGGCGATTGAGTCGGTGATGGACTTTGAGGCGCTGTCACCGATGGTGAGGATCGCAACCACTGAGGCGACCCCGATGACGATACCCAGGAGGCTGAGGGCGGTGCGCATCTTTGAGCCGCGCATGGCGTTGAAGGCGAGTTTGATGTTTTCGATCAGCATGCTATGCCTCCACTCTTCCGTCACGCAGGTGGATCTGACGGTGGCTGCGCATCCCCAGATCGCGGTCGTGGGTGACAAGGATCACCGTCCTGCCTTCACTGTTGAGCTCCTCGAAGAGCTCCAGGATCTGATTTCCTGTGCGGGTATCCAACGCACCGGTGGGTTCATCGGCCAAGAGGATCGTCGGGTTGTTCACCAGCGCCCGGGCGATGGCGACGCGTTGCTTCTGCCCACCACTCAGCTCATTGGGGCGGTGGTGCATCCGATCGGCGAGGCCGACACGCTCAAGGGCATGGATCGCCGTCTGTTTGCGCTCCCGCACCGACGCGCCTGCATAGAGCAGCGGGGTGATGACGTTGTCCAGCGCAGTAAGCTTGCCCAAGAGGTTGAACTGCTGGAAGACGAAGCCGACCTTCCGGTTGCGGATATAGGCAAGCTCGGCCTCGTTGAGGCCGGCGGTATTCTCACCGTCGATGTCGATATAGCCGCTGGTGGGGGTATCGAGGCAGCCGATGAGGTTCATCATCGTTGACTTGCCACTGCCCGACGGCCCCATGATGGCGGTGAATTCGCCGCGGGAGATATCGATGGAGACCCCGTCCAACGCCTTGACGACGAACTCCCCCATCAGGTAGTAGCGAGTCACATCCTCGAGGCGAATTACACTCTCAGTCATGCTAGAACATCCTCATCTGCGGTCCGCTGACCCCGATGGCAGCGAAGGGGTTGGAGGTGTCGGTACGGCGGATGACCAGCGTATCGCCGGCCTTGATATCGCCGCTGAGCAACTGGCTCATACCCTCTCCAAGGTACTTGACCGTAACCGGAACACGGGCGGTGGTCCCATCCTCCAGCTTCTTGGTGACGCTGCTGCTGCCGCGGCTGGTGGTTACCGCACTCTGGGGCAGGAGGAGGATCTTCGTCTCCCCCTCGCTGGTGATGCTGCCATCGAAGGTGTAGCCGGGGGCGATGGTGGAGGGCGGCGATGGGATCTTCAGCTCCACATCCATGACGCCGATGCCCTGGTTGGTGTAGCGCCCGATCATCGGGATGTACTCGACCACTGCATCGATGGAGGAGTCGGGGTAGGAGTCGAAGTAGAGGACTGCCTTCTGCCCGAGCTGTACGTACTGCATGTCGATCTCATCGATCTCGACGGTGGCTTTCAGCGTTGAGCGGTCGATGATCGTCATGGCCGGAGAGCCGGCATCGAAGTAGTCACCGACGTTGACGTTCACCGACGCCACCACCCCATCGAAGTTGGCGTACGCCTTGGTGTAGTCGAGCTTCTTGCGTGCCGATTCCAGCTTCATCTCGGTGAGCGTGCGATCACGCTCACTGCCGGTCAAGAGGATGCGCTCCAAATCCGCCTCGAGGCTGGCCACGTTGTACAGCTGGTCGGTGTTGTCGATGGCGATGAGCACATCACCCTTCTTGATCTGTTCTCCTTCTTTGACAAACACATCGGTGACCGTCCCGGTGGCCCTGAGGAGCACCTTCTGGATCTCGTTGGGCTCCACGTAGCCGGAGAGGTCGATGGTGGTGGTGAAGATTGATTCGGTGACCTGTGCCTCCACCTCCCTCACTGCACTGATGGGAGCTCTCTTCTCGGCCCAGGGGAAGCGCTCATTCTCTTTGTAGAAGTTGTAGAGAAAGAGACCCCCGCCGATCAGAGCGATGATCACCACCGTGGTGATGAGCCGCTTGATGCGCTGGCGGCGCTGCTTCTTTCTCAGTTGGTTTCGTACTTGGTTCTCACTCTTGTTCTCGCTCATGAACGTCCTTCCTTATAGTCCGAGGATCTTGATTTGATTTTCCAGTTTCAGTCCCTCCAGCAAGCTGGAGTGGAGGGTATACGCATCCAGATCCACGGTGAACTGGGCGTCCTCGACATCTTGGGCGGTGGCAAGGCCCCGCCCAAAGAGGTCCTGCTGTTGCTCGAGGGTCTCTTGATTATACGCCATACTCTCCAACAACAGTGAGTAGTTCATCAGATAGGAGGCGATGCTGTTCTGTATGCTCACCACACTCTGGTTGAACTCATCCACAGCAGTGCGATAGGCAAGCTCTGCCGTCAGCACCGCATTCTCCAACTGTTGCAACTGCAACCCCTCGCTATAGGAGCTGGGGTTGTTTGACCAGGAACCGCCGATGGTCAGGGAGGGGGAGAAGGTGTTGTTTTCAAAATCATAGGATGCGGTCACACCTGCGGAGATCGAATACTGCTGGTTCGTGGGACCGAAGGAGGCAGACCCCTTTACCGTGAGGTCGTTTTCATAGTCAGTCTTCCCAGCCATGGTGGTCAGTTTTGATGTCGCATACCCGATGCTTCCGACCACGCCCAAGCTCGTATTAGTATACTTGGCCTTCTCAAGGGCAAGGTCCTCTTTTGCCAAATCCAGCGCCAGGCCCTTGAGCGTGAGGCTGCTGTTCTTCTTCATATCGGGATTGAAAAGGAGGTTTGGCTCAGGTATCTCATCCACCCCCTCCCACTCAAAGCCGGCGAGATTCTTGAACTGCCTCATGTAGAGTTCGCGCGCTGCATTGAGTGCTTCGAGGGTGGTCTCTTTGCTCCCGATGGCTTGTTGTGATGCACGGTGGATGAGGCTGCCCTCCCGGACCAGGTTGAGGGTGAGGTTTTGCTCGAGGGTCCGCTTCGAGTCGGCGAGCTCCTTGGTTGTCTTCTTGATGTTCTTCTCGTTGTCGAGGATGGTGGCGATCTGGGTGTAGAGGCTGGTTGTGTAGTTCACCCGGCTGGAATCGTAGGTGGAGGTCGCCATAATTTCGGTCTGCCGATTGTTCAGGCTTTTCCGATTGTCGGTGGTCAGCCCGTAGGTGATGGTGTGGCTTGCCCTGACAGATGGGGATACTGAGTAGTTGCTTGAGGAAGGGGCATAGGAGAGAGCTCCAGTAGAGACTTGGATTGAAGTCTTGCCATCATTCGGCAACACGACGGTTGCATTGATTCCTGAAGATCTCAGGGTGGCAGAGGGGGCAGCGAAATCGACGGTGGTCGTCAGATCCCCACTCACCGCGATCCCCACCCCATCCTCTGCTTGGGTAAGACCGATTCTCAGCAGGGTATCGCGCTTGGTGAGCTCCAGATCTTGCATCCGCGCACTCTCGGTGAGGGCTCTCTCCACGATGGCAGTGAGCGGGAGGGCGGCAAGGGGGAGGGTGATAAGGCTTGCCACGATCATCACGGCAAGGGTACGTATACGAACATGGTGCATCGGCTACACTCCTATTCTGTGCGATGGTATCCTCTCAACTATCGTATGAATGAGAGAGAAGAAGCAAGCGACGGGTGGGTAACTCCATACAATCTACAAAAGTCTGAGCCCCCCGTCCACCACCACCTCGATTCCAGTGATAAAGGGTGATTCGAGCAGGAATTTGACCGATCGGGAGATATCAGATGCAGCTCCGGTATGCCCCACCGGCAGTCGCTCTGCCATCCGTGTGAAGTACCCCTTGTCATCCGCATTGGCAAGGATGGGGCCAGGGGAGATGGCGTTTACCCGTACAACCGGGCCCAGAGCCACCGCCAGGGCTTTGGTCTGGGCCAAGAGCGCTCCTTTGGCGATGTAGTAGGCGGGCCGGGAGGATTTGGGGGCAGAGAGGGTGGCATCACAGATATTGATGACACTCCCCCGTCTATTGTGTTGCTTCAGATGGATGTACAGCTCCTTTGAGAGGAAGAACGGAGCGCTGTTGTGCAACGCCATCAGCGAGGTGAACGCCTCAACGGTGGTCTCTTCGACCGAGAGCGGAGAGAAGGAGGAGGCGTTGTTGACCAGGTGGTCGATGCGCCCGTAGCGGGTAAGTGCCCGCCCAAAGAGATCGTTGATGGCCTGCACCTCGGTCAGATCGCCCTCGACGATCGACGTCAACAGATTCTGTTCATCAAGATCGCGCTTGAGCTGGCGAGCCTCACTGGTGGCTCGGCGGGTGTGGAGGATGACGGCATACCCCGCTGCTGAGAGAGAGCGTACCATCTGGGCCCCAAGGCGCTGTGATGCACCGGTGACCAGTACCACTTCACGATTCAGTCCCATAGGAGAGCATGATAGCCCGCTTGTTGCCGATTGGCAATTGCAAGGGTATATTGGGGGTGTGGGTGATCCGCACCCCTGCCCCTACCCTTAAGGATAACAACATGGCAAAAGACAATAAAGATTGGAAAGACTCCTTCAAGAAGAAGCTGAACATCGAACCGGGTGTTCACCTCAATGAAAGTGGAGGCAAGGACAAGAAGCGCTTCACCTTCTCATTCTGGTACTTCTTCATCATCATCATCCTCTTCATGGCACTCAACTCCTTCATGACGACCCGCCAGGGGACCGTCCACTCCGTCGACTACACCCAGTTCAAGCAGTTGATCGACCAAGGGACCATCAGGCGGGTGGCCATCGAAGAGGAGAAGTTGGTCGGCTACTCCTTCAACCGAGACAGTGTGGCCGACGACCTGCGCTCCTTCATCGCCGATGACGCATCGACGCTGCAGTCCTACTCCACCTACAAGGTCGACGACCCCGCCCTCATCCCCTTGATGGACAGCAAGGGGGTTGAGTACTACGCAACCCCGCCGGCAAAACCGAGCCTCCTGTCGACACTCTTCAGTTACGCCCTCCCCTTCGTCTTCATCATCCTCATCTGGCGTTTCCTCTTCTCGAGGATGGGCGGCGGCGGCCAGGGGGTGCTCTCCTTCAACCAGAACAAGGCGAAGATCGTCGCAGAGGGCGATACCGGTATCCGCTTCGACGATGTCGCGGGAGCCGATGAATCCAAATATGAGCTCGAGGAGGTTGTGGACTTTTTGAAAAACCCGACCAAGTACACCGAGATCGGGGGCAAGATCCCCAAGGGAGTCCTCCTCGTCGGACCGCCGGGAACCGGAAAGACACTGTTGGCAAAGGCGGTGGCCGGCGAGAGCGGGGTCCCGTTCTTCAAGATGAGCGGGGCTGACTTCGTCGAGATGTTCGTCGGTGTCGGAGCTGCCCGGGTACGTGACCTCTTCCGCCAGGCGAGGGAGAACTCCCCATGTATCATCTTCATCGATGAGATCGACGCCATCGGCCGCTCTCGCGTCGCAGCCGGCATCGGAGGCAACGATGAGCGTGAGCAAACACTCAACCAGCTGCTCGTCGAGATGGATGGCTTCGACTCCAGGACGGGGGTCATCATCCTCGCGGCGACCAACCGCCCCGAGATCCTCGACCCTGCACTGCTGCGCCCCGGTCGCTTCGACCGCCAGGTGCTCATCGACAAGCCCGACCTCGATGGCCGCCACGAAATCCTCAAGATCCATACCCGGAATATCAAGCTCGGCGACGATGTCGACCTGAAGAAGATTGCCCAGGGGGCCGCTGGCCTTGCGGGAGCCGATCTGGCCAACATCGCCAACGAGGCCGCCTTGATGGCAGTGCGCGCCAAACGCAAGACCGTCAGCCAGGAGGACTTCGAAGAGGCGATCGAGAAGTCGGTGGCTGGCCTTGAGCGCAAGAGCCGGATCCTCAACGAAAAGGAGCGCACCCGCGTCGCCTACCACGAGACCGGCCACGCGCTGACCGCCTACCTCACCGAGGGAGCCGAACCGGTGAGCAAAATCTCCATCATCCCCCGTGGTCTGGGTGCACTGGGGTATACCCTGCAGTACCCCACCGAAGATCGGTTCCTGCTCAGCGAGACGGAGTTGTTGGGCAACATCGACACGTTGCTCGGCGGCCGCGCTGCCGAAGAGGTAGTCTTCGGGGAGATCTCCACGGGAGCGGGAAATGATATCAGTCGGGCAAGCGATTTGGTGCGGCGGATGATCACTGAGTTCGGCATGAGCGAGCGCTACCGCAATATCACCTTGCCGACCACCCAAAGTGGGATCGCCGGGGTCGCGGGGGCTCGTGAATACTCGGAGAAGGCCCAGGAGTATATCGACAGCGAGACCGCGCGGATCGTCGGTGAACGCTATGCGTTGGTCAAGGGCAACTTGCTGAAGAACCAGAAGGCGCTGACCACCATCGCAGAACATCTGCTCGAGCATGAGGTCCTCAGCGGAGACGACTTCCACACTCTTGCAAAAAACGAGGTCATTGGCTAATCTGAGCCCCTATGACCATCACCGAAATCCCCAACATAGAATTGATAGAACACCTCTCCTCCCTTCCACCCGATGGAAGGGAGGTGTTTCTGCTCCACGATGGGCAGATTCGGCTCACCGCCATCGGCGCCTCCACCCTCATCAATCGGATGAGAGCCAACCACGGCCTCGGTCTCCTGGAGACCTATGTCCTTGGCCAAGCGTACCTTGCTGCCGGCCTCTTGGCCAGCACGGTCAAGGAGAACGACCGGGTGCAGCTGAACATCGAGTGCGGCGGACCCATCGGTGGCGTCTATACCGAAGCGTGGGCCAATGGGGCGGTGCGCGGCTACCTCAAGCACAACCCCATCCCGCTGGAGAAACCACTGGAGAGCCTGGACCTCGATGAGCTCTACGGGCCGGGGTTCCTGACCGTCACCAAAATCCTCGAGGGACGAAAACAGCCCTTCAGCGGCCAGGTGATGATGCAGTACGGCGATTTGGCCCGGGACCTGGCCCACTACTTCCGCCAGTCGGAACAGACACCGACGCTCATCATCCTCTCCGTCCACTTCGACCAGAGAGGGAATGTCGACGGCAGTGGGGCGATCTTCATCCAGGCGTTGCCCGGCTGTGATGAGGGTACTTTGGGCCGCGTCGAAGACCTGAGTGCGGCCCTCCCCTCCCTCGGCGGTGCCATAGCTGAAGGGGAGAGCGTGAAGCACTTCGTTGAGGCGCACTATGCACCCTTTGGCGTGCAGTACCTCCAACACCAGGCGCTGAACTTCCACTGCCCCTGTTCAAGAGCGCAGTACGAGACCTACCTCACCCAATTGGACGAAGCTGAACAGCAGGACATCCTCACCCACGGACCCTTCCCGCTGGAGCTGGTCTGTCTGAATTGCAACACCCACTACCACTTCACTCAAGACGAGTTGAAGGCGCTCTTTGAGCGCGGAGAGTAACACCCAATGATCTTCTTTGCCACCAGCGCCCTGCACATGACCGACATCATCGAGGAAGAGGCGCGCCAAGCGGGCGCCAGCGACATCCACGCCGTCAGTGGGGGGGTCGAGTTCAACGCCGACTTGAGAGCGGCGTACCGCTTCTGTCTCTACAGCCGTACCTCCACCCGCCTCTTGCTTGGCCTCTGGCAGGATGACGACATCCAAAGCGCTGACGAGCTCTATGAGGCCTCGATGGCCCTGCCGTGGGAGGAGTGGGTCAACCCTGATGTCACATTCTCCATCACCCATACGGTGAAGAACTGCCCATACCTGCGCAACAGCAAGTTCGGTGCCATCCGCCTCAAGGATGCCATCGTCGACCGCTGTAGGGAGAAGTTTGACGGCAATCGCCCGGAGGTCGACATCGAGGAGAGCGATATCATCTTCCACCTCCACATCGAAGAGGACCGGGTCAGTTGGTTCGTCGACTTCTCCGGCCGCTCCCTCCATCGGCGCGGTTACCGTGACGAACAGACGGAGGCGGTGATGAGCGAGTACGTTGCCAGCGCGCTGATCTACCGCAGCGAGTGGTACAAGGCGATGGTCCGCCAAGAGCGCTCACCCGTGCTCATCGATCCCTTCTGTGGATCGGGCACGATTGTCATTGAGGCAGCGCTGTGGGCAGCTGACCGGGCACCGGGCCTCGTCAAGGCGAGAAACTTTGCCTTCCTCTTCCTCCCCATCCACGACCAGGACCTCTACGAGGAGGTGGTGCAAGCGGCACGGGACCGTGAAGAGGCAGCCAAAGGACGGCACATCGCCATCTATGGGTGGGACCACGATCCTCAGGCCATCGCGATTGCCAAGCGTGCTGCTGAGGAGGCGGGTGTCGACGACCTCATAGACTTCCGCGTCAAGGAGTTTCGCCAGATCAACGAGGATGATGTACCGCTCGAGGCGGGGTATATCATCACCGACCCCCCCTATGGAATTCGTCTCGAGGGCAACCTCATCGATCTCTATCGAACGATGAGTGAGGTCTGGCAGCGTTACTATGGCGGGTGGCACATCACCGTCATGAGCGGGAACCCCGAACTCCTTGAGTACATCGACATGAAGAGCGACCGAACCAATACGCTCAACAGCGGGGGCATCGCCTGTCAGGTCGCCCACTACCGCGTCTTCACCGAAGAGCAACGCGCGCTGCTTACGCTGCGAGCAGAGGAGGCGCGCGCTGTCCGCCTGGCCCAGCCGTTGGGGGAGGAGGCGCAGACCCTCTACAACCGCCTGGCTAAAAACCTTGAGGCATTGAAGCCTGAAATGGAGCGGCAGGGGGTGACCAACTACCGGATCTACGACCGCGACCTGGGCCAGTACAACGCCTCAATCGACCTCTATGAGGGACGGTGGGCGGTCCTCTCTGAATATGAGGCTCCCGAATCGGTCAGTGAGCAGTTCGTGGAGGTGCACCGTGAGGAGATGGTGGATGTAACCGAGCGCGCCACCGGAGTAGACCGGGAGCGGATCTTCGTCAAGGTTCGGCGCCGACAGAAGGGGGCCGACCAATACGAAAAGCTTGCCAACAGCGACCGCTTCTTCATCATCAACGAGAACGAAGCACGCTATCTGGTCAACTTTACCGACTATCTGGATACCGGCATCTTCCTCGACCACCGCCCGGTACGCGCCCTCATCGCGACGCTGTGCGAAGGCAAGCGCTTCTTGAACCTCTTCTGCTACACCGGGACTGCCACCGTGCAAGCGGCCAAGGGCGGCGCTATCTCAACAGTCAGCGTCGACACCTCCTCCACCTACCTCAACTGGGCCGAGCAAAACATGCGCCTCAACGGCTACGGGGGAATGAACCACTTCTACTACCAGAGCGACGTTTTGGACTTCCTCTATCAGACCTATGAGCGCTATGACGTGATCTTCTGCGACCCACCCACCTTCTCAAATGGGACGGGGCGCGACCACTTCGATGTCGGACGCGACCACGCCCAGCTCATCAGAAAGTGCATGGACCACCTCGACTGGCACGGAACGCTGATCTTCTCCACCAACTACCGCCGCTTCAACCTCGATGACTGGGTCAGTGAGCGCTACCACGTCGAGGAGATCAGCGAACAAACCATCGGTGACGACTTCAAGGCCAGTGGCAATATCCACAGCGCTTTCCTCATCACCCACCGTCAGGTTGTCAAGGTCGCTGCTCCCAAACGAGCCAAGGTGGTCAGGCGGGTGAGCGAGGACTAGAAGCAGCGCGCCCCCTCACGCTTGTGGCAGTGGTCACAGCGATAGCAGATCTCATGCTCCATGAAGGCTCCCCGGCCAAAAGCATCGATGGATGCCATCGTCGTCTCGGCGATATTGGAGAGTGCCTCCTCGGTGAGGAAGGCCTGGTGGCTGGTCACCAGCACATTGGGCATCGAGATGAGGAGCATCAGCACATCGTCGCTGAGGATTGTCGCGCTCTGATCCTCATAGAAGAGCTCTGCCTCCTCCTCGTAGACGTCCAGTGCCGCCGACCCGATCTTTCTGCTGCGTATCCCCTCGAGGAGTGCGTGGCTGTCGATGAGGGCACCCCGTGAGGTGTTGATGATCACAACCCCCTCCTTCATCAAGGCGATGCTCGCCCGGTCGATGAGGTGGAGGCTCTCCTCGGTGAGCGGGCAGTGGAGGCTGATGACGTCACTCTCTCGACACAGCGCTTCAAAGCTACAGTACTCCACATCCAGATCCGCGGCCGGGTACGGGTCGTAGGCGAGCACCCGCATGCCAAAGCCGCGGCAGATATCACAGAAGACCCGCCCGATCTTGCCCGTGCCCACCACCCCGACGGTCTTGCCATAGAGGTCGAAGCCCACCAAGCCGGTGAGGCTGAAGTTGAACTCCCGGGTACGGGCATAGCTCTTGTGGATGTGGCGCACCGCACTGAGCAGGAGTGCAACGGCGTGCTCGGCCACTGCGTGCGGTGAGTATGCCGGCACCCGGACGATGTGGATCTTGCCGTAAGCGGCCTTGAAGTCGATGTTATTGTACCCGGCGCAGCGCATGGCGATGAGGCGCACCCCACCTTCGTAGAGGGTATCGATCACGCGCTCGCTGATCGTATCATTGACAAAGGCGCAGACGACATCAAAGCCTCGGGCCAGCGTGGCCGTCTTTTCATTGAGCTTTGACTCAAAGTATGTGATCGAAACCCCCAACGCTGAGGCCAGTGCATCAAAGTGGGGTCGGTCGTACGGCTTGGTGTCGAAGAATGCGGTGGTAATCATACCAGGAGCTCCCAAGATATGAGCGAGAGCCCGCATTGCGGGCTCCCTCTGTGTTCGATGGTGGTGGTGGCGCTTAGAAGGAGAGCCCCATAAAGAGGCTTCCCTCTGCAAACACCGGCAAGCTCGTCAGGGGCGTCAAGCCGCCTGCACTGAAGACCATACCGGCTTTCCCGCTGACTCCGGCGCTGATGGTCTTGCCGAAGCGGTAGGCAAGCGAGGCTTTTGCCAGCGGTCCGAAGAGCATGTTGTCGCCCGCATCATTGGCCAGCTCCGGTCCCCAGATGAAGAAGCCGCCGAGGCCGATGTCGAAAGCGACCTTGGAGGAGTGCATGTTCAACATGACAGCGGCAGAGACATCAAGGGCGTGGTCGAAGGAATCAAAGAGATCTTTGAATTTTCCAGCAAACAAGTCGTCCTTCGCCTTCCCCCACCCTGGAGTTATTTTCATATACGGGCTGTACGCCGCATCGATGTCCAGGCCAAGGCCCATCGCCTTGTTAAGCGTAAAGATGTTGTTGAAGTTCAATCCGATGCCAGCTTTGACGTTGTACAAGGAGTATGTGCTCATCTTGTTGGAGAGCTGGTAGTTGAAGGTACCACCGAGGGTAATGGTGGTGTAGTACCGGCTCTCCGGCTTCGTTTTGGCAGCCTTCGGGGCTGCTGCGGGCACTGGCGCCTCAACCGGCTCCGCTTCTTCAATTATCTCCGCCTCTTCGATGAGCGCAACAGGCTCTTCAACGACCAGCTCTTCTTCAACGACCGGTTCGGCCTCGACAACTGGTTCGTCTTCAACGACAAACAGCGGCTCTGCGACGGAGGTGGCGCTACTACTGTAGTTGATTCCGTCATAGGACTGTTGAAGGTAGAGGATATGGGGCACATCCCCATCCAAGCCAAACTCGGTGTACGAGGTGACGAAGGAGTCGACAACCGTCCAATTGGCCTCATCCTCTCCGTCGAGCTGATAACGGAAGGTGGTCACCATCGGGTCTTCCAACATCCACTCCCAAGTTATGACCACAGGGGCGGAAAAGGCCAAGACCGGTACCATGACCAAGACTGTCAACAATGCGATGAATTTCACTCTCATAGTTCATAACTCCTATTTTATAGCCACTGATTGGCCGGCAACGATATTGTAGACGTGCCTATTGATATTATCATACACGCTCCACTCTAATATAACAAGCAAATCCACAAAATGTTACCCTGAAATACACCTGCCAACAACAAATAACGCTTCAATGAATCGGATATGTGTATTGTTGGGATACATCGTGCCCTCTCCACCTCGGGCGAACCAGGGCAACGGGTAAGAGGGCCAGTGGCCAAGTTCCACCCCGGACCCGGGTAACCGGTCGCACTGGATGTGACACACCACGCCTGCATCGATGGTACTTGCCCAAGGGGACGACAAGCGGTAGGCTTCTTTGTCATGGAAACAATCAAGAGCCTTGCCCTCTTTTGTGGCAGCAGTGAAGGAGCTGATATCCGCTATCAACATGCGGCACGAGAGATGGGGGATCTGCTCCATCAGCACCGGGTGACGATGGTCTACGGTGGGGGCAACCGCGGCCTGATGGGCATTGCAGCCGAGCGGCTCCATGCACAGGGAGGGCGGGTCATCGGGGTGTTGCCCCGGATCCTCGATCGCAGCGATGTACGCCAGAAGCGCGTTGAGGAAGAGCTGATCGTCGTCGACACGATGCACGAGCGCAAGGCGCGCATGTATGAGATGAGCGACGGTTTTGTGGCGATGGCCGGTGGCGTCGGCACCTTCGAAGAGATTCTGGAGGTCTTCACCTGGTTGCAGCTTGGCTTGCATACCAAGGCGGTGGCGCTGCTCAACACCGCAGGTTTCTACGACCCGCTGCTCACCTTCCTGCACCACGCAAGCAAGCAGGGGTTCATCAAAGGCGAGTTGCTCGACGCCCTCATCGTCGACGATGAACCAGCCCGTCTGCTCGACCGCATCGACCGCTTCTCGGTGCATCTTGGTGACAAACTCAGCTAGAGGTCGTATGCTGTGACCATGGATCTGCGCCGCTATAAGATCCGGGAGATCGCCTACATCATCCTGGGTTCGCTCTTTACCGCCATGGGCATCGCACTCTTCTGCAGCCCCGCCATGATCGCCTCCGGTGGGGTCAGCGGCATCGCCATCATCTTCCACCACACGCTCGGCTTCGACACTGGCTTGATGATCCTCATCCTCTCGGTGCCGCTCTTTGTGCTGGGGATCGCCATATTCGGGCCCCAATACGGCTTCAAGTCGCTGCTCGGCACACTGCTGCTCAGCGCCTTCACCTCGATCATCGAAGCCCAAGTGGGCCGCTTCGGGCTGCTCGACTACACCAAGGAGCTCTCCACCTTGCTCAGTGCGATATCGGGCGGGTCGTTGATGGGCATCGGAGTGGGCCTGGTGATGCGCAGCGGCGCCAATACCGGGGGCACCGACATCCTTGCCCAGATTCTCTCGCGCTACACGCCACTGTCGATGGGGACCTCGCTGTTCCTCGTCGATGCACTGGTCATCGCCTCAAGCGCCTTCATCTTCGGTTTCGAGCGGGCCCTCTACGCGACCATCACCGTCTATATCACCAGCGTGACCATCGATGCGGTGGTCCTCTCCTTCGGCACCCGGTCGGCCAAGACGGTATGGATCGTCAGCGACCGTCATCAGGAGATCGCCGATGCCATCATGAGCGAGCTCGGCCATGGCGTCACCCTCATCGAGGGACAGGGGATGTACAGCAAGCAAGCGCGCCCCATGTTGATGAGTGTGATCGCCAACAACAAGCTGGCGCTGCTCACCACCATCGTCCACCGCTTCGACAAAGAGGCGTTCATGGTCATCGGTGAGGCGTATGAGGTGATCGGCGAAGGGTTCAAATCACTGGAGACCGCCGCCTGGCGGGGGCGGTCGGATACCACACAGATGCAGTGATCAATGCTGCCAGAGGCGCTCGGGGTAGATGCCGGCCCTCACCTTCTTGGCCAGCTCGTCCTTGACGATCGGGCGGTCCTCGCTGTATGTCATGCCGAACCACGTCTCGTCGGTGGTGTAGAAGCGCAGCCGCCCCTCGCCCTTGGTGACGATGGCACTCGCCCCGTTGGGCAGGTAGCACTCGTTCTTGCCTGAGGTGACATTGGCATTGATGAACGACTCCCAGTAGGAGGCAAAGCTCTCGAACGCCGTGGGGGCAAAACCGAAGAAGTTCATCGATACCGCCTCATCTCCCGTGAGCTGCACCGGCCCGCTGTCACGCCGGCTGATGATCCGCTCCTCCTCGAAGCCGATCTTGGTGTGCTCCTCCATACTGACCAAATACCCCGCATCCACTGAGCAGATCGCCCGGCTGACCGTCCCGCTGCGGCTCATCGTGTTGCGCAGCACATAGCCGACCATCGCGTGCTCGCAGCTGGTGTTCTCGATGCTGCTGAGGTGAGAGGCAAGGATCTGGAAGGCCTCGCGCCCGTAGTAGTCGTCGGCGTTGATGACGGCAAACGGCTCGTCAACCGCCGTGCGGGCGCAGAGGAGGGCGTGGACCGTCCCCCAGGGCTTGGTCCGGGCTGCCGAGAGGCGCTTCTGCTCCTCGGTGAGCAAATCGTCCATGCCTTGGAAGAGGTAGGAGGCATCGAAATTGCGAGCGATCCGGTCGAAGACCCGTTCACGAAAGTCCCGCTCAATGTCTTTTCGGATGATGAAGACAACCCGGCCAAAGCCACTCTCCTTGGCGTCGTATACCCCATAATCGAGCAATGTCTCGCCATGGGAACCCACGCCATCGATCTGCTTGATCCCCCCGTACCGGCTTCCCATGCCGGCGGCCAATACCAGTAGTGTTGGTTTCATCTGCACACTCCTTGCCTCATTGGTTGGCATTCTATCAGAGATGAATCAACTATCCAACGCTTTGCGATGGAAAAAGTGGCGGTGGTGGGGTATGCTGGTTCCATGAACAATCGAGAATGGTACAGTGAAGTGATTCGCTTCTGTAAGCTATCGGAGAGTTGTGCACGCTGCCCCTATCACCTGTTGGGCAAGAGCCAAGAGACAGGCGCCCTTGAGGGGCGTCCCTGCTTTTCATCACCCGAAGCGCTCCTGGCGTTGAGCGCCTGGCTCGACCTACCCGTCGAGGGAGCGACGCACAGCGAAGCAACGGACAATGACGATGCCCAGTGGCTGCGTGACCTGATCAGGATGCAATTTCACGACGATGATGACGACGAGGACGAGCTCTTCCTCGACAACCAGTTCATCTAGAGCACTTCGATGGAGAGCTGCAGTGCTGCGCTGTACCGCCCGGTGGCGTAGCGGTCGGGATTGAAGTCCGGAATCTCAGCAAGGATCTCGCCACTTTCGTAGAGGATGGCGCTGTTGTTGGAGTAGCCACCACGCACACCGAGGTCCTTGACCATCGCCCGCGAGCCGCCGACACTCGAGGTTCGACTCGTCTCGCTGGTGACGCGGATGGAGAAGGGCAGCTCGGAGAGTTGGCCATCGATCAGCGGTTCGCCCTGGTCGAGGGAGAAGATGAACTGGTCGAGGTCTCCCAACTCACCCGGTTTGATGGTGAGCTTGAATTGGCCGCTGATGTTGTTGGAGATCAAGGTGTAGGAACCGACCTGTACGATGCTGTTGCGACTCTCCACCAGGTTGAAGTCAAGGGCCTGTTCGTTCTGGTCGACTCGGAAAATCTCGGTGATGGGCATCTGTCCCACTACCCTGATTTGATTGAACGGAAGCGTGGACACCGCTGCCGCAAGCCCGCTCAGGGCAATGAACAGCAACAAGAGTGTTGCAACCAGGAATGTATGTGCTTGCGTTCGCTTGTTCATCTACAGAAACTCCCCTGAAACTAGTCTAGTAAGAGCGGCAACAAGTGTCAAGAGTTGCGACATTGATGATTCCAATATTTCTTGACACAGAAAGGCATTGCTGTATTACTTGTTGCATAGTATTTAATTAGATATTTATGTTCTTTTGTCATAGGATTTTATGTGTACCTCCCTTGACAGAGCAAAGCGAGGTGTGTACGATGACAAAGCTTCGGGTCCGTAGCTCAGTCTGGATAGAGCGTCTCCCTCCGGAGGAGAAGGCCGTGAGTTCGAGTCTCGCCGGGCTCATCATCGACAAGCCATCATGCGGTGGCTTGTCTTCGTCCCCTGCCATCCCTTGCCATGGGGGTAAGAAAATCGGTACTGTAGAGCCATGAGCATCAGAGTCCTCTTTTTGGGAGAGATCGTAGGAAAGCCCGGCATTACCTGTGTCAAGAACGCGCTGCGTCCGCTGCGAGAGGCGCGGTCCATCGACCTGGTCATCGCCAACGCCGAGGGCGCCACCGGTGGCTTCGGCTTGGGCAAGGCCCACTCCATGCAGCTCTTGAAGCTGGGTATCGATGTCATCACCGGTGGAGAAAAACTCTACTACAAGCTCGACATGGTTGAATTCATTGACAAGAACCCCTCGATTCTCAGAGCGGCCAACTATCCACAACAGAACCCGGGACGCGGGGTACGCTACCTCACCGTAGCCGAGCAGAAGGTGTGCATCATCAATCTCCTCGGCAATGCCGACTTTCCCCGCACCCACCTCTCCAACGCCTTCGCTCTCGCCCAGTACCTGGTCGACCAAGCCCTCGGCGAAGGAGCCATCGCCCTGGTGCAGTTCCACGCCTCCCCCACCGCTGAGAAGCTCACCATGGGCCATATGCTCAAGGGCAAGGCGGCGGCGGTCATCGGCACCCACACCAAGGTGCTGAGCGCCGATGCCACCATCCTTAGAGGCGGGACCGCCTACATCACCGACAATGGCCGGTGCGGCAGCCAGATGAGCGTGGGAGGCTTCGATCCCGACGGGGAGATCGAGAAGCAGATCACCGCGGTGCCGAGGCGCAGCCAGGAGTGTTGGGAGAGCCTCGAGCTCGTCGGTGTCCTCGTCGACATCGATGACAGTGGCAAGGCGGTGGCCATCGAACCGATTCGTATTCCCGTCGACGGGAAACAGGAGCAAACACCATGCACGAGCACGTCACCATAACCAGACTCCTTGGAGACGACCTGATCGAAGTCAGCTGTTCATCCGCTGCCTGCAACGGTTGCAAGGGTTCGGCATTTTGTACTACCAAGAACAGGACCTTCAAGGCCTGGAACAAGGAGAAGCTGGAGCTGAAGAGCGGCGATACCATCAACCTCTTCCTCCATCCGGCACGCACCATCGGCGGGACCTTGATCACCCTCATCGCCCCGTTGGTCCTCTTCCCCGTCTGCTACTACCTCTCCAAGGCCGCAGGCCTCGGCGAGGGAGCCTCCTTCCTGCTCTCCCTCGGCGGCATTGCAGTGGGCTTTGCCGGGGTGTGGGCGTACTTCAGGACACGGCAACGTCGCTATATGCCCGTCGTCATTCAAAAACAGGACCACGATTGAGATTGCCCAAAGGCCAAAGGGCAGGTATACTCGAACCATGTCCAGAAAAGCATGTATTGGCATGGTTATTGCATCATTGTTGACCATCTCCTGCTCCCTCTCCACCGAGGCTGAGCTGGCCAGCCGAACCCTGTCGCTGCCCGATCTCACCCTGGTCAACGCCGAATACGTGCTCAAGGACGAGGAGAGCGAGCCCATCGCCATCCAAGCTGCCGAAATATCCATCTTCGAGAAGAGTGACACCGCCGTGATCACCGACATCTCCTTCAGCCAGTACGATGAGACGGGCACCGTCACCCTCAGTGGACGCTCTGACGAGGCGGAGGCGAACACCAAGAGTTGGGATGCCCTGCTGAGGGGAAATGTCCAGGTAACCGACTACCGTAACGATGTTGTCATCACCGCAGATGAACTCACCTGGTTGCACAAGCAGCAGTTGATCAACGCCCCTGCCGACCAGCTGGTCACCATCGTCTACACCAACGACAAACGCATCGAAGGCTATGGCCTCGACGGGGATTTGAAGAACTCGACCTTCACCTTCGACCGCATCACCGAGGGGGTGTTGTTACCATGAAGGTTCTTCTTCTCTGCGTCTGCTCACTGCTGCTCACCCTGCCCCTCCCCGCCGCCGAGGCAATCACCTTCAGCGGGGGAGCGACAAAGCTGGTGATGAAGGAGGGGCGAGAGAGCGTCTCGCTGACCGGCGGAGCAACGATTGGGAGCGGCTCGATGACACTGAGCGCCGATACCATCGAACTGGGCGGTGAGGAGTACCGCTACGTCTCCTGTACCGGCTCGGTTCTCCTCACCGACGAGGAGCGGGGCATTGTGCTCACCACCCGATCCCTCTTCTATGACCGCATCGAGGAGACGGTGGCGGTCAACGGCTATGTGGAGATCGACGATACGGCAAACCAGGTGCACGCTTCATCGTTCCGCCTCTTCTACGACATCCAGCGTTCAATTGTTGAACTGGAGGTCTCCGTGCTGCTCTTGCGACACACCGATCGTGGCCCGATGGTCTGTCAAAGCGACCGCCTCGTCTTCGATCGTACAGCAGAGACGCTGGATATGAGTGGAAACGCCAGGGTGGCGTGGGACGGCGACCGCTATGAGGCGCAGCGGATTGAGGTCGACCTAGAGAGCGAGGAGATTGTGATGAAGGGGGCGATCAAGGGGGTGATCGGTGGGTGATAACATCCTTGAGGTACGCAACCTGGTCAAGTTCTACGGTCGCAAACAGGTGGTCAAGGACGTCTCCTTCTCCATGAGGAGCGGGGAGATCATCGGCCTGCTCGGGCCCAACGGAGCGGGCAAGACGACGAGCTTCTACATGATCGTCGGCTTTCTCAAGAGCAAGGGGGGATCGATCATCCTCAACGGCGAGGAGATCTCCTCGCTGCCGATGCACCTGCGTAGCCGCAAAGGCCTCTCCTACCTGCCCCAGGAACCCTCGATCTTCCGCAAGCTCACCGTCGAAGAGAACATCCGCTTGGTGGCAGAGAGTCGGGACGACCTCAGCGGTCGGGAACAACAGGCACGGGTGGAGGCGTTGCTGGAGGAGTTCGGTATCCAAGAGGTGCGTCATCAGAAGGGGTATACCCTCAGCGGCGGGGAGCGCAGGCGCTGCGAGATCGCCCGTTGCCTCGCGGCAGACCCCAAGTTCCTCCTCTTGGACGAACCCTTTGCCGGTATCGACCCCAAGGCGGTCTATGAGATCAAGAGCCTCATCACCACGATGGCAAAGGCGGGCATCGGCATCCTTTTGACCGACCACAATGTCATCGACACCCTCTCCATCACCACCACCAGCCACATCATCAATGCTGGATCGATCCTGGTCAGCGGAACACGCAAGGAGCTGCTTGCCAACAAGGAGGCGCGTGAGATCTACTTCGGCAGCGAGTTCGGAGAGCGAGTGTGATGGACATCAGACCCAATCTTACCCTGACACAAAAACAACAGCTGAGGCTCAGCCCCCAGCTGATCCAATCCTTTGAGCTGATGGCGATGCCGCTCTCTGAGCTGCAACAGCGCATCAAGGCGGAGGTCGAGACCAACCCCGCCTTGGAGCTGCCTGCCAGCTGGGATTTCTCCTACGACCGCGTTGCCCGGGAAAAACAACAAAGAGAGGCCCGCCTCACTGACGACAGCTACTCCGACTCCTCCGCCTACGGCAGCGACCGGGGCGGATACGACACCGAGGCGACGGAGCGGCAGAGCCGTTTCTTGGAGGGAGCGCTCTCCCGGCGGGCGAGCCTTGGTGAACACCTGCTCACCCAGCTGGGGTACGAACATCTCAGCGACGAGGAGTACGAGGTCGGCGCGATCCTCATCACCGGCCTCGATGCAAACGGCTTCTTCACCAGCGAGCCGGAAGCGTTGCTCTCTGAGACCCAGCGTGCCCACCTGCCCAAGATGCTCGCTGTCCTGGCCCGTCTCGAACCGGCGGGTATCGGGGTGCGCTGCTGGCGCGAATCGCTGATCGCCCAGGCTGCCCAGCAGGGGATGGAGGGTGAGGAGCTGGAGACCTTCTCCCGCCTGGTCAACGAAAAGCTCGAGTTGATGCGCTCGGGCAAGAGCGAACAGGTGGCCAAGGAGCTGGGTATCGACGCATACGATCTGGAGGTGCTCTACACCTTCCTCAAGACACTGACCCCCTTCCCCGGCCAGAGCTTCTCAAGCGGACCGGAGCAGTTCGTCATCCCCGAGCTCTCCATCCGCCGCGACGGGGGCGAGCTGGTGATGCAGATGAACGACCATGCCCTGCCCGACCTGCGCATCCAGGCCTCCTTCGAACACCTCGCCGACCACATCGGAGATGAGGAGGAGGCCAAAAAGGCAACGGCGTACATCAACGAGCAGATCAAGCGTGCCGAGAGCCTGCTCTTCCAGATCGAGGTGCGCAACAAGACCCTCTACCGCCTTGGCCAGGTCTTGATGAAGCGCCAGCGTGAATTCTTCCTCTCAGGTCCGCTCTACATCAAGCCACTGACCCAAAAGGAGGTCGCCGCAGAGCTGGGGGTACACGAGACGACGGTCAGCAGGATCAGCACGGCGAAGTGGGTCGACACCGACTGGGGCCTCATCCAGGTCAAGGGGCTCTTCAGCTCGGCAGTCGGCGAGGAGGGGGCACTCTTCTCCAAGGAGGCGGTCAAGGAGATGATCCGGAGGATCTTGGATGACCACCAGGGGGCGAAGGCGCTCAGCGATCAGAAGATCAGCGATATCCTCAAGGAGGAGGGTGTATCGGTTGCCCGACGGACGGTGGCCAAGTACCGCAACGAGCTGAACATCGACCCCTCCTTCATCCGGGGGACCAACTGACAGCAAAGGGGTGCTTGCGCACCCCTCCCCGTTTCATCGCTTCCGCATACTCATCGATCTTGAATCTTTCCTTTCTCCTTGCGGGCGGTGGCCTCGATCTTGTCGACCAAGAGCTCGATGCCCTCATATAGTTCATAACAATCATAGCTGACCATCTTGATGGTCCCCCAAGAGAAGTGGAGCTTTCCGTCCAAATGGTACCCCTGCCCGCTCGTCTCGCGGGTGATCACGATGTCCAAGTCGTGCAGGTACCCTTCGGCAAATTGGAGCTTCTGGAGCTTCTTGTCCAAAAATGCCCGAGTTTCGTCGCTTGGGTTGTACCGGATGCCTCTGACTGTCAAATTCATAAGCCCTCCTTTGACTATGGTCGTACCTTAAGAATACGGCTTGGCACGTCACTCGTCAATGGACAAAAAACCCGCAGACCGCCGGTGGTCGAGATTTCTCACTTGCAAAAGCATGACCAACAATTGTATAGTGGAATATGAAAAGGAGTCGGCCCCATGAGCAGCTTCACCGTCCTGGACCTCCTGGACCTCGACCTTAAGGAACAAAACCACCTCGGCCTTTCATGCATCGCCGGCAGAAGTGGCCTCTCTCGCTCCATCACCACCAGCAAGATCAGCCGCCCGGGCCTCCCGCTGGCCGGCTTCTTCGAGCAGTTCTCCGCCTTCGCCATCCAGGTCTTCGGCAAGGGGGAGCAGGCGTACGCCACGAAGCTGGAGAGTGAGGGCAATATGGCCAGCGTCGAACAGTTCTTCGACTATGATCTGCCCTGCTGCATCTTCAGCGATGACGGCAAACCCTCGGCCAAGCTCATCGAGCTCTCCAACGAGAAGTCCACCCCCCTCTTGATCACCGCCCTGGCCTCAAGTGACTTCACCCGACGCCTCATCCAGACCCTCGACGAAGTCTTCGCCCCAACAGAGACGATCCACGCCGTCTTCGTCGAAGTCTATGGCATCGGGGTCCTCATCACCGGCGAGAGTGGTGTGGGCAAGAGCGAGACAGCCCTCGAGCTCGTCGAGCGTGGCCACCGGCTCATCAGTGATGACACCGTGAAACTGAGATCCATCAGTGACAACTACCTCATCGGCATGGGACAGAATCCGCTCTTGGCACACCACATGGAGATCCGTGGTCTGGGGATCATCAATCTCGCCTCCCTCTACGGAGTCGGATCGATCCGCGAGCGCAAGCAGGTGCAGCTCGCCATCCACCTCGAGCCATGGGATGCGGCCAAGCACTATGACCGCATCGGCGACGAGAAGCTCTGTGACACCTACCTGGGCATCACGGTGCCCAAGGTCATCATTCCGGTCAAGCCGGGACGGAACGTGCCAATCATCATCGAGACGGCAGCACGCAACGAGCGGCTGAAAAAGATGGGGTATTACTCGGCAAAGCAGTTTGACCAATCGGTGCTCAGGTGGTTGGAGAGCGAAGCGGTGCGCAACGCCTACATAGAAGAGACGGAGGTTCTGTGATGGTCACCAGGACGCTGCGGGTCGCTAACCGTGCCGGAATCCACGCCCGCCCGGCCGCTTCCATCGTGAAGACCGCCAACAAGTTCAAGAGTGATTTCTTTTTGGAGAAGGATACAATGAAGATCAACGGCAAGTCGATCATGGGGATCATCACCCTGGGGGCCACCCACCAGAGCACGATCACCATGGTCTGCGATGGCCCCGACGAACAGGAGCTGGCTGACGCCATCACCGCCCTGTTCGAGAACAGATTCGAGGAGGGAGGAGATGCGTGAACTCACCAAACGACAGAGGGATGTAGCCCGATTCATCAGTTCCTACATCCAGAAGAACAACTATGCCCCGGCGGTACGTGACATCGCCACCCATTTCAAATTCTCAGTGAAGGCGGCCCATGACCACCTGCGGGCGCTGGAGGCCAAACAGGTCATCCGAACCACCGGTGGCATCTCCCGGTCGATCGAGATCATCGGTGAGGAGTTCTCCCCCTACGACGAGATGATCCAAATCCCAGTCATCGGCTCCATCGCCGCAGGCAGGCCGCTGATGAGCGAAGAGAACACTGAGTACCTGCTGCAACTGCCATCCACGATGCTCAGTGGGGGGCGCAACACCTACTTTGCCCTGAAGGTGCGTGGCGAATCGATGATCGAGGACGGTATCTATGACGGGGACATCGCCGTCATGAAGAAGTGCGAGGTCGCCGAGACCGGGGACGTGGTGGCCGCCACCGTCGGTGAGGCGGACGACGGCATCACCCTCAAGGGGTTCTACCCCAGCGGCGGGAACATCGAGCTGAGGCCTGCCAATGCTTCGATGGGCTCGATCATCACCCGCTCCTGCACCATCCACGGCAAGCTCCACCTGCTGATCAGGAACTACTCATGAGCGTCCACCTGTTGCTTGGCCCGGAGGTCGGGGCCAAGGAGGGGGCACTGCGCCACATTCGCGACACGCTACGCACAGAGCATGCCGGGGAGGTGGAGATCATCCGCTTCTACCCCTTTGAATGCGAGGGCGGCGAGCTCACTGCGGCGTTGCTCAACACCTCCCTCTTCAGCGACCACCGCCTCGTAATCCTCAGCCAGGCCGAATCGGCATCCGCAGCACTGGTCGACGAGGTGGCCTCCTACCTTGCCCGCCCCGCTGAGGGGGCGACACTCGTCATCATCTCAAGCGAGCTCTTCATCTCATCCAAGATCTCCAAACTGGTACCCAAGGCGAATACCCAGACCTTCTACGACCTCCTTGAGCGGGAGAAGGGGGAGTGGATCCGCACCTTCTTCCGGCGCATGGGCCTGATGATCAGCACCGGTGCGGTTGACTCATTGATCGACATCAGCGAGGACAACACCCAGGAGCTGAGGACGATTTGCAGCCAGCTCGGCCTCTTTTGGCAGATCGCCGACAAGGGCAGGCCCATCGAGGAGGAGGATGTCGACCTCTACGTCTTCCACAGCCGTCAAGAGGATGCCTTCACCCTCTTTCCCCTCATTGCCCGGGGGGAGTTGCGCCAGAGCCTCAAATCCCTATCGGTGATACTCGGCAGCGGCGAGAGCCAGACGCCGATCCTCCTGCTGCGCGGCCTGCTTTGGCAGTTTCGGCGCCTTCTCTCACTCCAGGAACTGCTTGAGGCGAAGGAGAGCGAGTTTGAGGCCTTTGCCAAGGCCAAGGTAATGGAGAAGGACGCGGCCATCAGGAAGCCCAAGGACAAGAGCAGCTACCGCGACGCAGCCTCCCGCTTCAACCTCGAAGAGACGCAGGCGATCATCGCCGCCCTCATCAAAGCTGACCTGGCCGTCAAGGAGGCGGGCGTCGATCTGATGAAGACCATCTTCGAGCGCCTGCTCTACCAGATCATCGTCAAGAAGGGAGCGCCGCTTGCTGAGGCGCAGTTTGCAGCACTCTAGGAGGTTTCGCATGTCCCCTGACGATGTGGCATGATGCCCCAACGCTTCTGTATGAGAAGAGGCTTGTCCGATGGAAGAGATATTGAGGAGAGTCGACCGTGACACAGCGTGTATGTTCACCTCCACGATCGACGGCTGGAGAGCCCATTTTCAAGGCGGGTCAGGCTTGAACATGGGCTCACCCATGAGGGCTCAGGCCATCTGGGCAGAAACACGTTGGAGACTGCCCGGCCTCGGTGGCTTCCATCCGGCGTATCGCCAGATACACCGACAGCCTCCTAGAGCGAGAGTTGCTTGATCAGCCGTTCGGCCACCGTGAGCGGAATCGAAGATTCGCTGCTCAGGTCCACCGCACTCTTTTGTAACATCGCCTCAAGGCTTCCATAGCGGGAGAGCAACGCTTCGCTACGTTTGCGCCCGATACCGGGCACCGACTCCAAGAGCCGGAAGGAGGCCTCCTTGCTTCGCAGTGCTTGGTTAGCTCCGGTGGCGAAGCGGTGGCACTCATCGCGTACCGCAATGACCAGGCGAAGCGCCTCGCTATCAAGTGGCAGGTGCAACTCTTCGCGTTCATCATCAAAGACAATCGTCTCGTGCTCCTCGGCCAGCCCGATGACCGGGATGTCGAACATGCCCAGGTCATCGAGGATGGAACGGGCGGCATTGACCTGCCCCCTGCCCCCGTCGATGATCAAGAGGCCGGGCCGCTCAAGGTTCTCGTTGAGAATCTTGGTATAGCGGCGCGCCACCGCCTCCCGGATCGACTCGTAGTCGTCGATCTTCCCCCCAAGACTCTTGATATTGTAGCGGCGGTAGTTGGGCTTGTCCGCCTTCCCATCGCGGAAACTGATCAGCGAGGCGACGGTGTACTTGCCCTCCAGGTGGGAGATATCGAACCCTTCGATCAGCGCCGGCGGTTCGCCCAGGCCCACCACCACGGCAAGCTCCTCAAGGGCCTTGGTGTTGTCCCTGCTCCTCAGCCGTTTCTCCACATCGCGCATCGCATTCTCCCGGGCCATACGGAGGATCCGGTAGTGCTTGCCATCGAGGGGAAGCGATACCTCAAGGCGCCCTCCCAGCTGTTCGGTGAAGTACCGCCGGATCAGGGCGATGTCGATCTCGTGTGAGACGTAGAGGAACTGCGGTAGCTTCAGCCCATCGGCGTAGTACTGTACCAAGAAGTTGAGCAGGGTCTCGGTCTCATCAGCCAGCGTCTCGGCACGATAGAGGGCGCGCCCGATGAGCTGTCCCTCGCGCATCTGCATCAAGCTGATGGTACACAGCGGTCCTCTCATCTCGATGGCCGCGTAGTCGCGACTCTCTTGGGTGAAGTCCTGCACTTGTTGCTCGGTGCCTACACTCTTGACAGCAGCAATCTGGTCGCGTTTGATCGCCGCTTCCTCATAGTTGAGAGCCCGGCTTGCCTCACGCATCTCCTCCTCCAGGCGGGCGATGAGGCCTTCGGTCCTCCCCTCCAAAAGATTCTTCACCGCTTGGATCGACTTGTTGTACTCCTCTTGGCTGATCAAGCCGGCACAGGGGCCGCTACAGAGACCGATGTGGTAGTAGAGGCAGGGGCGGTCGCGTCTCTTCAGCGGTGTCGAACAACGACGCAGCGGGAAGAGACGGTTGATCAGGTCGAGGTAGAGGTCGAGCTTGCCCGCATCGGGGTACGGGCCGTAGTAGAGGGACCCATCGTCGATCATCCGCCGCGTCTTGAAGACCTTGGGGAAGGGCTCGGCGGTGATGCGGATCATGGGGTAGCTCTTGCCGTCCTTCAGCGAGATATTGTAGTGCGGCGAGTACTTCTTGATGAGGTTGTTCTCCAGCACCAATGCCTCATAGTCGTTGCCAGTGATGATGTACTCGATGCGCGTGATCTTGCGCACCAACGCGGCGGTCTTCGCGCTGCGGTTGGCCACAAAGTAGTTGGCCACACGCTTCTTCAAGTCCTTCGCCTTGCCGATATAGATGATCGTATCCTTTGCGTCCTTCATCAGATACACGCCGGGATTGTGGGGAAGCCCCTTTGCCTGCTCGTGGGCAGAGAGGCCTTCAGAGACCTCGCTTCCCAGGCTCTCCACCTCGCTCTGGCTCTGGTACCGCACCGGATCGGGTTTGTGCTTTTTCATACACCTAAAATGATAGTAATCTCCTCAGGCTTTGGCAATGGAACGACACATCGATCGTGGCAATTACCTTGAGCGCCACGATTCTTGTGTTGTATACTGACGCGCGATCATGATCTGTCTACCTTGGAGTTTCCCATGAGCAAACGAAATGATGCGGTGCGCATTTACGATATCGACCCGTACAAGCAAATCTTTCCCTACATCATGAACCGCCGCGGCGATTCGTTGGTCTACCAGAACATGATCCTCGACCTGAGCCGGACAGTGGCGTTCATCAAGGAGCAGAAGGAGGAGACCGGTCGCACCTACCGGGTCTTCGAGGTCTTCCTGGCGGCCATTCTGCGTACCATCGCACTGAGGCCGCAGCTCAATCGGTTCGTGGCCAACTACCGGTACTGGCAACGCAGTGAGCTGTCGCTGAACTTCGTCGTCAAGGAGTCGTACAGCGACGATGCACCGGAGCACTCGATGCCCCTTCTCTTTGAACCGGAGATGATCCTCCCCGAGATCGCCGACATCGTGAACGCTGCCATCGAGCAGCAGCGGGTACCCGCCTCATCGAACTTCACCGATCAGGCGATCCTCTTCTTCCTGCGCTTTCCTCGCCCCATCATCCGCCTCATCGTCGCTTTGGCCCGCTTGCTCGACCGTCATGGCAAAGCGCCCAAGGCGCTTCGTGACGCCGATGGGCTCCATACCTCGATCTTCGTCTCAAATTTGGGATCGATCGGCTTGGGTGGGACAAGCCCCCACCACCACCTCTATGAGTGGGGCACCACCAGCCTCTTCTTGACAATGGGCCAGCTGAGGCGTCAGCGCACCACCGCAGACGGGCAACGGGTCACAAAGGACACGATGGAGGTCGGCTTCACCGTCGATGAGCGCATTACCGACGGTTTCTACTTCGCCCAGTCGATCAAACTCTTCCAGGAGTTGCTGAACAATCCACAGCTGCTGCTACAGCGCCCGGTCCTCCCCCCAGCCCCGTTGACCCGGCGCGAGTACCGAAAATCGCTCAAGGCCGCTCGCCCAGCTTCTCCTCAAAGAGGGTACGCGCACGACCGGTGAGCGGATTCTCCTCTCCACGCAGCACCGCCCTCAGCGCCTCGAGCTCGCTCTTGCTGAACGTCTGTGAACCAAGCTTGTACTGCTCGAAGGCCTCCACAGCCATCGGGCAGACCAAGCGGATGATGTCCAAGATCACCTGGGCGTAGACACGGATCTCATACTGGGCGTGCTCATCGAGGCGTAGGCGCAAGAAGTGGAAGAGGTTGTGCAGGTCCATCTGCCAGTACCACTCGGTGTAGAGGGAGAGCGGCAGGTTGATCCGGCTCAGCTCACGGGCGATGCCCATCTCCAAAAGCGCCTCATAGCTCTCATAGGTTCGCCGTTGGTCGGCCTCAAGGATCTTGAGGACCTGGTCAGCGACCTCATCGCTGACCGCTTCGTTCGTCCTCCCCTGCTTGTTGTCCTCGCTCTGCAGGTTGATCTGCTCACGGTGAGGCAGGTAGTGCTCACCCTCCATCACGCTGTAGCGTCCGCTGATCTCATTGACCCGGGCAGTCCGGTGTCGAATCCACTGACGGGCGACGAAGATCGGCATTTTGATGTGGAAGGTGAAGTTCACCTGCTCGAAGGGCGAGGTGTGGTCGTTTCTCAAAAGGTAGGCGATCAGGCCCTTGTCCTGGCGGTAGCTCTTCGTCCCGGCCCCATATGAGACGCGGGCGCTCTGTACGATCCGTTCATCGCTTCCCAAGTAGTCGACCAAGCGGACAAACCCATGGTCGAGGACCGGGTACTCCCTATCCAAGATAGCTTCAGCAGCGTCCACGATGCAGTGTGCCATATGTATCTCCTTGTAAATCCTCCCCCATTATGGCCAGCGAGAGCCCCTAGAGCAAGCCCATACGGCCCAACAACACCGCAAGACCGGCACTCACCGCCGTCTCGGTGCGAAGGATCCTGCTGCCGAGCGTAGCGAAGCGGAAGCCGTTTGCCGCATACACATCACGTTCGCGGTCGCTGAAGCCCCGCTCCCCCCCGATGGCCAATACCACCGCCGAGCCGGCCTGGATGGTCATCGCAGAGAGCGCCTCGCCGCTGCGCCGATTGTCCAGCACGATGTGCTCACCGTCACCGCCAAAGTTTCGGATGGCGTCCTCCACCGAATCGGCGAAGTGCACCTCACTGACACCGGTTGAGCCGCTCTGCATCGCCCCGTCGATGAGGATCGAGCGGTACTCCCCGCTCTCGTAGAGCTTCGCCTGGGAGTAGGACTTCTCACCGGTGTCGGTGGCGACGAGCACGATGCGCGCTGCACCGAGGCTCACCGCCTCTCGCAAGATCCGTCGCATCGAGATGGGGCGGACCTGGGCAACCAGCAGTGTGACCGGGTGGAGCGGAGGCGGAGGTTCCCCGGCCCCGAGAAAGGAGAAGGAGAGCCTCTCGCCGGTCATGGAGAGGATTCGCGCCTCCCCGCGTTCTCCGTTTACGATGCCCGCCGTAAAACGATCGCCAACACCCAGGCGCAATACCTTGCGGATATGTTGGGCGCGATAATCCTCAAACGGGAGGGAATTTATGGCATTCAGCGCATCAAAGAGGATAATGTTCACCGCCCGAGTATAGCATGATGGGGAAGAAAGGCGGTAGAGTTGGAACATGAAACGTGCGATATACCTAGCCCAGTCCCACGACTGCGCAGCAAACCTTGCCGGTGAGGCCTACCTGATGGGCCTCGACTATGATCGGATCCTCTACCTCTGGGAGAACGACCCGTGTATCGTCATCGGGCGCTACCAGAACCCATGGGCGGAGTGCAACTTGCAGAAGATGGAGGAGGATGGGGTGCGCCTCGTGCGCCGTCAAAGTGGCGGCGGGGCAGTCTACCACGACCGAGGCAACCTGATCTTCACCTTCATCGGGGACAAAGCGAGCGCCACCCGGGAGGAGAACTTCGACCTCCTGCTCTCAGCCCTCTCATCCCTTGGCCTGGAGTGTGAGCTCTCCGGGCGCAACGATATCACCCTCGATGGCAAGAAGATCAGCGGCAACGCCTTCCAGAACACCGCCACGAAGTTCTGTCACCACGGCACCCTCTTGGTGCGGGGCAACCTCGCTGTCATGGGTGACTACCTGACCCCCAGCGCAACCAAGCTCTCCTCAAAGGCGGTCAAGTCGGTGGCCAGCCGGGTGGGCAACCTCTCTGAGGGGAGGGAGG
>Ga0265293_10000730_pt1 | contig 75908 bp, 66 predicted proteins | sample Munlanlewell138R_FD_192505 | JGI IMG/M metagenome (GOLD analysis project Ga0265293, IMG submission 192505) | Leachate microbial communities from a municipal landfill in Southern Ontario, Canada - Leachate well 138R | ecosystem: Engineered > Solid waste > Landfill > Unclassified | place: Canada... | reverse complement strand
AGTGCTTTTCTAAATTCTTTTCGCACCTGTCCACGGAATCCCTTCTCGCCCCGCGCCTTCCCAGCAGGGGCGACAAGCTCCACCATTATACCTTGCCTCTGTCGCTTTGTCAAGGGGTTTTTACAAACAATTTGCGCTTTTTTGTCGATGTTTTTCACAGCGGTGCCTGTATTTGTGCGCCCTGGCGTGATTTGGCTCGGCTGAGACGACACCTGCCTCGGCAAACTAAGGAATGAAGACAGACAAAGGCTTGGCTTTGCCAAAAACAACAGAAAATGACAAGAGACTCGCTCTTTCGGTCTGAAACGCACAGTGCGCCATCTTTCGATAATATTTACCACTCATATTTATATCTGTCCGGTGAAAAATATGACCAGAGAGAAACGGCGGGAAATCTGTCGTGAAAAGTCCCGGCGGAAAGTACCGACTGTCCCTCTCGAGAATATAGATAGCAAATATCTCGAAGGAGAATCAAGATGTCCAGAAACAAGGTGGTAGTTCCTGAAGCACGCGCAGCCCTTGACCAGTTCAAGATGGAAGCCGCTTCCCAGGTTGGCGTCGGCCTGAAGAATGGCTACAATGGTGAGTTGACCTCGCGGCAGGCCGGTTCTATCGGCGGTCAGATGGTCAAGAAGATGATCGAGAAGTACGAAAACGACATCAAAAACAGCAACGGCTAACAGTCGTTTCTGAGGCGTTTCCGTGCGGAGCGTCCTGCCAAGGTCGGCAGGACGCTCTTACCCCTCTTCCGGCAGAACCAGAAGAGATACGCCCCGCTACGGCAAAGCCGCGGCGGGGCGTCAAAGGGCATGGTGTCGGGGGCATCTTATCGCTTCAGCGTGATGCGGGGGAAAGACCACTTGTACCGGGTGGCCAGCACACGGATGGTAAACACCAGCGCGGTGGTGAGGGCAATATTGGGAATCCCGCGCAAAACGGTCATGGAGAGCAGGTAGTAGGTCAGGCTGCCTGCCAAGGCGGCAATCGCGTAAATGCGTTTTTTCAGAATAAAGGGCACGGTGTCGCACATGATATCCCGCAAAAGCCCGCCCCCCACGGCGGTCAGCATCCCCAAAAAAACGCAAATAAAAGGATTGTCGCTAAACGCCGTGTCCATGACCACCTGGGTGCCGGTGGCCGTGAAAACCCCGAGGCCGAGTGCGTCAACCAGATTGTTGACCCGGTCGATTTTCTCTAAGATGATTTCCTTTTTATGCAGGATGTACATGAGGACAAACACCAAAAAAGAGGTGAGCCCGGCGACGCTCAGGTACAAGAAGTTGGAAAACGCCCAGGGCGGCAGGGCGCCCAGCAACACATCCCTGAGGACGCCACCGCCCAGGGCGGTGACCATGCCCATCAACACCACGCCGAACAGATCCAGTTCACGGTTGATGGCCACTAAGGAGCCGGCCACAGCAAAAGAGGCGATGCCGATGACTTTGATGACCGCCAGCAAAACATCCGGGAAGCTCATAACCTACCTCGACAATGGTTGAAAATATGCGGCAAACAGATGGTTTTTTCGTCTGTGCTCATCATAGCACAATGCCGTCTGTCTGTCAATGGGGAAAGCGATGAAAAAGGCGGTCTTGCCGATAGGCAATGACGGGCTTGCCGATAGGCAATGACGATCTTGCCGATAGGCAATGACGGTCTTGGAGGCGGGTGGGCACTGCACGGAGAAGAACAAGCAGAAAGGGGAAGCAGATGAGGGATGTGGTGATCATCGGGGGCGGCGTTGCCGGCCTGAGCGCCGCGGTCTATGCCGCGCGCGGGGGGCTGGACACGCTGCTGCTGGAGGCGGTCGCCTGCGGCGGGCAATTGCTCGGCACAGACAGGATCGACAACTACCCAGCCCTCCCGCACGCCGAGGGCTGGCAGGTCGGGCAGGCGCTGGAAAAACAGGCGCGGGAAAGCGGGGCGGAAATTCGGTTTGAAATGGGGGTCTCCCTCGGGCAAAACGATGCGCTGACGGTCGAGACAGACCGGGCGACCTATCACACCAAAACCGTCATCATCGCCAATGGGGCGGTGCGAAAAAAGATCGGATGCCCGGGGGAGGGCGCGTATGCCGGCAGGGGCGTGTCGTACTGCGCCACCTGTGACGGCGCTTTCTTTCGTGACGGCGTGGTGGCGGTGGTGGGGGGCGGGAATGCCGCGCTCACCGAGGCGCGCTACCTGGCCTCTCTGTGCCGAAAGGTGTACCTGATTGTGCGGCGTGAGCAGTTTTCCGCTGAAGCGGCGGAGGTGCAAAGCACCCTTGCCCTGCCCAATATCGAGCCGCTGATGGGCCGGACGGTGAGCGAGATTTGGGGGGACCATAAGGTGCAGGGGGTCTCGCTCCTGCACCGTGAGCACGGCAGCCGCACACTGGCTCTGGACGCGGTATTTGTGGCGGTGGGGTACCGTCCCGACAATCGACTGTTTGAGCGCCTGGTGCGGCTGGACGCGGACGGGTATGTGGCGGCGGGGGAGGACTGCCTCACCACGCACCCGGCGGTGTTCGCCGCCGGCGACACGAGGCGGAAGGTCCTGCGGCAGATGGTCACGGCCGCCGCCGACGGCGCCATGGCCGCCACGCAAGCCATCCGCTACCTGCGACAGGCGACAGGCAGCAGGCGGGAGACAGCGGGCGCCGCGCTGCCGGTATAACTTCCCCGCGGCAGGGAAAAGAAAAAAACCGTTCGGAAAGAACGGTTTTTTTCGGGGAGTGACGGGTTTACTGCTCTGTGCCGGCCGGGACGGCGTTCGGGCCCTTGCCCTTTTGTTTGGCAAGGTCGATGTTCAACTGCTCGGAGAGCTTTTGCATCTCGTAATCGTTGGGGACCTGCACATCCAGCAGGCAGCGGTCCCGGTAATCAAAGATCTGAAAGCGGGCGCGGTTGGCGTCCATATCGTTGGGGACGAGGGTGGTGCGGCACACTTCATAAAAGGGAAACTCCTGGCTTTTCTGCTCGCTTTTTTCCTCGACGAGGTTGATGAGTTCTTCCTCTAAATATAAGTGGTTGCTCTTGGTGCCCAGCAGGACCAAGTGGTAGCGTGAGGTGATCAGCCGGCCGGTTTTGGTGCGGCGGGTCAGCAGGTCCTCTCCCTCGGTGAGATAGCCGCCGAAAAGCTGAACCTTCAGCTTGGGCAGGGGGCGCTTCACATCGTAATATTTGTTTTCAATCTCCTGCTGGAACTGCACTTTGCGCTTGGTGATCTGGTCCTGCAAGTCATCCTCGGTCACGGCGGTCTCGTAGCTGATTACTACGCACACCACGCCCGCCAGCAGGAGCGGGGTCGCCAGCAAGGTCAGCGTTTGAGCCAAGCTCAAAATCAAGTACAGGACAAAGCCCGCGCCAAGCAGCCAAATGCCGATATTCCGCAATTTGTACTGGGGGTTGAAAAAGTTTCGATTGTGGAGGTGGTTGATCATATGCTTTCCCCTTTTTCCTGTCAATTGGTTGTATTATACGCTAAAATTGTGAACTAAATGTGAACATACCCCCGAAATCGTGTGTCGGAGTTTCAAAGAAGCTCGATCAGCGGCTCATCCCACATGGCGGGCGGCTCATAGCCCAACAGAAGGGCGGTGGTGGCGGCGACATTGGACAGTCCGAAGCGGTCCGACGGTGCCCGGAGCCGGTAGCGGTCGGCGGTGAAGTTGTCGTAAAGGATGAAGGGGACGGGCTGCAGGGTGTGGCTGGTCTTGGCCTGGTAGGAGCCGTCTTTGTTCAGCTTTGGCTTGCCGGACTTGTCGAGCTCATACATCTCGTCGGCGTTGCCGTGGTCGGCGGTGATAATGACTGCCCCCTGCAGTTTGTCAATCACCGGCAGAATGCGCGCCAGCTGCAAATCCAGCGCCTCCATGGAGCAGACGGTGGCGGCGAAGTTGCCGGTATGCCCCACCATGTCGCCGTTGGGGAAATTGACGCGCAGGGAGCGGTAGCGGCCGCTCTCGAGGCACTCGATCAGCCGGTCGGTAATGAGCGCGCACTGCATCCACGGGCGTTGCTCGAAGGGGACACTGTCGGAGGGGATTTCAATATAGGTCTCTGTCTCCTCGGAAAACTTGCCCGAGCGGTTGCCGTTCCAGAAGTAGGTGACATGCCCGTACTTCTGGGTCTCGGAGATGGCAAGCTGGGGGATGCCGGTCGCCGCCAGATACTCGCCCATGGTGTGGCTGATGGCGGGCGGGGAGACCAGGTAGCGGGCGGGGATGCTCAGGTCGCCGTCGTACTGCAGCATACCGGCATACACAACCCGGGGGACTCTGACACGGTTGAAGTGGGAAAAATCCGCCCCTGTCTCAAACGCAAGGCTGATCTCGATTGCCCTGTCTCCCCGAAAATTATAAAAGACCACGCTGTCCCCGTCCTCAATGGTTCCGACGGGCTGTCCGTTTTCGGCAATGACAAAGGCGGGCAGGTCCTGGTCAATCACGCGCAGTTCGGCGCGGTAGGTGCGCACGGCCTCCTCGGCGGAGGCAAACTGCCTGCCCTGTCCGAGCACATGGGTCTGCCAGCCCCGCTCCACCATGTGCCAGTTCGCCTCGTAGCGGTCCATGGTGATGCTCATCCTGCCGCCGCCGGAGGCAATACGGCAGTCAAAGTCGGCACCGCGCAACTCCGCCAGAAAAGCCTCGAAGGGGCGGATATACTCCAGTGCCGAAGTCTCGCCCACGTCACGGCCGTCAATGAGAATATGAATACGCACACGGGGGAGCCCCTCTTCTTTGGCACGGACAATCATGGCTTTTAGATGGTCGATGTGTGAGTGAACATTGCCGTCGGAAAAGAGGCCGATGAAGTGCAAGGTGCCCCCGTGGGTGCAAAGGGGGGCGGTCAGGTCCCGCCAGGTGTCGGAGCGGAAGATGGTGCCCTCAGCGATGGACTGCGTGACCAGTTTTGCCCCCTGGGCAAAGACCTGGCCTGCGCCCAAGGCGTTGTGTCCCACCTCGGAGTTGCCCATGTCCTCGTCACTGGGGAGTCCGACGGCCGTGCCGTGTGCCCGAATGGACCGGGTGGGATAGTCGCGTAACAGGCGGTCAAGGGTGGGGGTATAGGCGGTTTTGACGGCATTTCCCTCGGTGCAGGGCGACATGCCGACGCCATCCATGACGATGGTCAGCACGGGTCCCCTGACCCCTGTGAAGCGGGCGTTCGGCTTGAGTTTCGGTAGCATGGTATGTCCTCTATTCTTTGATAATCGCTTTTAAATATCTGCCTGGGAGGCATAGCGGTGCGCGTTCTCGGCGATGAATTTTTTGCGCGCCGCGAGCGCGTCCCCCAGCAGGGTTTCAAACATCCGACAGGTCTGCTCCGCGTCGGCGGGGACCACGGAGACCAGACGGCGGGTGGCGGGGTTCATGGTGGTCTGCCACATCATCTCCGGCTCGTTTTCTCCCAGTCCCTTGGAGCGCTGCAGGGTGTACTTGCGCTCGCCGATCTTTCGGAGCAGCTCGGCCTTTTCCGGCTCGTTATAGGCAAAGTAGGTGTCGTTGCCCACGCTGATTTCATACAGGGGGGACTCGGCGATGAAAATCCGGCGGCTTTCGATCAGGGTGGGGAGCAGGCGGTAAAACAGGGTCAACAGCAGGGTGCGGATCTGAAACCCGTCCTCGTCGGCGTCGGTGCACAGGATGATTTTGCTCCAGCGGAGGGCCTGTAAGTCAAAGGACGGCAAATCGCCTTTTGCCTTGGCCTTGCCCGACAGCTCTACCCCGCAACCGATGACGCGCAACAGGTCCACAATGATCTTGTTGTCAAAGATGCGGGCATAGGTGCTTTTCATGCAGTTGAGGGTCTTGCCGCGGATGGGAATGATGGCCTGAAACTCCGCGTCCCTGCCCAGTTTGCAGGAGGTCAGGGCGGAGTCGCCCTCCACAATATACAGCTCTCTTTTGGTGGGGTCCTTGCTGCGGCAGGCAACGAACTTTTCCACGCGGCTCGCCATGTCCATGCTGCCCGCCAGCTTTTTGCGCACATCAATCCGCGCGCGCTCCGCCGACTCACGGCTACGCTTGTTCAGCAGGACCTGGGTGCCGAACTGGGTTGCCTCGGCAGGGTTTTCCGCCAGATAGATTTCAAGCTGCTCGCGCAGAAAATCGGTCAGTGCCCTGGTAATAAAGGCATTGTTGATGGCTTTTTTGGTTTGGTTCTCGTAAGAGGTGACGGTGGAAGCGGAGCTGATGAGCACCACCAGCGACTCCGCCACGTCGGCAAAGGTAATTTTGGGCTCGGTTTTGGTATACTTGCCCTGGGCGCGCAGGTAGCGGTCCAGCGCGGAAGTGAAGGCGGAGCGGACTGCCTTGTCAGGGGAGCCGCCGTGCTCCAGATAGCTGGAGTTGTGGTAGTAGGCGGTGTTGCCGCCCGACTTTACCACGCACCAGGCGACCTCGGCGTGCAGGTGGTACTCGGGTTTGTCCTCCCGGTCCCGTCCCCGGGTCTCCAGCTCCCATAAGACGGGCTGGGTAAGGGAGGTGTCGGCGGTCGCCTCCCCGATATAGTCGGCGATGCCCCGCTCATACAAATACTCGGTCGCCTCAAAGTCGCCCGTGTCCCGCTGCTGACGCAGGACAAAGCGGATGCCGCCGTTGACAATCGCCTGGCGGCGCAGCGTGTCGGCAAAGAATTCGTGCGGGATGGCAATGTCGGTAAACACCTCAAGGTCGGGCAACCAGCGGATGACACTGCCCTGTCGCTTGGTATCCCGGGCGGTGAGGGGACGGACTTGCAGGCGGGTGACCGGCTCACCTTTTTCAAAGCTGATCTCGGAGAGTTGCCCGCCGCTATACGAACGCACCTGCATGAAAGCGGCGCTGTACTGGGTGGCGCAGGCCCCCAGCCCGTTGAGCCCGAGGGAGTACTGATAGGCGGCGCTGTCGTCGTTGTTGTGGTACTTGCCGCCGGCGTACAGCTCGCAGAACACCAGCTCCCAGTTGTACCGCCCCTCCTTCTCGTTGTAGCCCAGCGGCACGCCCCGCCCGAAGTCCTCCACCTCGATGCTGTGGTCGGCATAGGCGGTGACAATGATGGTATCGCCGTAGCCCTCGCGCGCCTCGTCGACAGCGTTGGCGAGGATTTCAAAAAAAGAGTGCTGGCAGCCCTCCAGCCCGTCCGAGCCGAAAATGACCGAGGGACGGCGGCGGACACGGTCGGGGCCCTTCAGGGAGGAAATGCTCTGGTCGTTGTAAGAGACCGCTCTGTCTTTTTGGCGTCTCAATGCCATGTGTTTCGCCCCTCCCTCTTTGGTTTCTGACAGTTTATTTTACCACGGATGCCTGTAAAAGTCAACGAGAGAGTCAATATTCTGCCGGGCGGCGCAAAAAAAGGCTGTCGCCGGTGGGCGACAGCCTGGGGAGTGAGGACTTACAGGTTGATGGAGCGCAGGTACTTGCGGGAGATGTCGATCGACTCCATGGAGGTCAGGCCCTGGCTGGTCCTGTCGAGCTCCACAATCAGCCAAGAGGCGCCTGCCTGCTCGGCGGCGTCGACGATGGCGGGGATATCCTGCATGCCGTGTCCCACGGCGCGGAACTCAAAGTCTTTGGTGGCAGCGGCTTTCTTGTTGATGCCGATGAGCTCATACAGGCCGTCTCTGGCGGCGCCGTCTTTCTTGTGGAAATCCTTCAGATGGACCAGCGGCGCTCTGCCCGTATACTTGAGGACGTAGGCGGCGGGATTGACCCCGGCGATGTTGACCCAGCAGGTGTCAATCTCGGTCTGCAACAGGTCGGCGGGGACGGTCTCGTACATCACGTCCAGCCCGTACTTGCCGTCGCACTTGACAAACTCAAAGTCGTGGTTGTGGTAGAGCAGCTGTATGCCGTACTTTTTCGCCTCGGCGCCCACCACACGGAGCTGCTCCAGCGTCTGCTGGAACTTGCTGCCGCTCGGTCTGCCTTCCTCGCCCATCCAGGGGACGGCGATGTAGCGGCAACCGATGGTCTGGTAGTAAGTAAAGGTTTCCTCGGGCTTGTTGTACATTTCCGACAACTGCACATGGGCGGAGATGCCCTCGAGTCCGCACTCATCCAGCGTCTTACGAATAAAGGCGGCGTCCAGTCCGTACCCGCCTGCCAGCTCTACGCCGTCATAGCCCATCTTTTTGAGCTCGCTCATGGTCCGGGCAAAATCTTTTTCCGCATAATCACGGACGGAATATAGTTGTACTCCAATTTTCATAGTAGCCTCTTTCTACGCAGATGCGAATTTTCATTCTTTATCACTATTATAATGGGAGCAAATAAAAAAGTCAAGTCAACAGGTATTTTTTTTGCCTTTTCTTCATATGGATTACCATGTTTCCCTGACACACGAACAGGTTGTTCTATCAAAGCAGGTCGCGTCATATAGTGGAATGAATGATAAACAGTGAGCGGGAGGAGCAATTATGACCGAGCATTCTATCTATCGGGACATCGCGGAGCGCACGGGCGGAGATATATATATCGGCGTGGTCGGGCCTGTCAGGGTGGGCAAGTCCACCTTTATCCGCCGCTTCATGGAGTGTGCCGTGCTGCCCAATATCCAAGATGCCTATGATCACGCCCGCACACTGGACAGTATGCCTCAGGCCGCCTCCGGCAAGACGGTGATGACCACCGAGCCTAAATTTATCCCTGACGAGTCGGTGCGGGTGACGCTGGAGGACCAAACCACGCTCAATGTGCGTATGATCGACTGCGTGGGGTACATTGTCCCCGAGGCGCTGGGGCAGATGGAGAACGGTACGCCGCGCATGGTCAACACCCCGTGGAGCCGGGAACCCATGCCCTTTGCCACCGCCGCCGAAATCGGGACCCAGAAGGTGATCAGTGACCACTCCACCATCGGGATGCTGGTGACCACGGACGGCTCGATTGGCGAGATTCCCCGCCGGAGCTTTGTGCCGGCGGAGGAGCGGGTGGCGGCAGAGCTGGCGGCCATGCAGAAGCCCTATGCCATCATCCTCAACTCTGCCACCCCACAAAGTGAGGCGTCTGTCGCGCTGGCATATGAGCTGGAACGCAAGTACAATGCCCCCGTGGCACTGGTCAACTGCATGGAGCTGAATCGGGAGGATATCCGGCATATCCTGGCCCTGTTGCTCTCGGAGTTTGCCGTGACCGAGATGCGCTTCCGCCTGCCGCGCTGGGTGGGCAGTCTGCCTGCCACTCATCCCTTGAAGCAAGGTCTGGTGGAAAAGATTATGGAGATGACCGACGATATCACCAAGACGGGGGATATCCGCCGGGTGCTGGAGGGGCTACCGGAGTCGTCGGAGAGATTTGTGATTGAGCAGATTGACGCGGGAAAAGGGGCGGCGAACGTCAGGGTGGAACTGTCCCCCGAGCTGTACTTCCAAACGCTCAGCGAGATGACGGGGCTGCCGATCGGGGACGAGGCGGGGCTGATGGCGCTGATGCGTGAGCTGGCCGACACCAAGCGCGCCTACGACAAGGTGGCACAGGCGCTGGAGGAGGTCAACCGCAAGGGGTACGGAATTGTGATGCCCGATATTGATGAGTTGCGGCTGGAGGAGCCCCGCATGGTGCGCCAGGCGGGCGGGTACGGGGTGAAGCTGCGCGCGTCGGCGCAATCTATCCATATGATTAAGGCGGTCATTGAGACCGAGATCAACCCGGTGGTGGGCACGGAGGTGCAGTCGGAGGAGATGGTGCGCTATATGTTGCGGGAATTTGAGGAGGACCCCAAGCGGATTTGGGAGTCTAATATGTTCGGCAAAAGTCTGTATGAGCTGATCAATGAGGGGATTCATAACAAACTGTCGCATATGCCGGAGGAGTCGAGGGCAAAGCTCTCCGAAACGCTGGAACGCATTATCAACGAGGGGAGCGGCGGGCTGATCTGCATTTTGCTGTAAGTCCTGCTACAAAACAGCGCCTGAGCGGCATGGCGGCTCGGGCGCTGTTTTAGTGGTGGGGCTATGGTCTGTCGGCCTCATTTCGGAGGATGTCCTTGATGAAACGGACAAAGTGCGGCTCGGCCTCGTGCAGAGGGGTGTTGTTTTCATAGTAGTAGTCATACGGATAGTCCTCCACCCGGTCGTCGGACGGGTTGCCGAACGCCGCCTGCCGTGCCTTGGCGTGGTTCCCCTGCACCAAGAGGGTGCGGGCATGGCCGCCCGTGGCGCGGACAAACTTTTCGATTTCCTCCGGTTCGCGGATGTGGACGAATAAAATGAGGTCGTCGGACGCCATAAAAGCACGGTACCGGTTCATGACCCACTGTAAGGGATAGTCATTATACTCAATGGCGGCTTTTTTGAGATCGGACAAAAACTTGCGGGCGGCATCGGTTTTCTCCCCGTTCCAGCCGCACTGGCTCGCCAGCTTCTTGATGGGCGTGATGGAAGAAATGTTGCGCACGGCAAAGTGGCGGGCGGCAAAGTGGCACAGGGTATCTTTGCCCACACCCCCGGCACCGTTGATGACCAACACAGTTTTTTTCATACCGCTCTCCAGCACTTTTTTGCAGGCGTCGGCCTGTATCCCCATTATAGCCCAAAGCCCTCCCACTTGTCAACAAAAGGCGAATTTTTGACGGTGCGGGCGGGGGGCGGTGCCGGGGGGACCGTTTGAGCAAAGAGGTCATCATGGGCCTGCGGGAGGCAATGTTTGCCGCCCTTTCTCTTTCGTGGTTTTCAACGAAAAAGTGAAAAAGCTGTTGACAAACCCTTTGGGCTATGCTATAATCCTAATACTGCAAAGCAAATCGGAAAGCAACACATGCTGGTGTGGCTCAATGGCAGAGCAGCTGATTTGTAATCAGCAGGTTGTTGGTTCGACTCCGATCACCAGCTCCATAGGGGGGAATTCCCGAGCGGCCAAAGGGGGCAGACTGTAAATCTGTTGTCACTGACTTCGGTGGTCCGAATCCACCTTCCCCCACCAGAAACAAGCACTTGCGAAAGCAAGTGCTTGTTTCAACTAAATCCACCCTATCGGGTGGGTGAAATACGCCTGCGGCGTGTGAAATTGCGCTGACGCGCAGTGAAATCGCTGCGGCGGTGGGTGGATTTAATTTCACATTGCGACGAAGGAGCAATATTTCACAATTCGCGAAGCGAATTATTTCACATCCGGCGCAAGCCGGATATTTCACTCGTTTTCCTTTTCCCGCAAAAAAGCAAGTGCTTGTTTCAACTAAATCCACCCTATCGGGTGGGTGAAATCGCTGCGCGGTGAAATCCAACTTCGTTGGGTGAAATCCGCCTCGACGGCGGGTGGGTGGATTTAATTTCACATTGCGACGAAGGAGCAATATTTCACAATTCGCGAAGCGAATTATTTCACATCCGGCGCAAGCCGGATATTTCACTCGTTTTCCTTTTCCCGCAAAAAAGCAAGTGCTTGTTTCAACTAAATCCACCCTATCGGGTGGGTGAAATCGCTGCGCGGTGAAATCCAACTTCGTTGGGTGAAATCCGCCTCGACGGCGGGTGGGTGGATTTTATTTCACCGGAAACGCCTGCGTTTTCGATGTCACCAATGGCAAAGCCATTGGTTTCACATCCGGCAGTGCCGGATATCTCACTTGTTTTCTTTCCAAACCATCACTGCACACCTGATTGGATACATTGCGTATCTTGAAGGGTGTGCCGTTTTCTTGGGCAAAGAGCCGCATTTTTGCCGGCTATCATATAATCAATGTGAAAACGAAAATGAATGTGATTGTTGAGTTCTGTAATGGTCGCCTTTTTGGCCGCGTGAAGCAGATAAGTATATAAAGATTAGATAAATATCTAATTTAGATATTGACATTAGATGAACATTGTAATATGATAGAGGCAACTAAAATCATGAAGGTGCCTACATGGATCTGAAGCTTTTGAGACAGAAGGATTTTTCTTTGCTGATCGTGGGGAAACTGGTTTCCCTGCTGGGCAGTAATATGCTGCAGTTTGCCTTGTCGTTGTATGTACTGGCAATGACCGGCTCGGCCGCCATTTTCGCATCTATGCTATCCATATCGATGCTCCCCAGGCTGCTGTTTTCCCCCGTCGCCGGGGTGTTCGGTGACTGGTTTGATCGGAAAACGACCATTGTGCTGCTCGACTTTGTCAATGCCCTGGTCATCGCGGCATTTGCCGTCGTATTCATCTTCAAGGGCAGTCTGACGATTGCGTTGATCTATATGCTGGTGATCATATTAGAGATTACGGAGATATTTTTCGGCTCCGCCATGTCGGCTGTTTTGCCCAGTTTGGTCAAAAAAGAGGAGTTGATGGCCGCCAATTCCCTGAATTCACTGGTCATGAATATCGGAAATACACTGGCGCCGATCATCGCCGCTTTTCTGTATAGTTATTGGGGGATGAAATTAATCTTGAGCGTCTGTGCTGTCAGCTTTGCCCTGTCGGCTGTCAGCGAAATATGGATCAATATACCGAAGTCGCACAAGCAACCCGAAAAAATCAGTTTCAAAGCCTTTCGGACCGATTTATTTGAAGGGGTCAAAATCATCAAAAGAAACAAACTGATTTCTACCATGATCGGGCTGGGAACGCTTATCAACTTCTCCGTGGCGCCCCTTTTCACCATCGGGCTCATCTATATCATCAAAGAAGTATTACTGGTAGAGGATATCTGGTTCGGCGCCTATCAGGTGGTGCTGTCGGTGTCCATGATTGTCGCGCCATTGCTGTGTGGGAGAATCATCAAGAAGGTCAAGGTCGGGATACTGACCTATGGCAGCTTTGTGATTGTGGCCGCGCTGATGCTTTTGATGTCCATATTCACTTTGAAGTATATCATGTTTGACCTTGGCACCAATATGGTATCGTTTATGGGCCTGCTGGTACTGTCCTTTTGCGTGGGGTTGGTGGTGACGGTGACGAATATCGCTTTGAATACCCTATTTAGTCAGGTGGTGCCCCTGGAAGCCATGGGGAGAACCTCCACGGTATATAATCTGGCAGTGACCGTCTTTATTCCGCTCGGGCAGATGATTTTCGGGCTTTTATTGGATGCGATAGCGCCGAGTCTGGTGGTCGTCCTGTGCGCGGTGGTGTTGATAGCGGTCATTTCGGTTTATAAGAAGGCGCTGATCGGCTATGATCTGACAGAGCAGACGGAGCCGGCGGCACAGGGGGAGCTTCAACATGAAATTTAAATTCTATCCGACAGAAAGCAGACTGTATGACTTTTTAGAGTTTCCAGCCATGGTGTATGCGAGGCGACATTTCGAAGAGTCCAAGGAAGAGGAAGACCGCAAGGTGCCCGCTTTTACCGATTATATGGAGTTTGTCAGCAGAACGGAAACGAAATTAAAACCGTATCAAAAAGAGATTGACCTTTTTTATATGGAAAATTTCCTGGGGGACTATGACTTGATCGGTCTGATATCCAAACTTCACACCATTGTCGGATATCAAACCGAAAAACAATACCTCGATAGGCTGCTGGAGTTGAGTGGCAAGGAGATCCACAGAAGTATTGCGTACTCCCTCCTGTCAATTCATGAAAACACGCCGGAGTATTCGGACGCCATCATGCGGAAGGCAGAGTCCCTGACCGAAAACAAAGGGGAGCTGCTCGCCGTCATCAAGGAGTTGCCGACTGAGGCGGCGTCCAAATGGAATTTGTTTTTAATTGTTGAGGAGCCCGTCAAATATATGAAAATGTATGTGGAGCTGATGAGGAGCATGCTCCCGATATTTGCAGAGGTCTATGAGCCTTTTGAGCGGGAAGTCAGCAGATACGGACGGTATCTGGAAGCGTTTCTGAACCAAAACGGTGCAAAAGGATTAGAGGAGCTCACCTGTTCCATACTGGATGCGAACATCATCAGCCATGAAAAAAACCGCCTTTTCATTTCTGCCATGCATCAGTTTGCCATTTCCATTTTGGATGCGGGCCCGTCTCCTTTCATTGCCTGGGGCCTGCGGGTGGAAGAAGGCTTCAAAAGAACCAAAGAAGAAAATGAAAATAAGGTCAATGAGCGGGTCAGAGTATTTAAAAATTTGGGAGACAAGACCAGATACGATGTGTTGCGGCTGATCGCCTCGGGGGTCAGCTCGATGAAGGAAATAGCCCTCGCCACCGGTGTGTCCGGCGCCACAATATCCTATCATGTCAACAATCTTTTACAGGCTAAGATCGTGAAACTGGACCGAACAGACAACAAATACAGGTATACGGTAGACCATCAGTTCATTGAAAAATTGCTTGATGGGCTAAAGGAAGACCTGAAAAATCCCAAGTGATGTTCTCCTTCGGAAAAATGATGTGATGCTCGCATCAATGATGTTTGCCTGCGGCAAAATGATGTCGGCTGCGCTGAATATGGGAGCAGGGATGTGGCATGTCATTTGGGGCATAGCGGACACTTACTGAAAGAAACAAGGCTCCGCCAAAAAAAGCACTTGCGAAAGCAAGTGCTTTTTGGGTTGAATCCGCCCTGTCGGGTGGGGGCAATGGCTGGGGGGGAGATCCGCCCCGACGGCGGTGGGTGGGGGTCATCCGTACAGTGCTTGCCGGCAAAACGGCACTGGAACAGATGGCCAAGTTTCCCCAGCCAGTCTTTCAGGCCGAGCAGCTTGGCGACAAGCTGCCGGCTCCACTCGGGGGCAGCCTCCGCTTCAGGCCCGTCTTCCGCATCCTCCATCTCCTCCTCGACGTCGTCCAGCTCCTCCTCCAGGTCCTCCATGCAATCCCAGAGCCGGTCAAGCTCCTCTGCGCGCACCCTCGCGCTGTATGCGGTTGTATGCCTACTCAAGGCTCGCATACTCGCTCGAAAGCCGCTTGAGTTTTTGGGCGGCAACTTATCCGTGTGTCATGCGACTCTGTTGCGTGTGTGCCGCCCGGACTTTGCAGAAGGTGTGCTATTCATCGTGGGGGGGGGGGGCGGGGTCGGCGGCGAGGTCGGGGTGGAGGCGCCTTTCCGCCATCATTTCGCTGCCGGACTTAACAATGTCCATCCCGTACCGGCGCTGCAGGCGCATGGTGACCCCGTCCAGCTTGTCCGACTTCTGCGACTCTGTCTCATCGTCAAACAGGGAGAGCTGCCGGAGGGGGGCGCCGGTAAAGCCGCTGAGGCTGATCCCAACCAGGCGGATGGGGTGGCGCTCGATTTTCTCGAGCAGTTCGGTGGCAATCCGGTAAATATCGACTGCCCGCTGGATGGGGTCGGTGGTGCGGGAGCGGGTGACTTTCTTCATGTCCCAAAAAGTGATCTTGAGCGTAACGGTTCTGCAAAAAGCGCCGTCCAGCCTGATCTGAAAGCTGAGTTCGCGCGCGATGAGGCGCAGCACGTCCTGCAGATAGGTGCGGTCGGTGACATCCCGCTGGAAGGTGATCTCCTTGCCCAATGACTGGGCTTTTGCGGGAACGGAGACCACACGGGGGTCGATGCCGTTTGCCAAATCAACCAGCTGCCTGCCGTGCGGGCCGAGTGCCTGGATAATGGCCTCCTGATGAGCCAATAAGTCGCGTACCGTGTAGATGCCCAAACGGTTCAGCTCGGACTCGCTTTGCTGTCCGATGCCATAGATAACCCGGATACTGCGGTCAATAATCAACTCGCGCAGTGCCTCGGGGGTGAGGATCTGAAAAAAGCCGCCCGGCTTTTTCTCCTCGCTGGCCAGTTTCGCCGCCATCATGCAGTAGCCGATGCCGACCGAGCAGGGGAGTCCGACCTCGGTCCTGATCCGCTCCTGAATCTCCCGCCCGATCTTCTCTGCCCCGCCAAACAACGCCAGCGACCCGGTGACGTCCAAAAAGCCCTCGTCGAGCGAAATATACTCGATCTGGTCGGTATACTCCTCCCAGATGCGGTGGATGCTACGGGAGGCCGCCACATATTTATCGAAGCCGGGACGCAGGAACACCCCGTGCGGACAGAGGCGGTACGCCTCGCTGATGCTCATGGCGGAATGCACACCGTACCGGCGCGCCTCATAGCTGCAGGTGGAAACCACCCCCCGCTCACCGGGCAGGGCGCCGATGATGAGCGGCTTGCCCGCAAGGGCGGGGTTGTCGCGAATCTCCACCGCGGCGAAAAACATGTCCATGTCAACGTGTATCAGTATCATCCTATGTCCCGTGCCCTTCCCTTTCTGCTTGGTTTGCCCGTGCGGCAGGACTGTTGCGGAAAAAACCGTTTTGGCTTGGTAGGAATATTTTTGAGAGTATAAAAGCGGTGTGGCGCACCACAATGAACGTATCAAGTATTTGCTGAGGCCGCCTCACACATGATGATCAAAGTAAAGAGTCTGTTGCTTGCCCTCTTGGTTTCCCTCCACGCCCTCCCTGCCGCCTGCCTGCCCGTAGGGATGCCCGAAGAGCGGGTGTCGGTGGTCATGGTGGGAGACCTGCTGATGCATACCTTTGTCCAGATGAGCGGTCACAAGCCCGAGGGGGGCTACTGTTTCGACCACTTGTTTTCCCATGTGCGCTCGGGGATCAAAGAGGCGGACATCGCCATCATCAACCAGGAAACGCCCCTGTGCGGAGAGGCGATGGGGCTGTCCGGGTACCCGTGCTTCAACGCGCCCTTTGAGGTGGCCGACGCCATCGCGGGCGCCGGCTTTACGGTCGTGCTCCAAGCCACCAACCACACCCTGGACAAGGGCAAAGAGGGTGTGCTTGCCTGTCGGCGTTACTGGCGGCAAAAGCATCCGAACATTTACCTGGTGGGCAGCGCGGGGTCGGCGGAGGAGGCGGCGCAGGTCTGCGTGGTCGAGCGAAAGGGCATCCGGGTCGCCGTGTTGAATTATACTTACGGGACGGGGGGTGTGCCCTTGCCCCCCGACTCACCCTACCTAGTCCGGGTGCTGGACGAGGGAACGGTGCGGGCGGACGTGGCACGTGCCAAAGAGCTGGCCGATTTTGTGATCCTCTGCCCTCACTGGGGCACCGAATACAGCCACACCCCCTCCAACGAACAGCGGCGGCTGTGTGAGGTGTTTCTCGACTGCGGGGTAGACCTGGTCATCGGCACGCACCCCCATGTCATCCAGCCGGTGGAGTGGTGGGAGAGTGAGCGGGGGCAGCGCATGTTGGTCTACTACTCACTCGGGAACTTTGTCAACTCCGCCTCGGTCTTTCTGCCCGGGGTGAGCAACCGCAGCCTGGGCGGGATGGCCAAAGTGAGTCTGGTCCGAGGCAGGGACGGCCGAGTGCGCATCGAGACGGCGGGGGTGATCCCGCTGGTGACGCAACTGGCGGGGGGATACGGTGGTATCACCGTCTACCCATTCTCCGAATACACCGAAACGCTGGCATACAGCAACCACCTGTTGCGCGCGCGTGACCCGCGATTCTCCTATGCCTACTGCCTCGAACACTTCCGGTCGGTGTTCGGGGATTTTATGCTCTCGTGATGTCTCCCCTAAAAAAGCGGACGGTCAAAGTGGTTGCTTTGAACCGTCCGCTTTTCGGGCGAACACCGCGGCGCCCTATGCCTGGTTAGTGAACCACCGCGCCCACTGCTCATACAGGGGAATCAGCAAAAAGAGCAACCAATAGGGATGCCAGCCCCCAACGGTAAAGCCGATGAACAGGTAAAGGATCGCTACCAGTCCGGCAAAGGAGAACTCGCGGCAGTCGTGCGAGCGGTACGCGGTCAGCGCCGACTGGACCACAGGCACGGCGCAAAAGACCAGCCAGCCGGGGTGCCAAAGTCCCCACACCGACCCGAGCAGGAGAAAGAGCAGAGCGGCGCCGCAAAGCAACACCACAAACTCAAAGCGTCGGTCGGCAATGGCGCGGGCAAAAAGATTGACCAGCGGCACGGAGAGCAAAATGGCCCAGGTGGGGTGGATCTGTCTGCTGATGACCCACACCACAAAAAAGAGGGTGAATGCCAGTCCGTTGTAAGAGATGCCGAAAATGCGAAGTCCACCGCCTACCTGGACGATGGCTCGCCGTCTGCCGCCCTGTGCGTCATGCGGTGGGTGATTCATACTTGCTCACTCCTTTCCGATGGTGGGCCCCTCGGCGCACGGGCGCCGAGGGGTGCGAAGGGTTATCTCATCAACTTGTACATCATGCTTTGCAGTTCGTTTTTGGCGGCTTTTTCGACTTCCTTTTGGCGCTGCATCTTTTCCCGACGGGTGAGTCTGGCTTGCTTTTTCGCTTTCTGCTTTTGCTTGCGGGCAAGCTTCTTTTTCGGTTCTTCCGTGGGGGACGACGAAAATGCCACCGTGTCATCCGCGCCCGACTGTTCGGTCGGTTGGTTCCGGCCTTCCTTGCGGGCAAGCCGGCGCTCTACCCTGGCGGTTTTCTTCCGCATTTTCATCTCGGCCTTGAGGGCTGCAAGCTTCTCCTCGACAGTGCCCCACTCGCCGTCCAGCACGATGTCGTACTTGGGCACCAGGCCGTCCGGCGGCATCCCGTTCCAGCGAACCAGATGCTTTTTGCCGCGGGCGGGCACCACCGGTGGGGTGATGGGCGTGCTGTGCGGCAACTCGGCTATTTTGATCACCGCGTTGTCCAGCATGTAGGTGACGGTGAAGCGCTTTTTCTCATACGAAGCATGAACGGTAAGGTCGCGCGCGGGCATGACGGCGGGCAGTCCCTGCCACTGCACAAAGTCACTATGCAGTCCCGCAGGTGCCTGCTCGGGCGTGATATACTCGCCCCGGACATAGCCCTGTTCCTTGAACAGTTTGCCGTTCACCATGTACCGGACCGTGTAGGCCTTGTCCTTAAAGTTGCCGCTGACCACAAAGTCGTGCTCAGGCATGACCGCCATGTAATTCTGCCAGCCACTGAAAATGTAGCCCTCCTTTTCCGGCGGAACGGGCTGGGGCACGGGCGCTCCCTGCGGCAAGGTCGCCTCCTGGTACAGCTGACCGTCGAGCATGAACTGCACGCGATACACTGCCGCCTCAAAGACGGCGTTGAGCGTCACCGGGTGCCCCGGCATGGTCTCGGGCAGCGCGTCCCAACGGATGAAGCGATACCCATCCTTGGAGGGGGGAGGCGGGAGGGGGATGCTCTTGCCGTACTTGACCTTGACCGGCTTGCCGTACGCTTTCCCGTTGACCAGGAAAGTGACCGGGTGCTTCGCGCGGCTGATCGGCTCGAACACTGCCGGGATGACCAGGTCCTGGTCGGGCATGGTGGCGGGGATGCCGTGCCACTCCTTGAACAGGTGCTTGCGGAGAGAGGGCACATCGGACGGGGTGGGAATGGCCTCGCCGTAAGACACGGTCATTTCCGCGAAAGTCTTGCCCTTCTTGGTCTGGAAGGCCACGGTATGGAGCTTCGGCGTATAGGTTCCGTTGATTAAGATCGACGACGCGCCCATGGTCTCGGGCAGGTTCTCCCAACCGCCAAAGGTATGGCCCACCCGCTCCGGCACTTCGGGACAGGGGATCTTGTTGCCATAGGGCACATCCACCTCGGTGACCGGCGAGCCGTCGAGCAGGAAGGTTGCCTTGAATGCCACCGCGCGGTAGTTGGCCTCAATGGTGATGTCCTGGTCGGGCATGGTGGCGGGCAGATTCGCCCAGCCAAGGAATACATGATTTTTCAGTGCGGGGGCTTCCTCGGGCGCCTTCACCGGGGCACCGAAAAGCACCACCTGCTGCTTATAGTCCTTGCCGCCGGCGCGGAAGGTAACGGTGTGACGGTTAGGGACATACTCCCCGTTGATGAGCAGGGGCTTGCCCGTCATCTTCTCGGGGACATCCTGCCAGCCGCTGAAGGTGTAGCCGACCTTTTCCGGTACCTCCGGGCAGGGGATGGGCGCGCCAAAGGGAACCATCTCCTCCGAGACTACCGAGGACCCTAACATAAAGGTCGCTTTGTAGGAAATGGGGGCATACTTCGCGACAACGGTCAGGTCGGCGTCGGGCATCCGCTCCACCATCCCATCCCAGCCAAGGAAGGTATGCGCCTCCACGGACGGCGGGTCGATCACGGGCACCGGGTCGTCATAGGCGATCTTCTTGGTGGCAAAGGACTTATCATGTACCAAATACGTGACCTTGTGTACATGGGGCAGGTACTTGCCCTCGATTTTCAGAGAGCTGTTTTTGACCTTCTGGGGGAACTTGCTCCAGCCGGAGAAGTCATAACCGGGCTTCTCGGTGACGGTGGGCGCCTCGATCTTGTCGCCCTGCTTGAGCATCTTCTCCGAGACCACCTCGTGGTCAATGACAAAGCTGACCTGGAAGAGCGGCTCAAAGAGTGCCGTCAGGCGCACATCGTGGGCCGGCATGGTCTGCGGCAGGTTCTGCCAGCCAAGGAAGGTGTAGTTCTCCTTGGCGGGGGGCTCGGGGAGCGGAATCTGCTCTCCGAAGGTCACGTTCTGCGTGTGGACGGTCTTGCCGCCCACCACAAAGACGACCTTGTAAATGTTCGCCACGAATTTTCCGGTCACGACCAGGTCCTGGTCCCCCATGCGAATGGGGGCGTTATCCCAGCCGGCAAAGGTGTAGCCCGTCTGTTTGGGGGGTGGCGGGAAGGAGATGCGCTCGCCCATCGCCAACTTCTTCTCGGCGACCTTGAGCTCGCCGATCATGAACTTCACGGTGTTGAAGCTGGAGATGAACTGGGCCTTGAGCACCAAGTCCTCGTCGGGCATGGCCTCGGGACTCTCCATCCAGCCCAAGAACTGCATATTTTTGATCTTCGGGTTTTTGGGTAGCGGAATGGGCTGGCCGACCTGTACGACCTGTTCATGGAACACCTTATCCTCACAGAGGAAAGTGAGCTTGCGGGTCTTGGGGATCATCCGCCCTTCTAAGACCACATCCTCCCGGGGCATACGCGCGGGAACCTTGCCCCAGCCGCTGAAGTAATACCCGAACTTTTCCTCGAGCTCCGGCGGGGTGATGGGCGTGCCCTTGGGCAGTTGCTGCTCAAAGACGACAGCCCCGTCAATGAGGAAGCGGAGATTGTGGCGGACCGGGCCCAGTTGGGCATACAGCTTGATGTCCCGGTCGGGCATGAGCTCCGGCAGGTCTTTCCAGCAGTCAAAGGAGTGCTTTTTCAAGGTGGGCGGGGTCGGCAGGGTGATGGCCTCGCCGAAGTTCAGCCGCTGCTCATAGTACAGCTTGTTTCTGACATAGAAGCTGACCTTATGGGTGCGGGGGGTGAAGGAGGAGTGGAAGGTGAGCGGCTGCTCGCCCACGGTCGCGGGCACATCCTGCCAGCCCGACCAGTCGTGCCCTTCCTTGAGCGATAGCTCGGGGATGGTGATGGGATCCCCGGCAAAGAGGATCTGCTCTGCCAGCAGCTCGTTGTCCACATAAAACCGAATGGGCATCGCACGATGCTCAAAGAGGGCGCGGACAACCAAATCCTCATCGGGCATGAACTCAGGCAGACCTGACCAGCCGGTGAAGATATGCTGCTCCTTTTTCGGTGCGTCGGGGGTCGTGATGAGGTCGCCATAGGCGAACTTGCGGGTGGTGAGCTCCAGCCCATTCAGCAAAAACACCACGGTGTGCTGGTTGGGAGTGTAGACAGCCTGGTAGACCGCGTTGTTCTCCGCCGTCTCGGGCAGGCCTGCCCAACCGCCGAAGGTATGACCGTACTTGACGGGTGCGGCGGGCGGGGTGATGGGCTCGCCTGCCAAGAGGTGCCGCTCCTCCACCACTTCCTCGTCCACCCGGAAGGTCAGGCGGTAAATGGAGATGATGTCGGCGGAAACCGTCACATCCTCATCGGGCATCTGCTCGGGCAGTCCCAGCCAACCGCGAAATACCTGCCCCTCCGGCTCGGGTGCCGGGGGCAGCTGGATGGGTTGGCCGTAGGCTACCTCCTGCCGGGCATAGACAGTCTCGCCCCACATGAAATGAACCTGGTGTACATTGACGCGGTACATCCCGCGGATGAGTAGCGGCTCGCGCCCCATCCTGGCGGGCACCTTCTCCCAGCCAGCGAAGGTATAGCCCTCCTTCTCGGCGGGGGTGGGGAAGACAATGCGGTCCCCGCGCTCCAAAAACAGCTCGGATACGATCTCCTCGCCGATCTGGAAGGTGACTTTCGACAGGGTCTTGGAGACATAGACTGCCTCGGTGACAATGTCCTCGGCGGGCATGGTCTGCGGCAGGTCCCGCCACCCGTCAAAATAGTGCTTTTTCAGCGCGGGCGGCTCGGGGGCGACAATGGGAGCGCCGTAGGGATAGGTGCGGCTTTCCAGCACACGATCCTGCGCTTTGAAAGTGACCCGATAGGTGTCAGGCACGGTCTGCGCCCGGAACTCGAGCGGCTCGCCGCCCATGAGGGCGGGCACGGTCTCCCAGCCGCTGAGGCGGTGGCCCTCCGGCACTGTCACCTGGGGCAGCGTGATGGGCTCGCCCTCGTACAGGGACACCTCGGATACCAGCTCATCGTCCGCATAGAAGCGCACGGGGTGCCGGTTCTCGGTGATGACGGCCTCGATGCACAGGTCGCGGTCGGGCATGAGTGCGGGGACCTCGCCCCAACTGCCCTTGGTCCTTTCCCGGGGGGTTGGCAGGGCGGGGGGCACAATGGGGGCGCCGTACGGCAGCTCCTGCGCGGACAGCTCCTGCCCCTCATACACAAAGGTCAGGCGGTGCAGGTTGGGGGTCAGGGTGCCGTAAAGGTCCAGCGGATGATCGGGCGCTGTCGCCGGCACCTCGCCCCAGCCGCTGAAGGTGTGCCCTTCCTTGGTGGGCGACTCGGGCAGTGTCAGGGGGGCGCCGTAGGGAACGGAATAGGACTGGTACAACTCGTCGTCCACGAAAAATTGTACCGGCGTGTGATATTTATCAAAAGAAGCTCTGGCCGTCAGGTCCTCGTCCGGCATGAGCGGCGGCAAGTCCAGCCAGCCGGCGAAAGTGAAGCCCGGTTTGACGGGGGCCGCCGGCGGGGTGATGGCCTCGCCGTAACGATACTTGTGCTGGTCAACGGCAATGCCGTCCACCAAAAAGCTGATGATGTTTGTGTTGGGCAAAAAGCGCGCATGGACAACCGCGTCTCCGTCCACCTGCTCGGGCAGGTTATCCCACGCCACAAACGTGTGGCCGTAACGGAAGGGCGGGGGCGGTGCCTGGAAGGCCTGCCCGGTCTCCAGCACCAGCTCGCAAACCGTCTCGCTGCCCGACAAAAAGCGCAGGGTGTGCAGCGGCCGGAAAGCGGCGGTGACGGTGAGATCCTCGTCGGGCATACGCTCGGGCAAGCCCTGCCAGCCGGTGAAGCGGTGCTTTTCCTTGACCGGCTCCTTGACTGAGCGGGGCGGGTGGCCGAACGGCAACTCCTGCACGCTGTAAGTCTTGTCATCGACTACATAGGTAATGGTGTGCACATGGGGGACATAATGCCCCTGCAACACCAGCGGCTCTCTGCCGACCCGGGCGGGGACCTGCTCCCAACCGCCAAAGGTGTGTCCCTCTTTTTCGGAGACGGGCGGGCAGACGATGGCATCGCCACGCTCTAACTTTGCCACCGACAGCACCTCGCCGTCCACCATAAAGGTGACGGGCACCGAGTGGTCCTCGGCATAGGCAGCCTCAATGAGCACATCATGGGCAGGCATGGTTTGCGGCAGGTTCTGCCACGCCACAAACTTGCAGCCGTCCACCGCAGGTGGCGCGGGTGCCAGCAGGGGCGTGTCGTAACTAAAGCTCCGCGCCTCCACGACTTTGCCGTCCGCCATGAAGGTGGCGGTGTAGACGGCGGGCCGGTAGGTGGCGGTCAATTGCAGCGGTTCTCCCGGCATCACGGGCGGCACTTCGTCAAAGCCCGCGGTGGTATAGCCCTCTTTGGCGGGGATGGACGGGACCTCAATGGTCTCTCCCTCCGCCAAGAGCTGTTCCGCCAGCAACTGGTCTTCGATGTAAAAGCGGACGGGATACACGCGCACAAAGGCCGCTTCTGCGACCAAGTCTTCATCCGGCATGGAGACGGAGCCACCCTCTGCCAGCTCGACTGAGAGCTCCTCGGGCAGGCCGGTCCAACCGATGAAGCGGTAGCCGTCCTTGGCGGGAGCCCCTCTCAGGGAGAGCGGGGCGCCGTAGAGCAACTCGGTCACGGCGAACACCTCGCCGTCCACACGGTAGCTCACCGTGCGGAGGTTGAGCTCATAGCTGCCGGTGAGGGTCAAATCGTGGTCGGGCATCAGGAGGGGGGCATCCTCTGCCGCCCCCTCGGGCAGGCCGGACCAGCCGGTGAAGTGGTACCCCTCCCTCGGCGGAACCTCGCAGCACTCGACAATGGGGGTGCCCGCCGTTTGCAGGGCCTCAAACAGGACCGTCCCGTCCACGACGAAGCGCAGGCAAAACTCGCTCCGATACTGTGCCTCAATGGTCAGGTCGGCATTCGGCATGGTGGTGGGGAACTCGCCCCAGCCCTCAAACTGCTCGGGGCGCGGGATCGACAGTCCGTCGGGGAGAGTGAGGGGGGTGCCGTAGGGCACGGGGTAGCTGGCCAGCGTCTCGCCGCCTGCCACCCAGGACAGGGTGTACTCCTGCAGGGCATAGCTACCCTGTACGGTCAGGTCGTCCGCGGGCATGGTGGCCGGGCAGTCCTGCCAGCCCACAAAGCGATATCCCTCCTTGTCGGGCACTGTGGGCGGCGCAATCTCGCTGCCGAACGGCTGGGTCAGCTCGCTGAAGGGTTCCCCGTCAAGGACAAAGGTCAGGCGGAACTGCTCGGGGATCAGGCTCCCCGACACTTCGATGTCACCGTCGGGCATGGTTTCGGGGAGGGCTTCCCAACCGGTGAAGCGATACCCCTCCTCTGCCACGGGTTGCGGGGGGGTGACTTCAGCCCCGTATGTCAGCGTGTCGGTCCGATAGGGATCGCCGTTCAAAATGTAAACAATTTTATACTCATTGGGGGTGTATGTACCGTATACGGTCAGCTCGTGGTTGGGCATACTGTCGGGGCAGTTCATCCAGCCGGAGAAGGAATGTCCCTGCTTTTCCGGAGGAATCGGACACGCCACCGGGGTGCCAAAGGGGCGGACATACTCGGTGATGATCTCGTCCCCGATCACGAAGGCGATACGGTACACGCTCTCGGTGTACGAGGCCGTCACGGTGATGTTTTTGGCGGGCATGGCGGCGGGCAGGTCGGACCAGCCCACAAAGGTGTGGTTTTCCTTGGCGGGGGGCGTGGGGGCGAGGATCCGCTCGCCGTAAGGCACCGCGACCACCTCTACCACCTCGTCATCCGCCAGGAAGGTGACTTCGTAAGTCTGTGGGATATAGCTGCCGCGGATTTCATACACATCGCCGTCGTCCGCGGGGGGCACCTCTTCCCATCCGCTGAACACAAAGCCCTCCCGCTCCTGCGGGGCGGGCGCGTCGAGCCGGTCGCCAAGCTCCCGGCTGTCATACATGGCGTACTCCTCGCCGTCAATGAGATACGCGACCTTCTCTGCCTTGATGCGGTAAAGCCCATCCAGTACCAAGTCGTGGTCGGGCATGGTGGCAGGCGCGTCCTTCCAGCCTAAAAACAGGTATCCCTTCACCGCCGGGCCCGGCTCGTCAAGGGGCGTGCCGTACGGTACGTCCAGCGTCTTGACGACCTCGCCCATCACCCGATAGCTCAGGCGGTGGACATGGAACTGCCAGTGACCGTGGACCTCAATATCATGCGCGGGCATGAGGTCGGGGCAGTCGGTCCAGCCGGTGAACACACGCCCCTCATGGGGGTCGAGCGTCACTTCCACGGGAGAACCAAAAGGAATGTAGACGGTCTTGTAAGGCTGTCCGTCAATGAGAAAGTCCGCCTTGTAACGGGCGGGGTACATGCTGGAGACCACCTCGACGTCGTGGTCGGGCATCGTCTTCGGCAGGCTGCGGAAGCCGCTGAAATAGTAGCCCTCCTTCGTGGGGTTGGGCTTTTTGGCCACAGGCGCCCCATAGGGAAGGTGCTCCACCTTGAACACTTCCCCGTCCACAATGCGGGTCAGGGTATAGAGGGTCAGCGACAGGGTCCCCGTCACGGTCAAATCGCGCGCGGGCATGGTGGCGGGCACTCCGCTCCAGCCGCTGAAGGTGCAGTACTTCTTGACAGGTTCGTCCATCAGCTCGATCGGCTCGCCATAGGCGCACGGCACGGAAAAGGTGGTGGTGACGTCGCCGGCGGTGCGGTCGGTGATGACGTAATGGATCCGGTAGAGATTCGGCTGCCGGTGCCCGATGACGGTCAGGTCCTGCCCCGGCATGGTCTCGGGAACATCAGACCAGCCCGAAAAAGTGTAGCCCACCTTTTCGGGAGCGGGGGGGCACTCGATGGGAGCGCCGTAGGTCAGCTCCTGCCGGCTGATCTCCTCCTCCCCGACCATGAAAACCAGCGTGTAGCGGTTGGGGGTGAACTTCCCTTCCAGCACCACATCACGCGCGGGCATCCGGGAGGGGATGCTCTCCCAGCCCGAAAAAGTATGGAAGTCCTTTGTCGGCTTGGCCAGAGAGGTCAGGCGGGTGCCCTTCTCTACCTTCTCGACATACGATATTTTACCGTCAATTTTATATACCAGTTCATACAGTTGGTTGGTCTTTTGGTCAGCCATTGATTGCCCCTCCTGCTTTTTTCACCTCTTGGTTGCGTACGCCCCAGCTGCCTGTCACCGTGATATCCTCGGCAGGCATCACAGGGGGGAGATTCTTCCAGCCGCCAAACACGTACCCCTCTTTGACCGGCTCCTGCGCCGGCACCACCGGTGCGCCGTAGGCAACGGTCTGTTCCTCGTATTCCTCGCCGTCCAATATGTACCTGACCTTGTACTTGCGGAGATAGTACCTGCCTGCCGCCTCATAGGGGTGGTCGGGCATGACCTTCGGCAGCCCTCGCCAACCGCTGAACATATACCCGGTTTTCATCGGCACCTCGGGTGCCTTGATGGGGGTGCCGACATCCACCACCGCGCTGAAAATGAGCTCATCTTCCAGCAAGAAGCGCAGCTCGTGGGCGTTCAGGGTGAATCTCCCGACAAACTCCAGGTCGTGCGCCGGCATGGTCGCCGGGATGCTCCCCCAGCCCGAAAAGGTGTGGTTCTCCCGCATGGGCACACCGAGGGGACGAATGGGAGCGCCGTACTCCACCTTGCGGGCAAAGTCCATCTCGCCCTCAATGACAAAGCGCAACTCGTACTTGTTGACCTTGAACGAGCCCTTGAGGGTCAGGTTGGAGCGGGGCATTTTCTTATAGTTTTTGTTCCAGCCGCTGAAGGTGTGCCCGATCTTGGCGGGCAGCGGCAGCTCGGTGAGCGAGGCGCCGGCGGGGAACTCATACGTGGCGTACTCCTGCTCATCCACCACCATACGCAAGACATAGGGGAGCGGCGTGAAAGTACCCCGCACCTCTATGTTGCGGGCAGGCATGGTGGCGGGCAGGTTGCTCCAGCCGTCGAAAGTATGGTCCCGCTTTTCGGGATCCGCAGGCGGCACAATGGGGGCGCCAAAGGGCAGCGCCTGCTCCTGGTGTACGCCCTCCTCGGTGACAAACCTGAGCCGGTAAGACAGGGCCTCATACTCCGCTTCCACCTGGAAATCGCGCCGCGGCATGACATCGGGCAGGTTCTTCCAGGCAATGAAACGATGTCCCGTTTTTTCCGGCGCTTGTATCGGTACAATTGCCTCACCTTCCTTGTGCATGGTCGTACTGAACACTTTCCCGTCAACCAAAAAACTGAGTCGCACCATTTTTGCCATTGAAGAATCCTCCCTGTTCGTTGCATTCTTTATGGAAAACATACCAAATTTCGGATGCCGATAATTATACATTAGTATTATATCATGTGCTTTTCGGAAAATCAACAGAGAATTCAGAATATTTGACCATGTTTTTGGGAAAATCGCCGTTACCCCATGCTTTTTTTTCAAAAAACAGAACAGAGCATCCTTTTTTTTACACAAAAGGACACTCGGAATTCCTGTGTCGCACACGAAAAGGCGGCACCTGTTTTACCACAAGTGCCGCCCTGATGAGGCGAGCGTGCCGGGGCGCCGAGGGAGGGTGCGCAGGGCGCAGGAGAGGGTGTGAAAGAAGCGGCGTCTGTCGAGCCGGGGCGCGAAAGAAGCAGGGGATGCCGACGGGTCGGGGGTGCTCGACGGGTCGAGGGTGCTCGACGGGTCGAGGGTGCTCGACGGGGGTCAGTACGGAATTTCGCCGGTCAGCAACTCTTCGATATAGGGTTGCAGGCGCGTGACGCTGTCAGCCGACAGGGGAAGCAACACCGTGCCGCCGACATAGCTTCCGTACGATGCGCCCCGGTCGCCCTCTCCCTCAACCAGTGTCACGAAAGAGGCATCGATCAGCACGTAAGCGCTCTGCCCGTCAAAGGGTTGGTCAATCTCCTCCAGCAAAATCTGCGCGACGGCAGCCCAGAGGGCTTTTTTCTCTGTACTCAAAGTACCGTCCTGCTCATATTCCAGCGAGATGAAAAACGAGTCGTCCTCCGTGTAAAAACCAATCTGACAATAGGTCTTATAGGCGGAGGAGAGATTTTGCTCGGCAAAAGCGGTGAGCACCCCCTCCATCCATGTGAGGTTGGGCGTGTTCCCTGCCTGACCATAGACCTTTTTTTCATTGAGCAGGCGGGCGAACGCGGCAATGGTTTGCTTCATAGTGGCAGGGACACCGTAGTAGCCCGAAAAGGGCTTGGTCCCCGTCACGCCGCTGACATTGAAGGTAAAGAGGTCGTTGGGGTTCTGGCGCATAGCCTGTTTCTGCTCGGTGGTCAGGGTCTGGTACTCATTGTAAAACACTGCCCACAGCTCGGCAAAACGAGCGGCATCATCACTGCTGTAATACCCCCCGATGCCGGCATACGCCCAGACATTCAGCACCTCTGCCGGAATGGGGATGAGCAGGGCGGCCTGCAAATACTCCTCCTGCTCCTGCATGAGCGACTCAAGCTCCGTTTGCTGCTCTGCAGTGAACTTCAGGTAGCGGCCGATGGTGCGGCCGGACTTGAGCTTGATGGCGACATAGCGGTAGTACGCCTCCTCCTGCCCGATGCCGCCCCCGCCGCCGGGCAGGAGCATATCAAAATCACCGCGCCAGTTGGGGAGGAACTTGTTTTCGAGCAGGGCCGTAATCGATCCGTCGTACACCTGGGCGACCAGCGCCAAAAGGTCTGGGTCGCTGAAAAAGAGTCCCGCCGCCTTGAGGGCTCCATAGCCGGGGCTGCTGTAAGAGTACCCCTTTTCATAGAGAGACACGGCACTGATGTCTGAGGCCTGAAGCTCCTTTTGCAGCACACGCTGCCTGGTGGCATACACCCCCACGGCAAACATGCCGGCACAGACGAGCAGGATGGGAAAAACTTTCAGCGCGGAAAGCAGGCGACGCCAGCGGCGGGTGGTGAGCAGCTCGTAGAAGAAGTACACCAGGGTTGACAAAACTAACAGCGCCACAAAAGCGGGGAGGTAGGCAGTGGAGAAAAAGGTGCTTTTGACATAGAAGTACCGAAACAACTGCTGCATCGCCAAGAACACCAGCGGGAGGGCAAAGGCGCAGCGGAACACATGCTGCAGGGCGCGGTTTGGCGCGCTCTTGCCCGCCATCTCGCTGCGCCGCTTGATATAGACCCATGCGCCCAGCCCGAGCAGCAAGAGCGAAACCAGAGCGGAGTAGAGCAACATGCCGCCATTTGTATAAACGTCCACCGGCTGGGTGCCAATGACATTGCTCAGCAGTGCCAGCGGCAAAATCAGCAGTGCCAGCGGCAAAAAGTACTTGGCTTGCAAGAAGGCACCGATGGAGTAGTCAATGTCAAAGATGGGCAACACGTCCGCCAGCGTATTCACGAAAATCCCCGCGCTGAGCCGGAAGGCAAACAGAAGCAACATGAGGACGAAAAAGTTGGAGGTGGCGGTGCCGGTCAGGGTCATCGCCAAAGCGGTGAAGCCCGCCATCATGGTGCCGGCGATCAGGTAGACCAACATGACCAGCAAGAGGTTGCCGAAGCTGAAAACCACCATGGGGTTGACGGCATAAAGCACGCCCACCGTGCCGAGGGAGAGCAGGACAATCCCCCAAATCCAGCTCAACGCCGCCAGCAGAAAGCTGCTGTACACACAACTGCGGCGGTAGGGGATGGCGTGGTAAAAGTCGGACTTGGCGCGGTCGTTGAGATAGTTAAAGATGGAGAGAATGATGAAAGGCACCAGCAGGATGAAAAGCGGCATGGACATGCCCAGTATTTCGATGGGCAACACCTCCGGCGGTACTTCCGTCGTGGTGAGGTTCTTGGTTTGGCTGTACAGAATGAGGGTGGTCAGGGGCACGATGAGGTTGGCCAGCAGGCACAAAATGGCGCTGATGAGGCCCACGGTGCGCAGACGCTTCAGCCCCTCTCGGTATAAGCCAAAGTGAAATAGATGTTTCATGCCTCTCACCTCACATCAAAATTTCTTTGAAAGCATACCCCAGCGCTTCCATCTCAAACACGAAAACCTCCTCCAGCCCCAGCGGCAACACATCCAGCAGGACCGGGTTCAGCGTGCGCAAAAAGCCTAAGGTCTGCTCCCTGTCCCCCCGCACGATGAAGGTGGCGACCGTCCCGTGCTGGGAGTAGTTGAGAAGGTCCACCCCTGCGAACACGGATCGGTTGAACTCATAGGGCAGGGCGATTTGTATTTTGAACAGTTTGGTTGTCAAATTCTGAATGTCGCTCTCGAACACGATCCCACCCTTGTGCAGCAGGGCGAGCTGGCCGCAGGTGTCCTCCAGCTCACGCAGGGAGTGCGAGGTGATGATGGTGGTGGTATTGCGCTGGGCGACATCCTGGTTGATGACCTCCTTGACCAGGTTGCGCATCACGGGATCCAGCCCGTCGAAGGTCTCGTCAAAGAACAAAAAGCGCGGCATCACCGACAGCCCGAGGATGGTGGCGGCCTGGCGGCGCATACCCTTGGAGAAAGTATGGATGGGGGCGCGGGGGTTGAGCCCGAACGTCTTGGTCAGGTTGTGGTAGCGGTCAAAGCGGAAGCTGTCGTACAGGTGGCTGTAAAAGCTCGCCATCTGGTCCATGTTCGAGCCGGGCAGAAAAAAGAGCTCGTCCGGGATAAACATCAACTGCGCTTTCACCGCCGGGTTTTCATACACCGGCTGATCGTCGATGAAAATCTCCCCCTCCGCGGGGCGGTAGACCCCGCTGATCAGGCGTAAAAAGGTGGACTTGCCCGCGCCGTTGCTGCCGACCAGCCCGTAAATGCAGCCGTTTGGGATGGTGCAGTTCAAATGATTGAGTGCCACGAAGTCCTCAAACTTCATGGTAACGTTGGTGGCTGTGATCATGCCAATGCCTCCCTTGGTGGAAATTCGGGTGTGGGTATCTTTGACGCAGACGCAAAATGCGCCGCGTGACCGTGACAGGCAGTTCTTGGAGAGATATACCAACTATATGCTATTTTGCCGAAAAAGTCAAGTGAAGTTTTTGTAACATCCCGGCCTCTTTTTGTCAATCGCTTGCATTCGGGGGCGGGGTGTGCTACAATGCATTCAGGTATCTGCATGGCAGAGGGACATATGATCGGAAAGACACCCGGACGCTGTCCGATCGTCGAAGGAGGCGTGATGGAGTTTTCTTTGCAACCCTTTTTGGAACGCGTCAAAGCGCAAGGGCTTGGCCTGTACGGCATTGTGGTGCGGCAGGGCGGGCAGGTGGTAGCCAACCATCACACCCGGCGCGACGTGCCGGTCAATGTGTATTCTGCCTCGAAAAGCTTTACCTCCGTCGGGATCGGGATCGCCATCGACGAGGGGCTGCTGCCCTCGGTGGACGAGCTCGTGTTGCCCTACTTTGCCGAGTCACTGCAGCCGGGGTATGACCCGCGGCTGGAGCAACTGACCGTGCGGCACCTGCTCACCATGACCGGAGGGATAGACCACCGTTTTTTAATGATGAACAGGTTTGAGGAGCCGTACTGCCGGGACTATGTGGCCTATATTCTGTCAAAGCCCCTGCTGTCCGAGCCGGGGACGCGCTTTTTATACAGCAGCAGTTCCACCTATCTGCTCTCCGCCCTCCTCACCAAGCTCAGCGGGCAGTCGCTGCGGGATTACCTGATGCCCCGCCTCTTTGAGCCGCTGGACATTCCCTACCCCCAATGGTCGCTGTGCCCCAAGGGCATCAGCTTCGGCGGCAGCGGTCTCTTTTTACATACGGAGCACTTGTCCCGTTTCGCGCAGATGCTGTTGCAGGGCGGGGTGTACGGAGGCCGGCGGATTGTGTCGGCGGCGTATCTGCAAGCCGCCACGTCGCCGCAGGTCAACTCTCGGGGCGACCAGCACCAGGGGACCCGGGGGGGTGCGCCGGCTACCCAAACGTCCGCCGAGGTCGAGCCGGTATGGTACGGATTCCAGTTTTGGTGCTGTCGGGAGGACCCGGGTGCTTACCAGGCGGCGGGGCTGTACAGTCAATTTGCCCTGGTGGTGCCGGGCCGCGCCCTCGCCATCGGGCTGACCGCCCACGAGGAGACAAAGGGGGCGCAGCTATCCGCGGCACTGTGGGAGGAGGTCGTCCGGCGCTTCCCGCTCGCCGGGGAGGCGCGCTGAGGCGGCAGCGGGGCAGGCGGCCGGACACGCCGGCGGATGTTTGTACACGGGAGTGCGGCGGCCATGGCGGCTGCTCTCACATATTCACTATGAAAGAGACGGCCGAGGGGCCTCGGGCGTCACAGGAGGAAGGTATGGAGTTTTCTTTGCAGAATTTTTTAGAGCAGGTAAAAGCGCAGGGACTGGGGCTATACGGCATTGTGGTGCGGCAGGGCGGGCAGGTGATCGCCGAACATCATACCCGTCGCGACAACCCCGTCAATCTGTACTCCGCCTCGAAAAGTTTCACCTCGCTCGGCATCGGTATCGCCATCGACGAGGGGCTGCTCTCCTCGGTGGACGAGCTCGTGTTGCCCTACTTTGCCGAGGCGCTGCAGCCGGGGTATGACCGGCGGCTGGAGCAACTGACCGTGCGGCACCTGCTGACCATGACGGCCGGGTTCGGCAAGCACTACCTGCTGGGTCAGCTGGAGGACCCGAACTGCCGGGACTACGCGGCGTACATCCTCGCGCAACCCCTGGCAACCGACCCGGGGACACGTTTCTTTTACAGCAACGCCTCCACCTATTTGCTCTCCGCGCTCATCACCAAACTGACCGGGCAATCGCTGCGGGATTACCTGATGCCCCGCCTCTTTGAGCCGCTGGGCATTCCCTTCCCGCAATGGTTCAGTTGCCCCCGAGGGATCAGTCACGGGTGCAGCGGTCTCTTTTTGCGGACCGAGCACCTGTCAAGGTTTGCCCAGCTGCTGCTGCAGGGCGGGGTGTACGAGGGGAAGCGCCTGGTTTCGGAGGCCTATGTCCGTGCTGCCACCTCCCCGCAGGTGAATTCCTGGGGCGACCAGTACCAGGGCACCCGGGGCGGCGTGCCGGCTGACATCGCCTCCCCCAGCACCTCGCCGGCATGGTACGGGTTCCAGTTCTGGTGCTGTGAGAACGAGCCGGGCGCGTTCCAGGCCTCGGGTGCGTTTGACCAGTTCGCGCTGGTGGTGCCGAACCGTGGCCTCGCCATCGGCATGACCGCGCACGAGGAGACACGGTGCGCCTATCTGCACACGGCACTGTGGGACGAGATTGTCTATCGCTTTCCCGTCGTCAACTGAGAAGGACTCAATAGAGATGCACGGCGCGGTAGGCGCCGGGCGGGACACGCCGGGTCAGGTAGTAGTAAAAATGCTCCCTGACCTCAAAATAACTGCCGCAGGCGCATAGGTTGAAGCGACACCGGCGGTGGGGGTGTCCGACCGCGATGACCGTGTACTGTTGCGAAAGATCCTTGAGATTGCGCTCCTGAAAGGCTGTTTTGGGGGCGACCAGAAACACAAACAGCACGGTTCGACGTTTCAGGTGGGGCAACAGGAGCCGGAGCTTTCGCACGCGGTCAAAGCGCACCAGCATCGCATAAAGCATCACCGCCACCGCCGCCACGGGCAGCGCGGGCAGGAGCAGCACCACCACCCCGAACACGAGGGCACTGCCCTGCACAAACGCCAGCGCCCGCACCACCCAGCCGAGCACCGAACGAAGGGTCAATAGCAGGCGGGTGAGCAGTTGCACGCCGCTCAGTTTCCGCCAGAGGGTGGTGCGGGTGAGGGTCGCCCAAAGGTAGAGCGGGTAGTGCCGGTGGCGGTGGGTGTGGACGTTTTGCCGCACGGTGCGCAACAGCTCGCCGGGCGGCTCGCTGTCAGACGGGCGGTCGGTCGAAGGTTGGTTCAATGGGCTCTCCCTCCCCTTCCAGGTATACCATGTTGCGCTGTACACAGTCCCTGCCCCGCCAAGCATAGGCGCGGCGGGCAAAGTCCTGCGGCGACATGGTATGTAGCAGGGCTCGGCTCAAAGTGGGGATCCGGTTCTGATGAAAGAAAAGCAGGGGGGTTTGCAGGCTTCCCTGCTCTTTTGCCTCTGTGGTATGGGGGCAGACCTGCTGGCAGATGTCGCAGCCCCACGCCGAGCCGCCCTGCCTGAGCCACGCCTGTTCCTGCTCGGTCAGCACCCCTTTCTTTTGCGTGACGGCTGACAGGCAGGGGTGTCCCTCCCCTCTCAAAAAGCCGGTCGGGCAGGCCGCCTCACAGGCGCCGCACCCGCGGCAGGGTTCTGCTTCCCTGACCTGAAGGCATCCGAAGTCAGACGCGGGCAGGTCGGAGAGCACCTCGCCGATGAATACATAGGAGGCGTACGCGGGGGCAATGAGCAGGCGGTGCCTGCCAAACAAGCCCAGTCCCGCGCGGGCGGCCCCCTGCCGCTCGTCCAGCGGGGAGCGGTCGGCAAAGCCCTTGAAGCGGTAGCCGGGGAAAATCTGTGACAGCCGGCGGCAGAAACGCTCATTCAGCGCATCCATGAGCAGATGGTAGTCCTCCGCCACCGCGTACGCCGAAAGGTTGACCCCCTCGCCCGCGTAGTAGGGGACCAGAAAAAAGAGGGCGCTCTCCGGCTGAAAGTCGGGGCAGAGCCGCGCCAGCCGCCCGGCGTCTGCCTGACACTCACAAAGCGGCAGGGAGGCATAGAGCGAAATGTGCGCCTCCGCCATCATCTGCGAAACCGCGCGTGCCGCGTCTGTCATCAGTATCCCTTCTTTCTATTTTATATTATCTATGGGATAGTATACCCTAGGGGCGGGGGTTTTTGCAAGATATTTGGCCCGATTTCTTGACTTTGCCTCTTTTTCTGCTATAATTGTGAGCATCACGGTAGCTTGACCGCTACCAAGCGAAAGGGGATGACTCCCATGACTGAGGTGATCCGTGCTTCTTTGGACCGGGTGGAAGAAGGAGTACTGGTGTGCCTGTCCGTCCAGGACGAGCGGCAGTTTCATCTGCCCCAAGCCGACTACCCCACCTTGCGGCCCGGTGATGTGTTGTCCCTGACCCTCACCGACGGGGTACTCACCGAGATCCGGGCGCTGCCGGAGGAGACCGCTGCCCTGGCGGCGAAAAACCGCGCGCGCCTGCGCAATCTGTTCCGGAAAGGCAAAGGATAAGCTGTATGCTTGAGTTGTTTCAAAACGGGTTGTATACCTATTTCAGATTTGTCAATGAGAATTGGCTGATCCTCAGCACGCTGTTTTGCACCCTGATGGCCATCGCCATCCCCTACCTGCTTGGCAGCGTCAACTCCGCCATTGTGATCTCCAAACTGCTCTACGCCGACGATATACGCCGGCATGGCAGCGGCAACGCCGGCATGTCCAACATGCTGCGGGTGTACGGCAAGAAGGCCGCCCTGTTCACCCTGCTCGGTGACCTTGCGAAAACCGTGCTGGCCGTGCTGGTCGGCGGGCTGTTTATGGGGCTGCAGTATGTCGGCCCTTTTAGCTTGGGACAGGGGGGCTATCTGGCGGCGTTTTTCTGCATCACGGGGCATGTCTTCCCCGTTTTCTATCGCTTCAAGGGGGGCAAGGGGGTGCTCTGCGCCGCCGCCGCCATTTTGCTGCTGAATCCGGTGGTGTTTGCGATAGAGCTGGTGTGCTTTGTGATCATTGTGGCTTTCACCCGCTATATGTCGCTGGGCTCGGTGGTGTGCGTGGCGCTGTATCCGCTCTTGCTGCACACCCTCTTTCCGCTGTTCGTTGAAGGGCCCGGCATCCCCCTGCACCTCGTCGTCTTTGCCTTTGCGCTCGCCGCTTTCGTGATCTGGATGCACCGTTCCAACCTGCGCCGGCTGTGGCGCGGGGAGGAGTCCAAAATCTCCTTTTCCAAGTAACCGATATGACAGATTTATCAGGGGCCCTGCTGGCACTGCTCGTGCAAGCCGCCCAAAATCAAACCCTAACCAAGCTGATTTTCTCCAAACCCCATGCCGGACAGCCCGAAAAGCAGACAGCGCGGCTGTCACAGCGGCGGGGGCAACCGGTACTCGCCTTTGAGCAAACGCTGTCGGGGGGCAAGGTGGCACAAGTGTCGCTGGCCCTGCCCGTGCCGGAGGAGGCGCTCGCCCCCCTGGTGGAGGGGTATGACCGTGTGCATCTCTATACCACGGTGGGGAGCGCCGAATTCCTGCGCTCCAAAAAAGGCAAGGAAACCCTGCTCGGCGGCGCTGCCCTTGCCAGGGCGATGGCGGCGGGCGCCCTCCCGCGCGCCGAGGTGCGCCCGCTCGACCGCGCGGTCAACCGCCTGCTCAGCGGGGAGGAGCCATTCCTCCTGGCGCTGGGCATCTCGGACGCGACCGGGCGCGTGCATGACAAGCGGCAGGCGAAATTCCGTCAGATCAACCGCTTTTTGGAGCATGTGCGGGACATCGAGGACGCCCTGCCCGCCGAGGGGCCGTTGCTGGTGTATGATCTTTGCTGCGGCAAAAGCTATTTGAGCTTTGCCCTGTACCACTACCTGACCCATCTGTGCGGCAGGCAGGTGGACATGCTGTGCGTGGATCTGAAGGCCGATGTCATTGCCTACTGCGGGGAGGTCGCCCGTGCGGTCGGCTTTGAGGGGATGCGCTTTCTGGTGGCGGACGTCGCCGACATCCCCGCCGACAGGCAGCCTGACCTGGTGGTGTCCCTGCATGCCTGCGACACTGCCACCGACCTGGTGTTAGATCGGGCGGCGGCGCTGGGGGCGCGGGTCATCCTCTCCACCCCCTGCTGTCACCATGACCTGAATGGCAAGCTGCGCACGCCCGACCTTTCCTTTATCATTGACGAGCCGCACCTGCGCAACAAGCTCGCCGAGGCCGCCACCGACGGTCTGCGGCTGCTCAGACTGCGGAGCCGGGGGTACCGTGCCGTTGCCGTGGAGTTCATTGACCCGGACGACACCCCCAAAAACACGCTGCTGCGCGCCGTGAAGCGCAAGGGATTTGACCCCGTCTCGACCGAAGCGCAAGCCCTGCGGCAAGCCTACGAGACCACCCTGCGCTACCTGACGGGGTCGTCTGGTGACGGGGAGGACGGGGGGAGGCTGCCATGACCTATCACTGCCTTTCCACCTCTCCCGAGCAGACCGAGCGGCTCGGCGAACAGGTGGCACAGCGACTGCTGGACGCCCGCCGGAGGCAAGCCTTTGTCGCCCTGTACGGCGAGATGGGTGTGGGAAAAACGGCTTTTACCCGGGGGTTTGCCCGTGCTCTGGGCATTTTGGGGGTAAAAAGTCCCACCTATACGCTGGTGCGCGAGCACCCCACAGGCACTTTGCCCCTGTTTCACTTTGACCTGTACCGCATCGGGGACGAGGACGACCTTTTTGCCATCGGCTTTGAGGAGTATCTGGCGCGGGAGGGGTACGCCGTGTGCGAATGGTCCGAGCGCCTGGGCTCTCTACTGCCTGCGGATGCCGTTTGCGTCACCCTCTGCCGTGCCGAGGAGGAGGGCGCCCGCCGGATTTCGGTGTGTATCCCCGATGAGCTGCTACAGGAAGGGCATCGTCCGAAAGAGGTGAGTTCATGAAGATTTTAGCGCTGGACAGCACCGCCAAGGCCGCATCCGCCGCCCTGTGTGAGGACGGGCGTGTGCTGGCTTCTTTTGTCTGTGACAACGGGCTGACCCACAGTGAAAAGCTGCTGCCCATGGCGGAGGCGGTGCTGCAGAGCCTCTCGCTGACGGTGGCCGATGTTGACCTGTTCGCCGTCACGGCCGGCCCCGGCTCCTTCACCGGAGTGCGGATTGCGGCGGCCATCGTCAAGGGGCTGGCGTTCGGGCGGGGCAAGCCCTGCGTGGGGGTCAGTACGCTGGAGGCTTTGGCGGAAAATCTGGTCCCGCTGGAGGGGCTGTACTGCCCGGTGATGGATGCGCGGCGGAATCAGCTATATAACGCTTTGTTTACATTCCGAGACGGAGCTTTGGTGCGCCTGACCCCGGACCGCGCGATATCGCCGGAGGCGCTGTGCGGGGAGCTGGTCGCTTATACCGGCATGAACCTTTACCTCTGCGGCGACGGCGATAACCTTGCCCGCGACTGCTTGCGCCGGGCCTCCCTCCCGCCGGCACAGACCCCCCTCCCCCTGCGACTGCAAAGTGCCGCGGCGGTCGCCCGCTGTGCCTACCGTGCTTTTCTGCGCGGGGAGGCGGTCAGTGAGCAAGACCTCCTGCCCACCTATCTGCGCGCCCCGCAAGCCGAACGGGAAAGGGCCGAGCAGGAAAAGGCTGCCCCGAACGGCTGATCGTCAGCGGTGCCATGCGGCACGGTATCGCGGGGCGCGGGTGTCCCTCCTGGGGCATGGGTGTCCCCCCGGGCATGGGCGCCCTATGGTTTTCTTCTCCCCTGCGCTGCCCTGATGTAATTTCAAGATGGAAAGGCAAAAACTGCGCCTTTCCTTTTCTTTTTCCCAACCATTGCCTTCCCTTCCTGAAAGTTTGCGTTTCGCTTTTTTGCCCTTTCGAGTATAATGCTAATGAGAAGCAACCGGAGGCACCGAAAGCTGACAAACCATGCGCCGGCATGGTGCGCCGATACATACATAGGGCCCGCTTAGGCATCTGTTGCGGCATTTACTTGTGTGAAAGAGGAAAGGAAGCTACATATGGAACTGATACTGATCAGCGACTCCAAACTAAAGGTGATGCTGAGTGCTGATGATATGGAAAAGTATGAAATTCGCTCTGACGAGATAGATTATGACAACACCGAGACCCGCCGCGCTTTCTGGCAGATACTCGACGAGGTCAAGCAGCGCACCGGTTTTGACGCCGCGACCGACAAAGTGTTGATCCAGGTGTATCCCTCCAGAGACGGGGGCTGTGAGATGTTTGTGACCAAGCTGTCGGGGGTCTCCCCTGCCGTCACCGATACCCTGGCGCGCTCGCGCAGTGTCGCCATGCTGTCCATGCGCACCTGCATTTACTCTTTTGACAAACTGGAAAAGCTGTTGCGCGTCTGCCGCTCCCTCTACCGCAGCGGCTACAATACCGTCAGCTCCGCTTACCACGCCGACAACGGGCGGTTTTACTTAGTGCTGCAGGAACATTTCCGCTCCGGGGGGGGCGGGGGGCATATCAGCGAATTCAGCTTTATCGAGGAATACGGCACCTGTCACCGCGGTGCCATGGAAATGGCCTACATCAAGGAACACGCCACCTGCATTGACGACACCGCCGCGGTGGAAAAGCTGGCAGACCTGGTCTGCTGAGGTTCCGGACAGCGCGTTCCGGGGCGAAAACAAAGCGCGAAAACCGTCTTGCCGCAGCAGAGGCAGGGCGGTTTTTCCTGTCACGGGCAACGGACAAGAGGGGGGCCGGGGCAAAGGAGGCGCGCGGTGGCGATGGGCCATGCCTCCCCCGCTGCGAGCGACAGACCAAAGAGTGCCCTTGCCTGCGCCCTGCGTGTGTCTTTTCCCCTGTGTTGCCGCTCTTTTCCATAGCGTGAAAACTGTGCCTGAACTGATTGACTTCCCCTACCGACTGTGCTATACTCGTTTTATTATCTGCCCTGACCTGCCGCGCCGGCGCGCCGGTAAAACAACCCGCACGGAGGTGTCCGATGAAACTCAAAGTACATGACGGCAATCGTTTCCTTATGACCACGACGGGCGAGCCGTTCTTTTATTTGGCCGACACGGCGTGGGAGCTGTTCCACGGGCTGAGCCGTGAGGAGGCCGACGAGTACCTGTCCTTGCGCGCTGCGCAGGGATTCAACACGATACAGGTGGCCGCGCTCGCCGAGTTTGAGGGCTTGTCTGTGCCCAATCGCTACGGGCGCTGCCCGCTGTTGCAGTCGGACGGCGTGTATGACCCGACCCTGCCCGACTGTTCCGGCGAGTATCACTACTGGGCGCATGCCGACTATGTGATTCAAAAAGCCGCGGAGTACGGCCTGTTTGTCGCGCTGCTCCCCACCTGGGGCGACAAGTTCAACCAAAAATGGGGAAAGGGCCCCGAAATTTTTGACCCGGACAATGCGTTTGTGTACGCCAAATGGCTTGGGGAGCGATACCGAGCGCAGTGGAATATCATCTGGGTGCTCGGAGGAGACCGCCCCCTCGAGAGCCCGCTGCATCATGCCGTCATTGATGCGATGGCCGCCGGAGTGCGGGAGGGAGACCATGGGGAGCACCTGATCACCTTCCACCCCTGCGGCGGGCGCTCCTCGGCGGATGATGTGGGGGACCGAGCCTACATTGATTTTCATACCACGCAATCCTCCCACGCGCTGGCGGGATATGCGAGCTGGTCACTGTTGCGCCGCACCGGCCGGGCGGTCTGCAAGCCCTTTATGGATATGGAGACGCGCTATGAGGACCACCCTGCCTGTTTTGACGCGAAAATCGGGTACTTATGGGACGCGCACGACATTCGCCAAAACACCTACTGGAACCTGATGGAGGGCGTGTGCGGGCATACCTACGGCAACCACGCGGTCTGGTCGTTTTGTCAGGAGCCGTCCGCGTACTTCCCCTACCGCTGGCAGGAGGTGCTGCACCACCCGGGCGTGAGGGAGGCGGTCCTGGTGAAACAGCTGCGCCTCAGCCGGCCGTACTTCGAGTTCAGGCATGCCCCCGAGCTGGTCGAGGACGACCCGTATATCATGGCCCACTTCAGCGCCGGACGGGGAAATCGCTACGCTTTTATCTATACCCCCCTCGGACAACCCATCCGAGCCCACCTAAAGAACTTGACGGATGACGGGCGGGCAGTGAAGGTGTCGTGGTTTGACCCCCGAACCGGCGCGGAAACGCTGTTTGGCGTGGTGCCGCAGGACGACGTACTGCTGGTGCCGCCCACGCAAGGCAAGGGCTGCGACTGGGTGCTCATCTGCGACGTGGTGTAAGTCTGCCTGATGGTTTGCCCGGCACCAAAAGGAGCACGCCGGCACGCAAAAGTACGGATCTGAAAAAACCGGTAAAACCAAAGATTAAATTTTGATTTATTTTGCGGGAGGTTTTTTATGAAACAGTCTTATTTTTCGGCGACAGGCAACTGGTACAAGGGCAACCTGCACACACATTCAACGGTGACCGACGGGAAGCAAACGCCGGAGGAACGGGTAAATTCGTATCAGCAACACGGATACTCGTTTCTGGCGCTGACCGATCACAATATTCTTGCCGCTTACCCCGATCTGTGCTCGGAGGATTTTATTGCGCTGGCGGGCGTGGAAAGGAATATCTCCGGCCCGGAAACGGCAACGCCCGATCACTGTATTCATATCGTGGGCATCAGCGAGCGCGAGCATACCGAACGGGTGTCTCAGCCGCTGGTCAAGTATCCGCTCCTTGACCTGGAGCAGGACGGGCAAATGCTGCTGGACGAGATGATCTCGGACGGGCAACTGTGCATTGTGGCTCACCCGGTATGGTCCAGAATGACGCTGAGGGAACTGAGCAAACTGAACGGGCACGTCGGCATTGAAGTGTACAACCAAACCTGTGACGCGACCAACCGCACCGGGCACAGCGACTATCTGATTGACTGCTGTCTGCGGGAGGGCAAACAGGTGTATTTGTTCGCCACGGACGACTGCCACAGCGCCAACCCGGAACATGACATGTTTGGCGGGTGGATTGTCGTGAAAGCCGACCGCCTGACCCAAAAAGACCTGCTCGGGCAAATCAAAAAGGGCAGTTTCTACGCCTCGACCGGGCCTGAAATTTATGATTTCGGCATTGACGGGCAAACGATGTATATCGAATGTTCGCCCTGTGAGCACATTCACTTTATCACCTATGAGTGTCGGGGAAAAAGCGTCAATCAATCAGGCGTCACCTCTGCCACCTATCAGGTCAAGGGAAACGAAACTTTTGTGCGCTGTGAGTGCGTGGACAGCCGCGGCAAGATCGCTTATACCAACCCGGTGTTCGTCAAAGGCAAATGACGCAGGACACCTGTGTCAGGGAGCGTCAAAAGGCTGTCCCTGACGGAAGTTGCCACGGTCGGATCAGGAGATGTCAACATGTGACACCGCACATCATGGCGGGACCCGGACCATGCTTACCGTTCCCAAAACTTCAAAGGCGCCCCTCAAGACACGGCGTATGACCGTGAAACCGGCCCCAAGCGGTGCAGGGCGTCGCCACAGTCAGCCCGGGGACGGTCGAGCCGAACACCCGCCATGTGGCCGCGTTCTCCCTCTGCCACCCGCGGCGGTATTGGTTCGCGGATATCCCTGCCACCAAAGGAGTGGCTTTCCACACGCTGACCCGGCCGGGGCAGGACATCGTGCTCTATGCGGACGAGGTGCGCGAGGTCCAAAGCGCCACCATGCAAGCCGTCCTGACCGCTCAAACCAAAAGCTGTGCCCTGCGCAAGGAAACGAGTTTTCAGATACTGTTTTGCCCGACTTCGGACAGGTGATCGCACGGGGTGGCCTGTTTGGTCGGAGCTCACTCATCCATCCGGGAAAGTTAAAAAAAGAATCCGCCGTCATGCTTGCCGCAGAAAGGGTTTCAGCGGCGGCTGAGGGCGGATTTTTTTGTGTCAAAACGAGCAGCGCTGTTTGACCTCTGCCGGCGGTTGCCGCCCGAACGCTCAAGCCTTATACGGCCGAGCCGCCCTTTCGGAGCGCCGAGGTCACCTGTTTGGGGTCGATGGCCTGCACCGCGCGCCCCTCGTCCAGGCAGATCGCCGCCGCACAGCCCGCCGCCTCCCCCAGCTGGTTCAGGTTGACCATGACCCGCAGCGCGCCGAAGGCGCCGGCATCGGCGTTGATCATTCTGCCCGCGCAGAGGAAGTTCTCCCACCGCTCCTGGAGGAGCACCTCAAAGGGAAGCTGGTAATAGGTGGCGGGCGGGGTGGTGATGCCGAGCTCCTCCCGCCAGTTGCCGGTCACGGTGCGCGTGCCCTTGCCGTACATGGTGCGCATGGTGCCGTCCAGGTACTTGAAGGAGATGCCCATGTCCTCGGCATGGTGCCGGTCGGTCGGGTACGTGCCGTTCAGCACCGGCGCGTCATACCGGCGGCCGGTCAGGAGGCTGAGTTCGTCCGCGCGGAATTTCGTCACGTAGTGGACGGTTTCCCGTATCCCGATATAAGACGCGAAGTTGGTAATCGCATAGTGGGTGTCCGGCCGGCCGTACTTTTTCAGCAGCGATACAAACGCCCGCATCTGGGCGCGGCCGGTTTTTTCCGCCCTTGTCAGGTCCTCGGCGATGTCACAGCGGACGCCGAACACGTGGTGATCGGCGCGCATGGTGATGCCCCGGCAACCCGCGACGCCGGTGCTCCAGCCCCAGTCGTCTCCCAGTCCGAACTCCGCCCCGTGCTCGCGCACCAGCTCGCCAAGGTTCACGCCCGTCATATCCCCCTGCAGGTGGAAACACGCCGTGGGGGGCTGGATGTACGGGTTCACGAAACTTTCAAGTCCGAGCCTCGCGGCAAGGTCGCCGTCGCCGGTGCAGTCGATGAAAAAGGACGCCCGAATGGCGCGCCTGCCGCTCTGGTCCTCCACCAGGACCGCCTGCAGCCTCCGGGCGTCGGTCAGCACACCGCACACCCGGGTGTGGAAGCGCACCTCGATCTTGTGCTCGTCGGTCAGCCGGTCCAGCTCAATCGCCAGTTCACAGGGGTTGAAGTTGTAGCTTGAGCTGCGCAGGGGCGATACCGTGAGCGCGCCGAGTGCCTGCAGGCGTTCCAGGACCTCCGCCGTGAGCCCGGCGATGACCTGCTGTTTGTCCTCGGTATCATACAGCGTGTGCCAGATATTGACCAGCCCGTGGACCGCCGCGCCGCCCAGCGCGTTCATCTCCTCACAAAGGATGACCCTGCACCCCATGCGCGCCGCCCGAACGGCCGCAAAAACGCCCGTGCAACTGCCGCCCGCGATGCAAATGTCCGCTTCGGCGCAAACGGGGATGTCGCGCCCGGATTCGTGAATGTACTCTGTCATAGCAGATTCCCTCTCTATCGGATGATTTCCTGATACCTGCCGGTCAGACCCCGGTGTTGTCAAACTCGGGGATAAAGCTCTCCAGAGCGGCCTCCCCGTCCTGTATGAAGGCGTTTTCTACCCCGATGTCAATGGCGTAGTCCACCAACGCCTCATACGCTGCAGGTGAAACTTTCCGGTGCAGTTCCGGGTATGCCGGGTCTCGGGTGCAGGGGGTGTACTGGTTCATAATGCTGAGAAATATCCGCTCGCCGTAACGCTCGTGCAAATACCTGATGATTCTCTTGGAGTCCCCGAGCCGGCCCGGCAATGTCAGATGCCGGACGAGCACCCCTTTTTGCATGATGCCCTGCCCGTCAAAGACGGGGGCCCCGACCTGCCGCACCATCTCAGCAATCGCCGCCGCCGCCACCGCAAAGTACTGACCGGCCTGTGAGTACCGATCCGCGGGCTCGGCCGACAGATATTTGAGATCGGGCAGGTAGATGTCAATGAGGCCCTCCAGGAGCTGTAAGGCGGCTACTTTCTCATAGCCGCTGCAGTTGTAGACAATGGGCAGCGCAAGGCCGGCCCGGCGGGAGCGGCGGATCGCCTCGATGAGATGCGGGACATAGTGGTCGGGGGTGACCAGGTTGATATTGTGTGCCCCCTGCGCCTGCAACTCAAGGAAAATCTCCGCGAGTCTGTCGATAGTGATGAGCTTGCCCTTGCCCTCGGCAATGGGGTGATTCTGACAGTAGACGCACCCCAGCGCACAGCCCGAGAAAAAGACCGTGCCGGAACCCCGCTCCCCGGAGAGGCAGGGCTCCTCCCAGTGGTGGAGCGCCGCTCTTGCCACGACCAGCTCCGCGGTCATGCGGCAATAGCCCCTTTCGCCGGCAGTTCTGTCCACGTGGCATTCCCGCGGGCAGAGCACACAATCTTTCAGAAGCGGTGAGTGCATCGATCATCCTCAGTGGCAGTCAAACAGAAAGTGTTTGTTTGACAAAATCGTTTTGTCCTCATTCATTATAACAGATTTTTTCCATAAAGCAAGGGCATGGCAGTACTTGCTTTCTTGATTTTGATGTGTTATAATAGGCGTATCAAGCCGATGATGGGCTTGGCTGTTGCGGTGACTCTCTCAATTGAATATCAAAAGAACCGTCTTTCGGGAAGGGCTTTTACGATTGCGCCATTGGCGTACTACTAAAAGCCCTTCCCTTTTTTCACAAGAGGGCCCCGCCATGACAACTGAATAGTCTAAAAGAACCGTCTTTGTTCGCAAGGAAGGGCTTTTAAGTATTTATACTGAGAGGTAAGTATGATGAAAAAAGCCGCTTCCGTCTTTTTGCGTGCTGATATTCACGAACAGGATGTGGCGTGCCTGCTCGATTGGCTGAATGACCCGGAAACGACAGAGTTCCTGTCGGACGGCAAGAAGTCTGCCAACGATTTGCGGCGCCTGATCCATCACGTGCCCCCGCACCTGTGGCGCATGAGCCTGAACGGGAACGGATGGTTTTATATGATTGAGCGAGAGGGAGAGGCCATCGGCTTCATTCGCCTGTCCGAGATAAATGCGGTCAGTTATGAGGTGGTCATCGCCCTTGGGGACAAAAATGTCCGGGGGAAAGGGTACGGCACTGCGGCACTCAAACAATGCCTGCAGATTGCTTTTTTTGAACAAAGAGCGCGGCGGGTGGTCGCCAACATTTATCCGCAAAACACCCGCTCTTTGCGTTTGTTTGAAAAGCTGAAATTCCGCCGGCAGGACAACGCCTCCTCCGCTGTACGGTATGCGTTGACCTACGAGCAGTACATATCCTGAGGGGCCCGAGGGCGGGGCGTCAACTTTACCGGCGCAAAATTTTCTCCAGCGGCCTGCCCTTTGCCAGCTCGTCCACCAGTTTGTCCAGCCACCGGATTTTCTGCATCAGCGGGTCGGTGATTTCCTCGACACGATACCCGCAGATCATGCCGGTGATTTTGGCGGCGTTCGGATGGATCTGCGGGGCCTCGGCAAAGAAAGTTTCATAGTCGACATGCTGCGCAATTTGCGCCTGCAAGCCGGCCTCGTCATACCCTGTCAGCCAACAAATGACGGTATCCACCTCGGATTTGGTGCGCCCCTTGCGCTCCGCCTTTTGGACGAGCAGGGGATAAACACGCGAAAATGGCATCTTGAACACACGCTCGTTGGTCATAGACTCTCACTTCCCTTCACCTGCCGGAGCCTCCACCGCACGAGGTCGGTGATGAGCTTGGTATCGATCGGTTGGTCAAGCGGCAGCCGAATGGCGCCCTTGCTGTGCCGATATCCGACAAGCCTCTCTGCAAAGGCGGCCGTGGCTTCGCCACCGGGGTACAGCCCGATGTGCTTCTGCGCCGCGGCAAAGTGGATCAGGTTCTCGCCCTGCCAGAAGGTCGGCATGCTCCACGAGATTTTTTCTGCGGCGTCCGGTGCCGCCGCGCGGATGGTGTCGCGGACTGTTTGCAGCACCGGCCGCACCGCCTCGGGTTGGGCGGCGATGTACTCGTCAATGCTGTTTGGTTTGAGGCAGGTATGAGCTTGCTGTGCGCCGGCAAACTCACGGCCGCACTTCGGGCATTGCCACATATCGTTTCACTCCGTTCTACTGATTGGTTGGCTTGTTATGATTCATTATAGCATATGAACTCAAAAATGCAAGATGGCCCGCTTTGGCGGCGGATGGGACAAGGCACTTTGCGCGGGAAACGCAAAGTGCCTTGTTGGGGCTTGGTTGGTGGCTGCTTGCGCTTGCCTATGATGACTGGGACGGGCGCGTGCTATTCCTCGTCCTGAAGCGCGTCATACCCTTCCTCGCCGGTGCGGATTTTGATGACATTTTCCACATCGTACACGAAGATTTTCCCGTCGCCGTAATTCCCCGTATACAGGGAAGCCTTGGCGGTATTGATGACGGTTTCGGGGAAAATTTTGCACACCACGATATCGACCTGAATCTTTGGCAGGAGCCTTGTTTTCACGGGAAGGCCGCGATAGTAGCCCGTATGCCCTTTCTGCATCCCATACCCAAGGACATTGGTGACGGTCAGGCCGGTGATGCCGATTTTGTCCAGTGCGGACTGCAAGGCGGTGAACTTATCCTGGTTGGTGATAATGGTGAGCTTGGTCATTTTCGCGCCGGGACGCGCCCGGTTGACCACGGGGATGGCGGCATCCGGTGAGACCGTACCGAAAGCTGGCGTTGGGACTTCGGGCGCAATCATGGCCCCGTTTCCGTCGCCGTTTGCCGACAGGATGGGCGCGATGATGGCAAAGTCGGGGTAGGCGGAGTTGCCGTGCTCCCCGATATCAAGGCCCAGCAGCTCTTCTTCAAGACTGACACGGATCCCCACCGTCTTTTTCAGAAGGAGCCAGACCAGCGCGGAGGCGAGAAAGACAAATGCGCCCACGGTGATCACGCCCAGCAGCTCTACGCCGAGCAGTGAAAAGCCGCCGCCGAAAAACAGGCCGTTGACCGTGGAAAGGCCGGTGACACCCTCCTGCGCGAACAGTCCGACGCAGAGCGTGCCGAACACGCCGCAGACCAGGTGGACGGAGGTAGCGCCGACAGGATCATCAACTTTGATGCGGTCAAAGAAGAGGACGGCAAACACGACGAGTACCCCGGCGATTGCCCCGATGAGGAGGGAGCTTGTGACACTGACATACGCGCAACCTGCGGTAATCCCGACAAGGCCCGCCAAGCAGCCGTTGATGGTCATGCCGAGGTCGGGCTTGCCGATGAAAATCCAGGACGTGGCGGTGGCGCTCAGCAGCGCCGCAATCGCGGCGGTATTGGTGGTGACCAGGATATGGACCACATCGGCGGGGTTCTGAAAACTCATGGTGGAGCCGGGGTTGAATCCGAACCAGCCCAGCCACAGGACGAACAGGCCGAGCACCGCCAGAGACATGTTATGACCCGGAATGGCCCGAGGCTTTCCCTTTTTATCATATTTCCCGTGGCGGGGGCCGAGGATCAATGCCCCTGCCAGTGCCGCCCAGCCGCCCACCGAGTGGACGACGGTATCGCCGGCAAAGTCCAGAAACCCGAGGTCAGCCAGCCAACCGCCGCCCCAGATCCAGTGCCCGACCGTCGGATAAACGACCAGCGTCAGCACGAAGGAAAACAGGATGAAGGCGAGATACTTGACACGCTCTGCCACCGCGCCCGATACGATGGTGGCCGCGGTGCCGCAGAAGACCAGCTGGAAAAAGAATTTGCCCCAGAAGGGTACGTTTGAGGTCAGGGTATCGCTGTAAAAATCGGGCGCTGACTTGCCCAAGATGAACAGTTGTTGGGTGCCGAGCAGGGGGTGGTCTCCGCCGAACATCAGCCCCCAGCCAAGCAACAGGAAGCCGACCGAGGAGACCGCGAAAACGATCAGGTTTTTTGACAGGATGTTCACCGCGTTTTTTGACCTGGCCATGCCGGACTCGACGGCGGCGAAACCGAGGTTCATAAAGAACACCAGCACGGCCGCCAGCAGGACCCAAAGAGTGTCTACGATCATTGCGATATTCATGATTGATTCCTCCCCAAAATGAAAGCGTGTATTTGATCACGGCATCCGAAAATGCCTGCGAGCAAATACACGCCTTTGTGCATATGACATTCTGACTGTGCGCGGGATGGTTGATTTCGATAGCGCCCGGCGCACCGGGCCTGCCATCCGATCGAGTGGGGCCTGCCGCCGGGTGAAGCTCTGCACAAGTGAGATTGCCGAACAAGAAAAGCAAGAAAGGTCATCACTGTTCTCCTCCCCCAAAAAAGAAACGGCGCTGCGGACGGTAGTCCTCAGCGCCATTGCTATCATGTGGGCAGTATAGCAAAAGATAGCCGATTTGTCAATAGGAAAAATAAATTTCCTCGAAAACTGGGGAAAAGTTGAACAACCGGAAGGCACCCTGCCATCGGCGGGGTTATCTGACGCGTTTGACTCCCGGGACTTCATACGTGCCGTTTCATACTTTGGCGGCGGGCTGATACATTCTGAGCAACAGATTAAAATCGTCCGCCGGCGCCGGCAGAGGCGTCCTCTATGACGGTGATTTTCGCGAGGGTGCCTGCTGTCACCGTGACCTCCACCACGACATCTCTGAGACTATTTTTCGTCCCGTGGTACTCTCCCCTGTATACCCCATCGTTCAGATTCCCAAAGTCCACTTCCGCGAGCGTCATCTGTTGCAGTTCCGCACGTGCCGGAGCATCCGACAACACCACACTGACTCCTGCTGCGACTATCACAAAGACAATTGACAGTAGCACAATAAGTGCTTTCCCTCTTTTTTTCTTTTCTTGGTTTCGGGCATGGCTCATCACACCTCCTCATGCACATGCTCCCGCAACAGTTGAAGCGCGCGCTCGGTCAGATGTTCCATATCCTGCGCGGTGAGACGGTAGGCACCGATTGACTGGGGCGTCGGCTTTGGCTCGGGCGGCAGCAGGTCCGTGATGGGCAGGTTGACCACCATCAACGCGTCGATGCCCGTTTTCTTTTTGAGCGCACCCGACAAGCCCGGCGTGTGCGCACCGCTGACAGAGACAAAAGCATAGCTTTGCGGGTGCTTTTTAAGCTGCTTCCAATACGCCCGTAGCGGAAAGGCGGGTTGCCCCATCCACACGGGTGCCGCAAAAATCACCAGGTCATACGCTGACATCACCTGCGGCGAGGGCGCTGTCCGGGGCGTCCGTCCGAAAATAAGATCCGCCGCGATGGTGCCGTTGGTGCGTTTTTTGGGTTCGGTAATGCTGATGTGTTCTGCCTGCAGTGCCTCGGCAATCACCTTTGCCAAAGCCTCGTTGTGGCCTGTCAGAGAATAGGACAAAATGAGCGTTTTCATAGCTTTTCTCCTTCTTCACGATGGATTTTTGATTTTTGTCAAGGGTCTGCATGCGCCCTATGATTTATCTTGTCTGCGCTTCCATGCTGCCCAGATTAGCCATGATCTCCGATAAAACTGCCGGATGGTTCGGATTTTTTCCTGATCAATGCCGAAAAAGAAGTCCGACGCTGCCGTGCGCGGGAGGGAACGGCATGCCCCTTATTTGACCCGTCCTTTTTTCCAGACAGAGGGCGTAAATAAAACGATGAGCGGGAAAAATTCAAGTCGTCCCGCGATCATGCAAAACGAAAGAATCACCTTGGAAAACGAGGAAAACGCGGCGTAGTTGCCTGTCGGCCCGACCATGCCGAGCCCAGGGCCGATATTGCTTAGTGACGCAATCACCGCGGTGGCACTCGAGACCAGGTCCGTGCCCTCGATGGACAGGAGCGAAAGCGAAACAAAAAAAGCCGCAAAATAGAGGAAGAAAAACAACGCGGTCTTCAAAACAATCTCCTGATTCACTTTTTTTCCGTTGAGGGAGACTGCTTTGACGCTGCCCGGATGAAATATTTTGTCCAGTTCGACTTTGGCCGCCTTGCACAGGATGATCACTCGGACAAGCTTGATACCGCCGCCGGTGGAACCGGCGCAACAGCCCGTCAGCATCAAGATCACCAGTATGCTTTGGCTGAGCGTCGGCCATAAGTTGAAATCTGTCGTGGCGAAACCGGTGGTCGATATGATGGATGATACCTGAAAAGACGAATGCCGCAGGGCCGCAAAAAATCCACCGTACAGTCCCGAGATATTGAGCGCGATGAGCAAGGTCGAGACGATGACAATTCCGAAATATACCTTCAGTTCCGAATTTTTCGCGAATCGGACAAACTTTCTGCCAATTAGAATAAAGAACAGCGAAAAATTGATGCCGAATAAAAACATAAACACCGTGATGATCACCTCGGCGGCCATGTTGTCGTACCCCCCGATGCTGGTGTTTAAGTGGGAAAATCCGCCGGTGCCTGCGGTGGAAAAGGCGTTCATAAAAGCATCATACCACGGAAGCCCGGTGGCCCTCAGGAGCATGAGCAGCAACACCGTCATGACAAAATAAATCAGGTACATGATTCTGGCTGTCTCGCGGATCTTCGGGACGATTTTATCGGGCGACGGACCGGTGCTTTCGGCTCTCAACAGATTCACCGAGGAGGCGTTGACAGACGGCATGACCGCCATCATAAAGGTCAGCACCCCCATTCCGCCGATCCAATGGGAAAAGCTGCGCCAAAACAGGATACCTTTCGGCAATGCTTCAACGTCGGTTAAGATGGAAGACCCGGTGGTCGTAAAGCCCGAGACGGACTCAAAAACACAGTCGATAAAGCTATCGAAATACCCCGAAAAGCAAAACGGGAGCGCACCGAACAGCGAGAGCAAAATCCATGAAAGCCCCGCCACGACAAAAGCGTCCCGGGCGCGGAAGTTTTTATCCGTTGGGTTGAACCCTGCTAATGCGGTGCCTGCCACGAGCGATATGATCATTGACCATAGAAAAGCCGGGTGATCTCCTTCCCCGTAGATCAGGGACACGATCAGCGGGAAAAACATGAATACCGCTTCTATTCTGAGCACATTCCCTATCAACTTACAGATGAGCTTGTGATTCATTTCCCATTATCCTTCTTGATCATGTTTCACCATATCCGCCAGAAGGTCTATTCTGCTGGTCAGGATATCATCCAGATCACGGATATCATGATTTTTTGTGATGATAATGACGCTGTCGCCGACATGAATCTGCGTGTCCCCTGAGGGAATGATAATCTCAGAGTCCCGGCTGATACAGCCAATTAAAATTCCCCTCTTCAGCTGTAACTTGCTGATGGGGATATCAATGCACTTGGACTTTCTATTCACCTGAAATTCGACGGCTTCCACATTCCCGTTATCACCGGAAAAAATCTTGTGCATGGTCTTGATATTGCTTCCGATCGCCCCGGTCAGTCCGTCCACATAGCGGATCACAATATTCGCCGTGATGTTTTGGGGGGTGATGATACTGCCTAAGCCCAACCCTAAATTTTTAGCCATGTTCTGATGAATGTGATTGACCTTGGTGACGACCTTTCTGACCCCCCGTCGCAGCGCGTACAGGGAAATAAAAACATTTTCCTCATCCCTGTCGGTCAGACAGACAAAAGCGTCCATCTGATCGATTTCCTCCGCGATGAGCAGTTCTTCATTGGTGCCGTCCCCGTGAATGAACAGGCAATTCCGTTCCAGGGAGGCGGAGGCTAAGGCTTCGCTCAATGCCTCGCATTTGCCCCGGTCTTTCTCAATGATTTTGAGTTTGGTTTTCGACGCATGCCGGCTCAACAGCTCCGCCAAGTAATGGGTAATCTTCCCGCCGCCGATGACCATGACTTCCTGCGCGGTTTTAGACCGTTTCCTGATGTGGCTGAGAAACCTCATAATTTGAGACGGGCGCCCCAGTATCCTGATCATGTCGGATGCCTGAAAAACAAAATCTCCGTTGGGAATCAACGCTTCGTTTTCCCGCTCCACGACCGCAAGAAGGACGCCCGAATTTCTATCGAAAATCTGTGATACGCTTTTGTCAACGAAAAATTCCGGTGTTTCGGATACCTTTACAGACACCAATTCCACCCTGCCGCCGATAAAGGTATCCACGTCGCCGGCAGTCGGATATCTTAATATTCTGGAAATCTCCCTGGCCGTTTGACGCTCCGGATTAATGATCATATCAATCCCGAGATCTTTCCAAAGCCTGTTGAACTCCAGCATGTATTCGGGGTTGCGCACTCTGGCGACGGAATGTTTCGTCCCCAGTCTCTCTGCCATGATACAGCACAGGACATTCAGTTCGTCGGCATCGGTGGTGCTCACGATCAAGTCCGCTTCTTTGGCGCCGGCTTCAATCAGCGTTTTTTCGCTCGCGCCGTTCCCTGTGAGGAAGATGACGTCAATTTCTTCCACCACATGATCGAAAACATTCGGATCGTTGTCCACGACGGTGACATGAATGCCTTTTTTTTCGGACAGCACCTTGGCGATCGTATACCCGATCTTGCCGCATCCGACCACGATCACTTTCATCATGTTACATTTACCCCTCCGAAAGATGTTCGCCTGATTCCAAAGCAAGGGTTTCGAGCCGCATTCTTCTGGCCTTGATTTGTTTTTCCACCATCATATCCTTGACTTTCATCAAACGGGTCAGGTTGCTCCGTTCGTTTTCATCCAGCTTCATGGTGATATACCGGATGGTGTCCCGATAATTCGGAATCATGATATATTCCAGCGCGTTGACCCGCCGCCGGGTTCTTTCGATTTCCGCCGCCAGCATCAGCGCCGTTTTTTCCTGCCGGGCAAGCGAGAGCAAATCAGGGAGCAGGCCCGCCAAAGTGACGATCGAGTGGTCCAGTTCCCCGCTGGTAAACGCGTAGCCGTAGGAGAGGGCATCCTCGGTCTGGCTGTATGTTTGCCGGATACCGAAGACGGGCACATCGATGCCCATGATATTTTGGGAGGAGATGTCCAGCGATACGCTTTGTTTGGGCATCATCAGCGCCGCATAGAGCACTTCTCTTGACATCACGGAGCTTGCCAGGGCAAAGCCGCGGTTGATGTGCATCATCTGCTCTTCCACCCGCCGGCGCAACTTTTTTGTCTCCCGAATCATGTCCAGAAAGCGGTGCATCAGCTCATCGCGCTTGTCTTTCAACAGCTTGTGGCCTTTGACCGCTACCAGCAGTTGCTTTTTGATTCTGGTCAGCTCCATGCGGGTGGGGCTTACATTTAATACAGCCATGCGTCAGCTCTCCAAATAATACTGATCCAAAAATTTATCGCTGATGCGCTTCAGCTCCGAGCGCGGCAGGATGGACAGCAGCTTCCAGCCGATATCCAGCGTTTCCCCGATGCTCCGGTTGGCGGCATACCCCTGCGACACATATTCCTTTTCAAAGGCGTCCGCGAATTTCGCATAGAGTTTGTCGGTGTCGGTCAGGGCGGCCTCGCCCAGAATCACCATCAATTCTTTGGCTTCTTTGCCGCGGGCGTAAGAGGCGAATAACTGGTTCATGGTGTTGGCGTGATCTGCTCTGGTTTTGCCCGCGCCGATGCCCTTGTCCTTCAGGCGGGAGAGGGAGGGGAGCACGTCAATGGGCGGAATCACCCCTTTACGGAACAGCTCGCGGCTCAGGATAATCTGCCCCTCGGTAATATACCCCGTCAAATCGGGGATGGGATGCGTTTTGTCATCCTCCGGCATCGAAAGAATGGGGATCAGCGTGATGCTGCCCTCCTTGCCTTCCAGCCGGCCCGCCCGTTCATACATGGACGCCAGATCGGTATACATATAGCCGGGATAGCCGCGCCGTCCCGGTACTTCCTTACGCGCCGCGGAAACCTCCCGGAGCGCGTCGGCGTAATTGGTGATATCGGTCATGATCACCAGCACATGCATCCCCAGGTCAAACGCCAGATACTCGGCCGCCGTCAGGGCCATACGCGGGGTGGCGATGCGCTCGATCGCGGGGTGGTTGGCCAGGTTGATGAACAGTACCGAGTGCTCAATGGCGCCGGTTTTCTGAAAGTCCCGGATAAAGAAATCGGCTTCCTCAAAGGTAATGCCGATCGCGGCAAAGACCACGGCGAAATTCTGCTCGCTGCCCGACACCTTTGCCTGCCGGGCAATCTGCGCCGCCACATTCGCGTGGGGCAGACCGCTGGCCGAAAAAATCGGGAGCTTCTGCCCGCGCACCAGCGTATTCAGCCCGTCAATCGCGCTGATGCCGGTCTGGATAAATTCCTCGGGATACTTCCGTGCCGTCGGGTTCATGGGGACGCCGTTGATGTCCAGGCGCTTTTCCGGTATGATCTCCGGGCCCCCGTCTGCCGGCATGCCCATGCCGTCAAAGATGCGACCCAGCATATCCTCCGAGACGCCCATGGTGATGCCGTGCCCCAAAAAGCGCACGGTGCTGTCCTCGAGGCTGATGCCCTCGCTGCTCTCAAAGAGCTGTACCAGCGCGTCGGTACCGTTGATTTCAAGCACACGGCAGCGGCGTATCTCGCCGCTTGCTGTTTTGATCTCGCCAAGCTCATTGTAGGTGACGCCGCTGACGTCATGAATCAGCATCAAAGGCCCGGCCACTTCTTCTATGGTGCGGTATTCTTTCGGCATCGCTTATTCCTCCTCCTTCAGCAGAGCGGCAATTTCCTGTTGAAGTTGCAGAGAAATCGCTTCATATTCCTGTGCAGTCCGACTTGCCTCAATATACTTGAATCTGCCTATTTTCTCTCTCACGGGGAGCTTGATCAGCTTGTCGATGTGTATACCGGCCTCCAAAGCCTGCACGGACAAATCGTAACAGGTCAGAATCAAGCGCATCATGCAGTGCTGACGCTCCAGGGAAGAATAGGTGTCTATCTCATGGAATGCGTCCTGGTGGAGGTAGTCCTCGCGGATGGAACGCGCCGTTTCCAGCTTCATGCGGTCGTGGCGGCTCAGGGCGTCGATCCCGACCAGTTTGACGATTTCATTGAGCTCCGCTTCTTCGTGCAACAGCCCCATCATGCGTCCGCGCAAGACCGACCAATCTTCCGCCACGGTGTCCTGATACCAATCCTGCAAGGTGTCCAAATACAGCGAATAGCTACTCAGCCAGTTGACCGCGGGGAAGTGCCGGCGGTACGCCAACGCGGAGTCAAGGCCCCAAAACACCTTGACAATCCGTAGCGTCGCCTGTGAGACCGGCTCGGAGATATCCCCGCCCGGAGGAGAGACCGCGCCGATCACGCTGAGCGCCCCTTCGCGCCGGTCCTGCCCCGGGGCAAGTACGCGCCCTGCCCGCTCGTAAAAGCTGGCCAAACGGCTCCCGAGATACGCCGGGTATCCTTCCTCGCCCGGCATTTCTTCCAGCCGCCCGGACATTTCCCGCAAGGCTTCCGCCCAGCGTGAGGTGGAATCGGCCAGCAGTGCCACGCTATACCCCATATCCCGAAAATACTCTGCCATCGTCATGCCCGTATAAACCGACGCCTCGCGGGCCGCCACGGGCATATCCGAGGTGTTGGCGATGAGCACCGTGCGCTCCATCAGTGTTTTCCCGGTTTTCGGGTCCTTGATTTTGGGGAACTCGTTGAGTACGTCGGTCATCTCGTTGCCGCGCTCGCCGCAACCGATATACACGACAATGTCGGCGTCCGCCCATTTTGCCAGCTGGTGCTGCACGACGGTTTTTCCGCTGCCGAACGGCCCGGGAACGGCGGCGACGCCGCCTTTGGCGATCGGAAAGAGGGTATCAATGACCCGCTGTCCGGTGACCATCGGCACATCCGGTGACAGTTTCTCCTGATAGGGGCGGCCTTTTCGGACCGGCCATTTCTGCATCAGGGTCAGGGGGATGATTTTGCCGTCGTCACGCTTGACCTCGCCGATGGGCTCGGTCACGGTGAATTCTCCGGCACGGAGTGACAGAAGCTCTCCGTCACAGCCGTGGGGCAGCAGAATCCTGTGCGCCACCACCGCGCTTTCCTGCACACTTCCCAAAATGTCGCCGGCCACCAACCGCTCCCCCGCCTTTTTTGCGGGGGAAAAGTGCCACTTCTTCTCCCGGTTCAAAGACGGCACCCGTACGCCGCGCTGCAGATTCGTCCCGATTTGCTGCTTGATCGCGTCAAGCGGTCTTTGGATCCCGTCATAAATGCTGCCGATCAGGCCCGGCCCCAGTTCGACGGACAGCGGGCTCCCCGTCGAGATGACTTCCTCTCCCGGCCCGAGCCCGGAGGTTTCCTCATACACCTGAATGGACGCCAGGTCGCCGTGCATTTCAATAATTTCACCGACAAGCCCCAGGCGGCTGACATGCACCACATCAAACATGTTGGCGCTTCGCATGCCGCTGGCCACGACCAGTGGCCCCGACACTTTGCGGATGATGCCTTTGCTTATGCTCATATCAGGATGATACCTTTCTCAATCAGTAAATATGATATCGGAACCGACCGCCCGCTCCACGCACTGCCGGAGCCTGCCTTCCGCAAAGCCCGTCAACCCGGTGAACGCAGGAATGGGAATGATACAGGGCGTGGGCCGCTCATCGTACCGCGCGCAGTCTTCTTTCAGCTCTTCCATGAACGGTTCCGTGATATAGATGATGCCGTACGCTTGATCTGCCAGGGTTTTGAGTGTTTTTCGCGCCTGTTCCGCCGACTCGACAGGAAAGATGCTGAATCCTACCGCGGAAAACCCGCAAATGCTGTCATACTCTCCGATGACACCGATATTATACATATAAATCACGCAGCCTTTCCCGTAACACACCCGCCGACAGCCCGCCGCGAATCCCCGACAGGATCATGCGCACCGAGTGCAGTTCAAACTGTTTGCCGACTAAAAAGCCCCAAACAGGCTCAAAGCCGAAGGTTTTGGTCCGAGCCGGCTGCAGGGAGCGGATCAGCTCATTGTCGCACCATTTTTCAAAGGCGCTGATCGATTCCCCTGCCGCCTCTGCCGCTTCCTCAAAACCGCGCTGTCTGAAAAGTGCCAGCACGGCGGGGATACCCTGCGTAGCGGCGCCCGCGAGTTCATCCGCATCCATCCGCCGGCAATCCGGCATCGCGTCACGCAGAAATTCCCTGCCGGTGCCGCTGTGTGCGCCGCGCAGGGCGATTTTCATGTTCAGGAGGGCAGCATTCAGATCCGCCCAGTCCATTAAAAAGGCGTTTTGGGAGGCGACGGCAGCCCGATTCATGACGGAAAAAAGGGCCTTATCCAGCACAATCTCCGCCCGCCGGCCGTCGTTGTCGCGCACGAGGAACTCATACGCTTCCGCCGCGGGCCCCCTCAGCATTTCCGGCAGGCTTTCGATTTTGCCTTCCGCCACCGCGCGATACAGCTCATCGGGCGGGACGGTACAGGGCGCCATCATCAAAGATTCATAAGCGGCGCCGCTGACGACCGCTTTCAAAATGGCTTTCAGGTTGTGAAAATCGTTCCGATACAACCAAATGTCAATCGGCGCGTCTTCGGGGCAGGCGTCTTTCACCTCCCCCCACACAAAGAGCAGCTCCTCTTTGAGCAGCGTTTCCGTGTCGAGGGGTTGGCCCGTCTTGCCGTGTCCGTATCCCTTGTCTGAAAGAATCCGCCATGCTTCTTCCAAAGAGGACGCGCTCAGCAACGCTTCAAAATCCGACTTTTGAAGCATCTTGTTTTCCAATGTGCGTGTATAGGCTGACGCATAGGCATACTCGGCTTCTTTCATACCAACCTCCTTTACGCATCCGATGTCAGGACTTCATTCACCGTATCCCGCAGGCGTTGTCTTTCCGACTCGAAAATGGCGTCGATGGAGCAGTTTTGCAGGACCTTCCCGTATTCAATGACAAAGCCGCGCCGGATCGTGTCCATATCCCCGGACAAGCGGAGGGTAGACCCGGGGCAGACCTGCCGGCAGCGCGCCAAAAAGTCGCCCGGAATCCCGGCATAATCCGCGGGGGCAAAGCGAATGAGTCCGTCCAACGGCTGCGCGTTTTTTTCAAACAGGCGGAACAAAAAGTCAAAGTACTCCGTATCCGGCAGGCTCTCTATCTTTGCCTTGGCTTCGGCGATGATCTCATCAATCACCTGACCGCGCGCCCTGAGCAAAGCGCGGCGGCGCTCCTGTCGGGTGGCGGACTTTGCCTGCGTGAGTATGTCGAGGCATTCCTGCTCGGTGGTCTCGTCAAGGCGGTGCTGCCATTCCTCACGCTCGGCCCGGCCCTTTTCAAGGATTTCGGCGGCCTTTTGACGGGCTTCGCTGAGAATCCTGTCCGCCTTCCCGTTTGCCTGCACTGCAATTTCCGCGATGATGTTATCCAGTCCGCTCATAGCATCTCGACAACCCGACTGACATTCGTGACCAAAAGCAGGGAAGCAATAAAGGAGATCAGGGCGTACAGCTCTACCAGCGATGCCGACACAATGGCTTTGCCGCTTTCAGCCGGCTTTTTCGCGATAATATTCACGCCTGCCACACAAACCCGAGCTTGCAGAATGGCAGAGAAAAAACAACCGATCGACACAGGCAGACAGGCGACAAAATAGATCAGTCCCGTCACAATATCCGTGGGTGGCGTACCGCCCAGCACCCCGATGTTCGACATGACCATAATACTGATAATAAATCCGTAAAGACCCTGTGTGCCGGGCAACAGCTGCAAAACGATCAGCCTGCCGAATTTTTTCGGATCATCCGTAATCACACCGGCGGCGGCCTCACTGGCCAGCCCGACGCCTTTCGCGGAGCCCATCCCTGTCGTGGCAATCGCCACGGCAGCACCCAAAAATGCAAAAAGTAAACCGTACATCATCATCATTACCCGCTTTCTTATTGATCAATAGTTATTCTTCTGAAAAGTGACAGTATTTCGTATTCATCCGGAACGGTTCGAATTTTCTGCCGCCGCCCTCGTAAAATTTGCTGAAAAATTCGACGTATTGCAGGCGGTTGGTGTGGACGTAGGCGCCGAGCATGTTCATCGCGAAATTCAGGCTGTGTCCGAATACCGCCACGATGAGGAATAAAACCATCCCGAGGAAGGAGGTGCCGAACATGGCGCCCAGCATATTGACGACGTTGGCGATACAGCCGGTGGCCAGTCCCAGCGCCATCAGACGGCAGTAGGAAAGCGCATCGCTGACATATCCCGTGATACCGTACAGGCCAAAGACACCGCCGAGCACTTTCCCGAAGATGTTCTTGCTCCCGCGTCCGCCGGTCACCAAGAGGCCTGCGGCACCCAGCAAAGCCAGCCACGTGCCGATGCTTCTAAGGACGGGAAAGCTCAGTCCCATCCCGGCAGCCAGCAGGCAGATGCCGACCAGCACGACCATCCAAAGCCCCGCGTCGCACACGGCGTCCACGACCTTTTTCTGACGGCAGAGGGCATAGAATTTGAGTGCCAGACCGGAGATGATCTGAATCATGCCGAATGCCACGCTGTAAATCAATAGCGGCAGCGCCTGGGAAATGGGGTCGAGCCACAGCGGTGCCAGCGTGATTTCTCGCCCGAAAAAGGTGGTGGACACGGTATAGATCATATTGCCGAAGAAGCTGCCGTACAGCAGTCCCCACAATATCGTGGATATCCCGCAGTAGAAAAACATTTGAAACTTCTTGCGTTTTTCTTTCTCCAGCCGTCTGCCGAATCCGAGATACCCGCACACCAGCGCCAGCAGCAGTCCGTAGCCGGCATCGCTGAACATCATGCCAAAAAACAGGTAGTAGAAAAATGCCATCACCGGGTTCGGGTCGATATCCGTGGGGGAGGGCATGCTGTATGTTTCGGTGATTTCCTCCACCGGTGCGGCGAAAGAGCCGTTTCGGAAGGCGACGGGCGCCTCTTCCGGATTCTCCGGTTCTGCCAGCTCCACAGACACCTGCCACCGGTTTTCGAGATGCTCCTTGACACTGTTGGCCTGTTTTTCCGGAATATAGCCTGCCAGGAAAAACACGTGCTCCGTCATCCCCAATTTGGCGAGCACCTGATACTTATCTTTTCGCAAACTCTGGTGGTCATAGAGAAGCTCGATGTCGGCGCGGCAACGGCTTTGCTCTATGATCCCGGAGACGCACTCCCGAATTTCCTTCGTGAGCCTTTGCTTGGCTTCTTCCAGCACCTCGGTCTTTTTTTGAGGCGGATGGTGCGACAGGCTGAAAGAGGGTTCGGAAAACCCGATTTTTTTCAGAAAGGCGGTGACTCTCGGCTCCTGTGCCCTTAAAAAGGCAAGCCAGAGATAGGTGTGTTCCCTGGAGGTGCTTAAAACCTCAAAGTGGACGCAGTCCGCCCCATCGGCTTCTTCTTCCTTTTGCAGTTGCTCGGCAGACCATATGCCGTTCAGCACCCCGACCTTGACCCGCGTATGTTCGGTGCCATAGGTGTTCATCGGAATATCCAAAGCAAGGTAGGGTTCGAGTGCAGTTTGCTTGGCGGCAATCTGCCGGATGCTTTCCGTGAGCTCGCGTATTTTCTCGGACAACCGAATGATCTGATAGATGACCTGCAGGGTGGTTTTGCTGTGCGCCGGGGACATATGGTAGTTTTGCAGCGGCAAGACGCGCCGATTGGAAAAAAAGCCGGTCTTTTCAGGGGCGTATTGATCGAGTACCGCCAGGGCTGATTCGGCGGCCTGCATGTGCTCATCAAACTGCGCGATGCTTTTCTCCGTTTCCGGGCAAGTGATATCTTCCGCCTCCGGTTCGCAGACCTCGACGAGTTCCTGTTGATGCAACTCCTCCAAAATGGCTTTTCTGTCTGCGTGAAGCCCGCATACGGAAATCTGATTCATTTTGACAATTGCCAAATCAGTCACTTCCTCCTTTTGCGCCGGACGGTGCTGTGATTATTTGAATGATGGCATCGATGGCCCTTGCTTTGTTTGATAAGAAACTTTGTCTCAGCGCCTCACACAAGGCGATGTTCTCCTGAGAGAGGTGCGCATTGCTTTCCCGGATGGCCGCTTCTGTGGCTTGCTTTTTTTCAAGCGCCTGCCGCTTGCCTGTTTCTGTCAGGCGTGAAAAGGCGTCGGCCGCTTCTTCTTCGGCGCGCCTGATCAGGCGGGCGGCTTCCTCTTGCGCGCTCGTGATGATTTTCTGCGCCTGCGCTTCCGCTTCCTTGATGCGCAAAATTGCGTTGCTTGCCATTTGCTCCCGTCCTTTCGGTCTCAGCTGTCATGGGTTAGTATTTTTATTTATATGCCGAATCATCCCTCGGCACTGCCATGTCATCATGCTTTTCGTCGAATAAAATGTCAGCGCGGGAAAGCTGTCAGAGAGGCTCCCGGCCTGCGGCTAAAAAGCCCGGGATTAGTTACCTGTCCAACAGAAAAACCCAAAATCGCTAATATTCTACCATAGAAAGCGGAAAAAGTAAAGCAAAAACAACAAATTTGCCTCTTAGATGTGCCAGTCCTTTGTGAGGTTTCAGAAAGCCCATCAGTGGCGGATGGTCGTGGTTTCCCCCGCGCCGTTTGGCCCAAGAAAGCCAAACATCTCCCCCTGATGAATCGAAAAGGACACATCAAACACGCCGCGTCCTTTGCCATACTCCCGAGTCAAGCCATGAATTTCACAAACACTCATACAAATGCCCCTGTCTTTTTCCGATTTGAGACACTGAAGCCTGCCTGCTGCCCGTGGGCAATCCCCTCTATCCAATCAAGGTGAATCGCCGCGCAGGGACGCCTCTGGTAAATCGCTGTTCGGCACCGCCAGGATACTTTCCGCATCAATCATCTTTCATCCACCCATCCGCATGCGTGAGTTCATGGTACTCACATCCAACCCGACCAAACCCCGTGGGCTGGTGGTGCGACGCGATTCGCTCTGTTTACCTGTTCTATCGCTATCTATTATAATACAAAAAGCCTTGATTTGCAAAACTTTTTCTGTTTTTACCGATGATTTTCCCTTGCGAGCGATGGGAGGCGGTTGTCCGGAGCGCGTTGCCAAAAAAGATGCTTGTGCTTTTGCCGCATACGGCGAGCGGTCAGGCAGACGGTGGAGTCAAAAAACAAATCAAGCACTCTAAGATAACATAATCTTAGAGTGCTTTGTTGTTGATGTTCCTGTGGCAGGGGGAAGCGCGCCGCTTTCACTCCTGTCCGCCGATTTTCAGCGTTGTATGTAAGCCTACCGTCCCCATACTGACATACGTTTCGGGTTGGTAGGCGACGATTTTCAACTGCAAGTTTTGCTCGCCGTCCGGCGCGGCATGAAGTGTGACGGCTTTCACATATTCGCCGGGGCGGATGATGCCTGTCTCGCCCAGCACCCTGCCCTGCTCGTCAAGTAAGCGAAGCAGTAGCCAGACCGTGTTGGTTTCGGGCGAGGTGAAATAGACGTCCACCTGCCTGCCATCGGCAAGCAGGTTGCCGCAGACATACGCCTGAAAGCCCTGCTCAACCTGCAGCCGGGAATACCCTAACGCCTGCGGCACTTCAGGCGTGCCGACAAGTGCCGTCCGATCAAATTCGGGCGGAGAAAAGGGCGTTTCATGGGTGGCCGTGATCAGGGCATAGATCATCATCGCCACCGAAAGGCAGCAAATGACCGATAACGCTATGAGGAGGGGGGATGGTGCTTGTTTGTGCATGTGCCGTAGTTGCTCCATGGTCACACGTGCCTTTTCATAGATCGGTGAGTGGGCACTCTGTAAGGGGGACGGAGGTTACAGGGCGCGCCCTGTAACCTCGTGATGCATGGTTATTAGCCGAGGTCAAGGGTCACGGTAACCGAGCCGATGACCGTCTGGTCTGCGTCGGAGTCGAGGTCGCCGGAAAGCGTCAGGAAGGTGCTGTCTGTCGGGGCACCTGCCACGGTGGTGCCTACGGCTGTCGCTAAATCAACAAAACTATTGGAGAATGTGCCTGAGATGCCGTCATAGTTTTCGCCCGGGGTATAGGAAAAATTCACTCTTAGGTCAGTGTTGGAATGGTTGGTGACGGTAATTTTGTTCGCATCGGCAGCCACTGTCCATGCGGCGGGTTCAATATCTTCGTAGGTATGAGTGGTCGGGTTCCATGTGCCCTCGGAAGCATCGGTGTATGTAAATTCCATGCTTCCCCAGGTAACATCCACACTCAAAACAACAGAAGCGGACGCCCCGGCCTGGTAGGTACCTTTCACGTCGGCGCTGGCTGTTCCTCCGTCCGTGTTGATGGTGGCGGCATAAGACGGAATACACAGCAAGAGAGACATGCCAAGAATGAGCAATGCGGAAATCAGTTTCTTCATGAGTTTTCTTTCCTTTCATCAGGTGTATTTTTATCTTTTCAGGAAATCACGGTGCTTCCTGAGGCAGATCCTTTGAAAATGCTTTTAATCTTCTATTGTCAAGACGATGGGAAGCTGTATGTTGACAATCGCTCTTTCGTGTGTAGTTTTGTCGTAGGCGAGTATATAGAATACCGCCTGATACGTTCCCGCCGGTAGCACGGTGCCGTCGGGCAGTGCCTGTAAGCTGAGGGTGGCCAGCTGGTATCCCGGCTCAAGCAGCCCCGATTCGGCGATCATCATCCGGCTTGTTTCGCTGTCGTAGCCCTCCGCGTCCTCAATGAGGGCTTTTTCTTCCGCTGTTCTGCCCGTCTTGCCCAGTTTGTCGATCAGCTCCCGGTCGGTAATCTGAAGCTGAATGATGATGCCCTGGTTGGACTTGGCCGGGTTCCTGAACAGAATGCTTGCCACGCCGTCCCCCCGGGGGGCGGTCGCCTGATTTGAATAGGTCAACCCAACCGCGCCGCCGCCCTCGGGATTCGTGAGCGGTGCCTGCGTCGAGCCGCCTTCATCGATAAGCTCGGCATTCGGCTCCAGAGAAAGTGTAGGATACAAGTCTTGATCATCCGGTCGGTGGGATTTTTTGACCAGTAAAACGATCGTCACCGTGGCGGATGCCAAAATGACCACGCACAGCAGAATGGTCAGAATCAGCTTTTTGTCCTGTTCTTTTGTCCGGTAATAGTTTCCCATATGCGCTCCCTTCTACTCGGTGACGGTCACGGTGATCGAGCCGATTTTACTTTCATTGCATTCGGGAGGTTTGCCCTTGAGCACCAGATACGCCGCGCAGCTTTGGGGGGTAGTGTCCCCCGCGGCAAGCTCCCGGAAGGTCACGGGGCCCGCCCCGTCGGTAAAACTGCCGCTGAGCGCCTCGTAGCCGGGTGCCTGCGCATAGGAATAACTTACCTTGACCGCCACATTCGAGGTGCTGGTAACCGAGATTTTGTTCTCATCCTCCTCGACGGTCCATCCCGCGTCCTCGTACTCATGGGTTTCGGGGTTCCATGTGCCGTCCGTATAGGTAAACTCCATGCTCCCCCAAGTGACCGTCACGCTGATGACGGGCACCAAATCCCACTTGGCATAAATGACCGTATCGGCCGTCACCGTATTTACGGCAAACACCCAAGGGGTCTGGCAGTCGGAATCCTGATACCATCCCGCGAATTCATACCCGTCCCGGGTGGGGGTCGCGGGGGGCGTCACCGTAGCCCCGTATGAACAGCTTTGTTCGGCGACAGAGCTGCCGCCGTATGTTTCAAAGGTGACAGAAACGATCGACAGGATGTTGATGTATACCGTCCGGGGAGCGGAATAATTGCCGTCCGCGTCACGGACCCGGTAGGTCAGAGAATCGGTGGTCGCACTGCCCAAAGGTACGGTGTACGAAAACCGGTTGTCCCCTATCACCGACGCTGTACCGTGAAGCGGGGAGGTGGTGATCTCGAATGTCAGATTCCAGTCGGTGCCGTTGTGGCTCGTGCCGTCGGCATCCGACCCTACCAGCTGACAGGTGTTGTTGGTACCCGCACGGACGGTCCAGGTTTTGATATCCGACGCCACCCAGTCGGCATCCGTCATGCCCACGGTAGTGCCGTGATGGGTGCCGGTCAAATCGGTGACAGCAGTGCCGCTGCTTTGATTCAGGGGGTAATAGCAAGCCAGGTTTTCATATTTCGAATGGGTACTGTCAATTTCCCGAAACATCCATGCCCGGATTTCCGCCTGTGACAGTGCGGTATCGAAATAGCCGACCTCATCCAGCTTGCCGTTCCAATACTGGCTGTTCTGGCTTTCTCCGCCCACACTGATGGTAGCGCCGGTGGGAGCGGGTGCGTTGCGGTGCGCGGCGTCCAGCGTCATTTCAAAACAGACTTCCCCGTTCAGATAGACGGTGACCAGGTTCCCCGACTTGGTCATAGCCACATGAAACCATTCGTTTGGGGGGATCCTCGGCAAATCGGCGGACGGACCGATTGCCCACGCCCAGGGCCATTGCCAGCCTGCGCCGCCGAATATATCAAACCCGCAATACAGATACCCGCCGTATTGATTGATGTACCGTAGCCATACCCCGAGCGCGCCGCTATTGACTTGATACTGCCGATATAATGTATAATAACTGCCTGTGTCGTCGGGGAAAGCCCACATGGAAATGGTGAAATCCGTACCGCCTCCGATGCTCGTCTCGTCGGAAAAAGGAATGTTCAGCCTTTTGTTTGCGGCAAAATGAAGCGCGTTTCCGAATCCGGCGACCGGCGCGGTGCCGGTCAGTGCCTCGGGTGGCGAGATGCCCCCGATCGCGTTGACGCTCATCGAAAACAGCGAAATATAAGAAAACAGTAAGGTAATTGCCAGGAAAACTGTCATCAGCTTTTTTGTTTTTGCCAAGTTCATCGCACCCCCCCGATTTCTGTTCTGTCCCGGACGGTGTCTGTTCCGAGAGCGATGTCAATCTGCATAAAAACTGCCGCATTGTTGCTCAAATCATGTATTCCTATTTATTATATAAAAATGAAATGAACAAAACCGTGAACACATATCGTTTTTTTGCCTGTTTTTTGGTTATTTTATTGAGATTTTCGTATTTTTATGGTATAATGCAGGTAATGGTATTGCTTTTGCAATACCGGGGAGCTGACGCTCCCCCCGCACTGACATGCGATGCCTAATTGACGGCTTCGCAAAAATGCCCTTGCAAGCAAACATTTTTGCTCATGGTATACTTACAAAAAATCATGTATGGTGGGTGGATTGATATGTCCGATATTCCGAGTGTAAGGCTGTCGGCACCGGGAGCCGCCGCAGGAGAAATCATACGCAGCCATTTAATCCATGTCCTCATGAGCAGTCCCGCCAGGCTGGTCTATATCCATGCGGGCGCGGGGTACGGAAAGACCACTCTGCTCTCACAGGTAGCCCAAAGAGCCTCCAAGGCCGCCTGGTTGACCTTGAGCGAAGAGGAGGATGTGTTCTCCTTTGTGTTCGCGCTCGGTCAGTCCATCCGGTACACCTTCCCGGAGTTCGACTTTTCGGCATCGGAATATATGCCTTTTCATGAAAAAAAGAATTTCATTGCCATCCTGGCGGGCTTGCTTGCCTGCGGCATGGAAAAAATCCCTTGCGATTTTCTCCTCGTTCTGGACGACCTGCACTCGATCGAAAGCCGGGATATCAAAAAACTGATAGAGTGTCTGATCAAATATCCCCCGAAAAATGTCCGCTTCTGCTTTGGCAGCCGGGAGGCTCTCCCGCAGGAATTCGTGTCGTTTAAAATCAAGGGGGACCTGACAGAGCTGACCCAAAAAGAGCTGGCCTTTACACGGGAGGAAGTCACCGATATTGTAGGCTTTGACGAGCCCGCCCTGTACGATGCCAGCGAGGGGTGGCCCCTGGCCATACGGTTTTTCCGGGTGCTTTTGGAGAACGGCATACCCATTGACCACCTCTCCGCCTACGGCAGGGAAACTTTGTACACCTACCTTTTCCGGGAATGTATCGCCAATCTGAACCCCGATATGGTGGATTTTCTGAAAGCATCCGCCTGCTTTGATGAGCTGGAAGCCGGGATGCTGGATGAGGTTTTGGGCAAAAAAAACACACGGCTGATGCTGGAAAGCCTGGTGGCGAGAAATATGTTCACTGTGAAAACGAGCGACGGGTGTTATCGCTACCACGCGCTTTTCAAAAGCAGTCTGTCGGAAATGGCGGACCGGCACCGGACTGCCCTGCTTTGGCGGGGTGCCGCGCGGTACTATTTTCAGCATCGGCAATATTCAAGGGCTGCCCGTTATGCCATCGCCGCGAAGGATTTTGAGCTGCTGGAAAGTATCATCCTCACATGCTACCGGGAGTATATCAAAACCGGCCATTACAGCGAGCTCGGGGGTTGGTTCCGGGCGCTGCCCGAGAAGGCGGTCAAAGCAAGCCCTCCGATGCTGGTGGCAAAGGGGGCTTACCTGTCGTTTGTCGGGAATTTCGTCGGGGCTAAAGCCTGCCTGGCGGCGGCTATCCCCCTAATGAACGAGCATGACCGGCCACTGTATGTAGAGGCAATGATCCATCAGGCAAGGGTCCTGCGCAATTTTGATTCATTTGAGGCATCAAACCGGCTGTTGGACGAGCTGATGGAAAAGTTAGGCGATTCGGCCGACGAGTCGGTCTATTCGGTGGGCATCGAAAAGCTGTATAACCTGTGCTGGATTCCGCTGATCCATGAAGCGGAGACGCTCGCGCGGCAGATGATCGGGCGCTGTGCCAACGCCGGCAACCTGAAGGTGAAGCGTTGGTTTGAACGGTATCTGTGCGCCGTATGCTTTTTCAAAGGCAATATGAAGGAGTCGGTGCAGTACTACGAAAAGTCCTTTGAAATCCCGGAGGAGGAGCAAAGCTTTTTAGGAGTACACAGTACCGCTATTTATGTCGCGAAGGCCTATCAGCTGTTAGGCGAGCGGAGCCGCTCCCTCTCCGTGCTGTCAGCGGAGCTTTCGCGGCTCAGGAATACGGGAAACTATGAGGAGCTGTGGGCAGGCTACCTGCTGGCGGCCGAGATACACTATCAGAATGCCTTGACTGACAGAATGAACGGGCAGAACGCCTCCTATGAAACCGCTATCAAGTATTTTGCCCTGGCAGACGAATATGCGCCGCTGTACCGGAAAACCCGTTTCCAGATGCATTGGGCAACAATGCAACACCTGACCTATAGCCTGATGTTCACGAGTGACCCGAAGGAAGACATGGTCCGCGAAATCATGGACAACCTGGACGGCGCGGGCGATTACTTGAAAAGCATTGTGTTTGCCCGGCTGATGGGGTATTATGGCGCGGTATCCGATTATCCGAATGCCGTTTGGTGCGCGAGACAGTGCATTGAGACCGGGGAGAGCGCCGGACTGATGCTGCATGCCTCCCTGGCGTACGGAGTGCTTGCCCGAGCGGCAATAGCGGCAAAGGAGCAGGAAAAGGCAACAATGCTGACCGCGCGGTACCTGAGGCTCTGCCGGGAATACGGGCTGTATGAGTATTTTAAAATGCGGAAGGCCTACGACCCGATTCTGGAGTGGGCGTATGAGCATGGCATAGAGCCCGAGTTCACCGCGCAGATGATGGCCTTTGTCGGATACCGGCCCAGAAAGGTCTATGTTGAAACGCTGGGAGCCTTCACTGTGTATCAGGACAGAGAAAGAAAAAGTATGGTCAAATTCAGGACAAAAAAGGAACGCGAGCTGTTGGCCTTTCTGCTCGACGTGGGTGAACAGGGGGCGACCAAAGAACAGATACATAACGCGATATGGTGGGACTCCGAGTCCGGCAATATCAAGAACCTGATTTCGGTGAATCTGCAACACTTAAAGAATGACCTGAAAGCCGCAGGGATAGAAGCATCGGTCGTCTGTCGGGGGAACCGTTATTTTCTCTGTCGCGAGAAAATCGAATGTGATGCCGAGCTTTTTGAAAAGGCGTATGAAGCGTTCAAACTTCACAAAACCAGAGAGACGGCCAAGGAGCTGCTGTCCCTGTACAGGGGCGAATACCTGTCGGATTTTGAAGCGCTCTGGGCGACTGTGAAAAGAATCAGATACCATGAGGTGTATGACGAGCTCAACACTTTCGAGTTCTGATACCACGATGCCATCCGCCAAAAGAGTGGCATTGCCATTTTTCTTTTGCGCGCATACAAATGGCTACTCCGCATCTTTCACGGCGCGGAAGCTTAAGTAGTCTTGCCCGTCAGTTTTCATTTTTCCATATACACCGCCGTGATACACAATGATGTACGCCCTGCGCTCATCTTGCGGGGAGGTTTCTGCGGTCCAGTAGTAAATCACTTTGGAATGGGGGTCCCACAGAGGGGTTTCTTTGTCCGGAGTTCGTAGGTACACCGCTTTCCCCTCGAGGGCGTCCCATGTGCCGCCCGCGTTTTGTCCGTGGAGCATCATGGAACGAACTGCCTCATCCACCGTAGGCAGTCGCCAGATATTTTGCGCTTCTTCCATCAAGACCGTGCCGTCTTCCGATAGGTATTGACAGATTCTCTGCGCCTCCTCCCATGATGTCCCCCGGTCAGGCCAACCGGGCCCTCTGGGTGCCCAGACCAATGTGACACCATTGCCCGGTACCGTTCTCATGCCGTCGTCATGATCATTGACCCTTTGGGAAACCCTGATCCCTTGTGGGATGGCAATCGCCAAAATCATGAGCAACGGGACGGTCACAAGCAGTCTGTAAGCCCATTTCTTTGGCTTTGGCTCTCCATAATAATAGCCTATACCCAGCGCAATGATGGGAATGGCCACCATGAGGCCGATCACGCTGAAGCTGGCGCCGGAAAAAAACCACACACTCCCCACAGCCACGATCCCATGCAACAGCATCCCTATTTTCTTCCACCGCAGCGTCGTGACAGCCAGCGCTACAAAGATGATGGTGAACAGCAAATACTGAAAGAACAACATGAACAGATTCTCCCCGAGGGACGTGGAGTACCACCCCTCATGAAAGTTCTCTATGGTTCCCCAATAAGCCCAAACGCAGGAGAATACTGTGGTGATGGATACCATGATCCATCCGATGATTGATCTTTTGTCTTTTTTCAAGAAGAACCGCCTCCTTTGTGTGAAAAGCCCTTACTTGTGAAACTCATCTGTGAATATACATTCTGCTCATCTTGGCTTCCCCGTAGCCCTGCGCCATGCACAGATATTCCCAACCATATCTTTTGTAAAATCCCTGATGGTCTGTCACCAAATAGAGCGGAGAAATCCCTTTGGCTTGATTATCGGCCACCACAAAGTGAAGGAGTTCACCGGCGATCCCTTGCCCTCTGTACGCCGCCTCCGTATACACTGCGCAGACGTCGGGGGCGGGTCTTTTCTGTCATGAAAGTCATTCTCAATGACTCCCATACCCGCAATGATGGCCTCTCCCTGCAAGCATACATACCACTCCGTGAACATTCACTCCCCCTCATCGGCACTATGATCATTGATTATAGCACATTGTTTCTCAAAAAGCCATCCTGCGGGGCATGAATCGGGTGAAAAATAAAAAGGCGCTCTATGCGATGGGACATAGGGCGCCTTCTTTTATGTTGGGTTGCTTTTTGACTCTTTTTTACGGAGCTTCAAGACAAGCCCCTGTTGCAGGGCAAGGCGCCCGAAAAGAAAAACGACCTTTTCGGCTTTTTCTTTGATGGGCAGGTGCGGGAGAGAGGGAGCTGCCGTGAGCTGTTTCATCACGTTTTCTATGTCCTGCAACGGTAAAAGATTGACCGCGAGGCAATAGAATGTTTTCCGGCGGCCGTCGTTGTAGTCGGAGAGCAACAGATGCAACAAATCAGCCTTTCGGGCTTGTTCTTTGCTATAAGCTTCGATGCCGATTGCTTGCGCGCGTTCAATGTCTTTGAGTTGCCTCTGATGGGTAATAAACGAATCATACGCCTCTATGCCCTCATACCTCGGGCAGGGGAATTCGGAACACTGAAAGCAATAGTCAACTTTGCCGTGCTGCAGGCTGCATTTGGCGATGGCGCAGGATTGGTTGCCCTCTCCGCCGCCGCATCCCGGGCAGTGCCCGCCCAGATGCATGGCGCATAAAGCACAGTTCAGGCCGCAAAGAGAGAAATACAGGTTTGTTCTATGAAAATCTTTCATCCCGGACGACCTCCGCTCATCTGTTGTGAATAGCCTCCGGCTCAGGTTGTTCGCACCATCCGACATAGATTTTTGGGTTCGCCCGCCTGAGGTTTGCCGCGAGGACTATTCGTGGGTGCTTGTCCGATGGGTGATTCACTGTCTATGAGGGTAACTTGATGGTGAAATGTAAGTCCGGCGCGGCGGTAGCGGAAAGAAAAAGGGGCAAAGCACTCTACGCATGGTGGCATAGAGTGCTTTGCCTTAGGTTATGTTTCGGTTGAACGGATTACTTCTTGTAGCCGCATTTGGGGCACACGCCGTCTTTCAATGCGATGCCGCATAACGGGCAGCGATCCATTTCCTTGTGGGGCTCGTATTCTTCGGTGGCACCGTTGACGCCGCTGGTAAAGGTGAGCTTCACAATGTTCAGCTTGTCCTTCAGCAGGTCGTAGACGATTTTAATCATGCCTTCCACGGTCATGGTTTCTTTGGTGACCACCAAGCGGCATTCCGGATAGGCTGTGGCCAGTTCGGTTTTGAAAGCGGGGCCTTTTTGCTGGTTGGTCGGGGCGCCGTTTTTGATGCCTTGCTTCTCATAAACACCCAGAATGGCGGGCAGCAACGGATCGTCTTCTCTCAAAATCAGCGCGTGGTCAAAGTTCTGCAAGACGTCCCAAGCGGTTTTCCTGATTTCATTGCACGGGAATACCATATTGACTCCCATGTTGACGTCGCCTTCCACTTCAATGGTCAGGATGCCCGTATGTCCGTGCAGGTATTGTGCCTCGCCTTTGAACCCGTAAAATCTGTGTGCGTATTGCAGGTCCAACGTTGTGAAACTTCTCATGATGATTCTCCTTGTTTTTTATATTTACGGGTGGTTTTGCTCCCGTAGGCGCATGTCCTGAATTTGCCCATTTCCTACATATATTGACACTCAAATCAAGGATTTATTATAGTATACACTAATTTATGCACTGCGTCAATGGTGTCGCCGGAATTTCGGGACTTGCGGCAATTACTTCAATAAGCGATGGTCTCCTGTAAAAATGTGCCTTGTCTCAGGTCATCAAAAGCCCGGCGCAATTCTGCCTCGGTGTTCATGACGATGGGACCGCCCCAAGCCACCGGTTCGCTGAGGCTTTTAGAGCTGATGAATAAAACCTGCGCGCTTTTCTCTGTGGCCCTGATCTCTACCCGGTCACCGGGGGTCAGTTTAACCGCCGTCTTTTCCCTGACCGGCTCGCCGGCGAGCAAAGCGTCGCCCAACAGAGTGAACAGCATGACAGAGTGCTCACGGTCTGTCTGCAGGGTCACCGCTTCTGTGGGATTGATGTGCAGATCGTAATAGTGCAGCGGCAGGTAGCGGCTCAGATAGCCCCGTCTTCCCTCAAACTCGCCCGCCAAGAGTCTGAGCTTGCCCCAGGGGCACTCAATTTCCTCAATGTCGGCGTTTTTGATGCTGTGATAAGCCGGCGGCGCCATTTTGTCCCTGGCGGGCAGGTTCAGCCAGAGCTGTACGCCCAGCAGGCGCTCGGACGCCGGCAGTCTCTCTTCGTGCATGATGCCGGAGCCCGCGGTCATCCACTGGACCTCCCCGTCACCAATGGTATCCTCATTCCCCAAGCTGTCCTTGTGGGTCATATGCCCGCGATACACATAGCTGACGGTCTCGATCCCTCTGTGCGGGTGCAGGGGGAAGCCCGCTATGTAGTCCTTCGGATTGGTGCTGTCAAAGGAATCGAGCATTAAAATCGGATCGTACTCTCCGACGGTTTGGTGTCCCAATACTCTGACCAGGCTGACTCCGGCGCCGTCCTTCGTTCTGTACCCTCGGACCTGCCTGCTGATTTTTCTTTCCATGCGTTTGCCCTCCCCTGTATTTCATTCCCAAAGATATGCGGTCATTGTCAGTGAGCCCAGTTCACAGGATTTGTTATAAACACTGACTTTGTCGTCTTCATCCGACACTCCGAGCACATATAAAAGAGGCACAAAGTGGTCGGGAGTCGGCACCGCCTGCAGCTCATAGATGCGCTGGCTCATGAAGGTTGTAAGGGGCAAGCCCTTTCGGGAGGCATAGGCTTGGGCAAAAGACTCCGCCAACGTTTTTTCGGTCATCACGCCCGGAATATCATACGCTATCAAGCCGTCTACCAAACAACTGAGCGCTTCTTGATTGATCATATTGCCGGTGGCATAAAGTGTCAGGTTATGGGGCGGGGTCATTAAAGCCGTGAGCAGTATACCGCTGTCATCGGACACCGTGGCCATCAGCCAATTAGTCGGATCGCGCCATTCTGTCTTGTCTTTCCCCTCGTGTCGATGATGAGATTGCCAAGCAGAATCATATTCTGCGCTTCGTGGCAAAGTAACACATCGTATGTATCATGGTAAAATGCATGGACGTCCGTATAAAGCTTACCATACATCTTGAGACACCCTTTCATGGCAAAAGCATGAATGTTTTTGGTTTGTAAAAGCAAAAGCTGATTGTTTTGGGGTCTGCATAGATTGCAGGTATATCTAACTTATTATAACATATTGATACAGCAAGTCAAGTGAATCACCTGACTTGCTGTGTAGACATCACATGCGTGGGCAAAAGCAAAGGCTGCTCTTTACAAACGCCAACCGCGACGAGCTGAAAAACCGGATTGCCGATATGGGCGAATTCCTGCTGAGACAGCCCCCTGCCATTACGGAATACGACGAGCCGCTTGTCCGGCGGCTGATTGAAAAAGTCACCGTCTACGAGAATAAATTCACCGTGGAATTCAAGTCCGGCGTGACGGTGGATGTGGAGGAATAAGGTTTGAAAATTAACAGGGCACTCTGCGCTGTAATTATTGTAGAGTGCTTTTTATAAAATATTTATATGAGCTCTTGACATATCGATTCATATACCGTATATTTTAACTAAGGTAAAAATATTTCACCATAGTTAAAGTTTCTGGAGGTTTCTATGAAGCAAATGAAGAAAGAACGTACTCAAAAATAAATCATCGAAGCTGTGAAAGACATCATCCTTGATAAAGGACACGAAGCCGTTACTGTTCGATATTTGGCTGAAGTAACAGGATATTCACATACCAATCTATATTATTATTTTAAGGATGTGAATACTCTCTTGTGGACATGACGTCTCGACATGATTGAGGATATGATGACGGAGCTTACATCCATTTCCTTTGAAAAGGATGAGCCTGTGGAAGAAATCCTTGACGCTTTTTTCTGCTATACAGACTACTTTTTCAAACACCCGAATATTTTCCGTTTTTTTGCTTTTATCCTTTTGTTCAGCCGGAGGGAGATGACAGTTATCAAAAGCTTGAGCAACGATTTCACGGCATGTGGCAGACATCCTTTATAAGGTTAATCCAGGAAAGTATTATTCAAACTGAGGATATTGAAGTTGTAGCCAAGACTATCATTTACGCCTTGCAAGGGGTGATCATGCTGAGTGTCTCATCCAATGGTGCTACACAAAAAGAAGACATCAAATATGAGCTTATAAAACTTGCAAATTGCTTTTTCAAAAAGAATAAGGGAAATTATTAAGGAGGCTATATCTTATGGAGCAAGGTTTCAAAGTCAACTTTCAACAGCTCTATCGCGCCGCCCATTTCTTAGCTTTAGCAATGCTTATTATTATTCCGTTACAAATCTCTATTTTTGTGATTTCACCGCCACCGGATACTGTTAAAGGATTCTTTGAACTTTATCATCAAAATCCGTTTTTGGGACTGCTGAGTTTGGATTTCCTTTACCTTTTTAACAATATAATTCTTGTAATGATTTATTTAGCCATCTTTATCCTCTTATACCAAGAAAGACCCGTTGCTGTACTCTTGGCATTAATACTCGGCTTAATTGGCATTGCATGTTATTATCCGTCTAATCCTGCTTTTGAAATGCTGACTCTGAGCAACCAATATTTTCAGGCGCTGCCAGAACAGCAAACAATATATTTGGCAGCCGGCGAAGCTGTAATGGCCGGCTATACGGGTACATCCTTTAATGTATACTATGTTTTAAGTACCATAAGCCTGTTGTTGTTTGCCTGTGCAATCATCAAAAGCAGGAAGTTTAAAAAGTCGGTTGGCTTGTGGGGGTTAGCTTCCGGAATTTTTATGATTGTACCATCATCGGCAGGTATGTTAGGAATGGTTTTTTCTTTACTGTCTCTCATTCCTTGGGCGGTATTTGTTGCGCTGTTGATGGTAAAATTCAAAAAACTTGCCACTGACACCCAGAACGCTGAATAAGAAACACCGATTGTTCTAATGTATCCATACAGGAGTAAGGGTAACCATCTTTGAGGATAAATTCATCGTGAAATTCAAATCCGGCTTGACGGCGGATGTTGATGAATAAGCTTAAAAACGAAGAGGCACTCTACGAAATTACAACGTAGGG